>Ga0272441_10007681_pt1 | contig 17427 bp, 16 predicted proteins | sample SSMProp6N_FD_193582 | JGI IMG/M metagenome (GOLD analysis project Ga0272441, IMG submission 193582) | Marine sediment archaeal communities from Little Sippewissett salt marsh, Falmouth, MA, United States - SSM-Prop-6N | ecosystem: Environmental > Aquatic > Marine > Wetlands > Sediment ...
CGCCCTTCCTAGGGCGGGTATCCCGGCGTTTGGGGGAGGCCCGTCCTTCCCAGGGCGGGCATCCCGGCAGCGGCTTGATCAGCGCATGACTCTGTTCTATGCTTAGCTTCTGCCGGCGCGGTCTTCACAGCCGGTAAACAGGTAAAGGAGACAACCATGACCGAGCTGCTGGCTCAGCAGGATGCTTATCTCAAGGAATTTACCGCCCGGGTGGCGGCGGTGGACCCGGAACAGCAGGCTGTCGCCCTGGACCGGACAGCCTTCTTCCCCGGGGGCGGGGGACAACTCGCCGACCGCGGCTGGCTTGCCGGCATCCCGGTGCTTGAGGTCAAACGCCGGGATGACCTGATCTGGCACTTCCTCAAAGAACCGGGGCCCGGACAGGGCGAGGAGGTAGCGGGCAAGCTGGACTGGGAGCGCCGCTACGCCCTCATGCGCACACACACGGCTTTCCATATTCTCTGCGGCGTGGTTTTCCGGGATTACGGCGCCCAGGTGACCGGGGGCAACATGGACGTGCTCAAGGGGCGCATGGATTTCGAATTCGAAACCCTGCAGCACGAACTGGTGGCGGAGATAGAGGAAAAGGTAAACAAGGAAGTGCAGGCTGCCCGGCCCGTCCGGGTGCGCGTCCTGCCGCGGGAAGAGGCCTTCCAGATTCCCGACCTGATCCGTACCAAGATCAACCTGCTGCCCCCAGCGATCCGCGAAGTGCGCACCATCGAGATCGTCGGCCTGGACCTGCAGGCCGACGGCGGAACGCATGTGGCCAACACCCGGGAGGTGGGCCGCATCACCATCCCGGACTACAAGAGCAAGGGCCGCATCAACAAGAGGATCTTCCTGGCGATCGGGGACTGAGCCCCGGGTCGGACGGCCCCCGGCGGAAATCGTGTTCCGGAAAAGGAGAAACAGGCTATGAACAGCAAACGAAAAAAATACGCATCAGAGCCGCTTAGCAAAACCCCCAGCATCCATGAGAGCGCCTTCGTGGCCGACGGCGCCCAAATCATCGGGGATGTCCGCATTGCAGCCGAGGCCTCCATCTGGTTCAATTCAGTGCTGCGGGGAGACATCAACTTCATCTCCATCGGCGAGCGCACCAACATCCAGGACGGCTGCATCCTGCACCTGGAGGACGATCTTCCCTGCATCGTGGGTCCGGACGTGACAGTAGGCCACGGCGCCATACTCCACGGCTGCACCATCGAGGAAAACTGCCTGATCGGCATGGGGGCCATCGTACTGTCCGGGGCGGTGGTCAAGAAGGGCAGCGTCATCGCCGCCGGCGCCCTGGTGCGGGAAAACAGCATTGTGGAGCCCTTCTCCCTGATGGCCGGGATACCCGCCAGGCTCATCCGCCGGCTCCCGGAATCGAGCGCCGAGCGCGTCCTGGAATCGACGCAGAAATACGCCGCCGTGGCCCGGCTGCACCGGGAAAAGGGCTGGGGCGCCTGATCAGTCCAGAAGGGTGCTTTTGCTCAGGTCCTCCACCGACAGCTTCAAGACCTTGCCACCCGCGGCGTTGACATAGACGCTCTCCCCGAACACAGCCAGGCTCGAGTCCGGATCGACCTTCTCCTCCGAGCGCGCCACAAGGCGCAGCCCGCCATCGAAGGCCCCCAGGTAGTAGGCGCCCTGCTGTTCCACCACGGCGTAGATGCGCCCGGAAGCAGCGGCCAGCAGGGTGTCCGGATAGACCTCCTCTCCGGAGGACAGGTCGGACGTGAGGGTGTTCGGGTCCAGCAGGTGAAGCCGGGCGGGACCGCGGCGGTTCCCCTCATGGGCGGCAACCAGGATGCGGTCCTGGAAAAAGAGGAAGCTGCGTCCGCTGACCGGGGCTACCGGGGAGACCACGGCGAAGCGGTCTGCTTCCGGATCGATAATGGCCAGCCTGCCCGAAAGGTGGCCCCGGCTGTCCCGGTCGTCCACCCTCAGGTAGTAAAGCTGATCGCTGTACACGGCGGGCCGGTCCGCGGCAGCGGCTCTGGTTTCGTCTTGAGAGCGCTCGTCCGCCACAATCTGCTCGCGCTCGGCCTCGATTTCCTCCTGCTTGGCCGCGATCTCCGCCTCCAGCTCACGGCTCTCCTCTTCCTTTTCCGCCAGCGTCCGCTTCTTGGCCTCCAGCTCCTCCGGGCGGGCCGCGGCCGGGCCTGCGGCCTCGAGGGCGGCCCTCTCCGCCGCGATCTCTTCCTCCAGAGCCTCCGCGGCGGCCTGCTTCTCCTCCACCTCCCGCTCCTTGAGCTCCACCATCTCCTTGCGGTCTTCCAGCCCCATGTCCGGCTGGCGGCGCATCTCCTCGATCACCGCCTGTTCGGTCAGCTCGCTGGTGCTCAGAGCGCTCAGCTCGTCCTTCCGGGCCCCCTTGCTCAGGGGGATGAGCATGCGGGTGGCACCGGGCCAGTCGGAGTAGAGGGTGGAGATGCCGGCGTTCGATCTGTCGATATGACTCAGCACCAGGGGTGCGTAAATTCCTGAGAAATAGCCCAGGTCTCCCCTGTAGACCGCGTTGTAGACGGTAGTAAACACGCTCAGCAGGCGGGCGTCCTCGGCACCGTAGCCGTGGGCCCCCTCCAGAAAGCCGGCGAGGATTCGCCGGATATTGTCGATGTGATCGACCCGCGCCTCGCGGTCGACGGAAAAGATATCCGCGTCGAGCTTATCCTTGACCGTGGGATCGACCGCCCGGATGACCGAGTATTTAAGTAAAAAACTGGCCCGGTTTTCTTTTAGAGACTGCGCCAACAGCCAGCCGATGGCCTTGATCTCATCGGCCGCTTCGATCCTCTCCTGGGGCCCCTCATAATTGATGAAGGTGATCTCCCGGCCGGCGGCCTTCTCAAGCTACTCCACGTCCACTTCCAGGGCCGGGATGCCCCGGGCGGCGGCGAGCAGGGATAAAATTAAAAACACCCATCTTTTCATAAAACCTCCCTCAGCGGTCACGCCCCTAACTCCCGGTCTCCCGGAGGGGCAGCTTGCGGGCAAACACGGCTATGATCCTGCGGGCCTCCCGTTTGACCCGCAGGGAAACTTGAGAGCGGCTCAGCGCGGTCAGTGCTTCGGCCACAACGGGCCGCTGCCCGACGGCGGCGTCACTGCTTTGGACCAGCAGGGAGCGCAGGCTCCTCAGCGCGGCCAGCAGGTAGGCCTCGCCGGCGCCGGGAGCGAAGAGCTCCCGGGCCACCGCCGCCATCGCCTCCCCGCGCGGATCCGGCCCGATTACCTCCAGGGACTTCAGCGCCGCGAGCCTGACAAAGGAATCCGGATCCTCCTCCAGGACCCGCACCAGCACCTCCCGGGCGCCATCCGTTCCCAGCGCGCCCAGCACCCGGCAGCTCTCGGCCCTCAAGGCGGGAGTGTCATTGACCAGCCGGCCGTGCACCAGACTGCGCCGCAGGGTTCCCGCCGTGGCCAGGCGTCCCAAAATCTCCTCACAGATCGAAACATGCACTCCCAGGTAGCGCTCACCCCGTATATACTCTTCTATATCACTCACGGCCCTGGTTTTCAAAGCCTGAGAGTCTGCGGCGGCCAGCTCCCGGAGAGCCAGGGCGGCGGGGCTGTCCAGGTCACGGAGCCCGTCGCTGCGGCCGGTATGCTGGCGGTCGTGCAGGAAGAGGGGCCAGGCATCGACTTGGGCGTCCGGGCCCCCGTGCCCCCCCCGGAGGGCGTAGAGAATCCAGTCCTCAGCGCCCACATAAAGCCGGCCGTCATCCGCCAGGGCCGGGGCGCCCGGGGCCTGCTTGGGAGCGAAGCTCCACTCCACCCGGCCGTCGGCGGAAACAGCGAAGAGCCGGCTTCGTTCTCCGGCTACAAATACGGCGCCGTCCGCGGCCACCGCGGCGGCCTGCCGGACCGGCTCGCCCAGAACCAGGTCCCAAAGCTTCCTGCCGGCCGGATCGAGGGCATAGAAGGCCCCGTTTGCAGCTCCGGCCAGAATGGTGCCGTCACCGCGGATCACCGGATCGGCGGTGGGCGCGGCAATGCTGTAGTGCCAGAGAAAATCCCCGGGGGCCGAAAAAGCCTGCAGGCCCGCCGCGGCCACCACCACAAGACCCCCGGGCCCCAGGGCCGGGGTACCCCCTTTTTCACTCAGGATCTGCTCCCAAAGAAGCTCGCCGCTTTCCTGCAGGGCGATCAGGCGCCGGTCCGCCGAGCAGACATAGACCGTACCGTCCGCGGCCACGGCCGGGGAGCCGGTCAGCTCCGCGCGGGCACGAAAGCGCCAGAGCTCCCGGCCCGCGTAATCCAGGGCGATCAGGAGCCCCCCGCTTAGGGGCAGATAGACAGTGCCCCGCCGGCTCAGGGCGGGGGCCAAACAGGGTCCGGCCGCGGCGCCCAAGGTGCGGAAGCGCCAGCGCAGCCGCCCGCTGGGACTGACGGCCAGCAGGTGCCCCCGCTCCGTGCCCACATAGATGGAGCCGTCATAGCCGATCACCGGGGCCGAGGAGGGACGGCTGCCCAGGTCGAAATGCCACTTCTCATAGCCAGAGGGCAGCAAAGCGTAGAGCCTGCGGTCGGCGGATACCACGTATACCCCGCCCCGGTGATCCAGGGCCGGGGCCTTGGTTATCCGGCCCCCGCTGACAAACCGCCACTCCAGCCGCGCATCCTCCGCGCCGAGCCGGACTCCGGCAAGGAGAAACACCGCGCAGAGGGCTACCGCGAGAACGATCCTTCTCCTGAATGCCAAGACGACCCCCTGGCATCATGATACGCCACACTCCCGCTGCCGTGCAAGGCGGCCCATCCCGGCCCTTGCGTCCCGGCCTCAAAAGCACGAGAATTAAGATTAAGATATGACAACAACGAAAAAGAGAAAGCCCCTGCACATCGGCTTCGTTTCCACCCGCTTCAGGGGCCTGGACGGGGTATCCCTGGAAGCGGCCAAGTGGGCGCGGATTCTGGAAGAATTCCATCATGTCTGCTACTGGTTCGCCGGGGAGGTGGACAGGGATCCCGCGGTCAGCCGAACGGTGCCGGAAGCCCATTTCAAGCACCCCGAGATCGAGGCCCTGAACAACTCCCTCTTCGGCGTCCAGCGGCGCAGCCGTAAAACCACCGATGCCCTCCAGAGTTGGAAGGAATTTTTCAAGGACCGGCTCTACGCCTTTCTAAAAGATTTCGCTATCGACCTGATCATCGCCGAGAACGTGCTCTCCATCCCCATGCACATTCCCTTAGGCATGGCCCTCACGGAAATCATCGCCGAAACCGGCCTTCCCACCATCGGCCACCACCACGACCTGTTCTGGGAGCGCCCCCGCTTTCTGCTCAGCAGCATCCAGGACATCCTGCACATGGCCTTCCCCCCGGACCTGCCCTCCATCCGGCACGTGGTGATCAACTCGGTGGCCCAGACCGATCTGGCGGCCAAGCGGGGCATCGCCTCACAGCTGATCTACAATGTCCTCGACTTCAGCCGCGCCGGGGAGCCCCTGGACAGCTTCAACGCCGATTTCCGTAAGGAGATGGGCTTCAGGGATGATGATCTTCTGGTGCTGCAGCCCACCCGGGTGGTTTCCCGCAAGGGGATAGAACAGGCTCTCACTTTGGTGGAGCAGCTCAAGCTCCCGCAGCTGAAGCTGTTGATCTCCCACTCTCCCGGGGACGAGGGCCTGGAGTATTTCGAATGGCTCCGGGACCTGGCGGTGCGCCAGAAGCTGCCGGTGCATTTCATCTTCAACCGCCTGCAGGAAAGCCGCCGGGTCACCCCGGAAGGCGAAAAGCTCTACAGCCTCTGGGACGTCTATCCCCACATGGACCTGATCACTTATCCCAGCTTATATGAAGGTTTCGGCAACGCCTTTTTGGAAGCGGTCTACTACCGCAAGCCCCTGCTGGTGAACCGCTATTCAGTGTACATCGTGGATATCGAGCCCAAGGGCTTCGACGTGATCGCCATCGACGGCTATCTGACCCGCAAGGCGGTGGACCAGGTGCGGGAAGTGCTGCTGGACCCGGCCCGGCGGCAGGCCATGGTGGACAAAAACTTCGAGCTGGGCCGGAAGTATTTTTCCTTCGCCGGCCTGAAGAGAAGCCTCAGCGGCCTCTTGTCCAGCTTCTTCGGCACCACCCCCCGCCTGCACCTCGGCAATGGGGACTGAAGCGGGCGGATTTACGATTCGGCCGAATCAGCGGCCTCGGCCACCAAAAACAATATCCGCGTCTTCCACTCCACCTCCCGGTCGGCCAGGGTGCGCCGGCAGAGAGTGTGGTAGGCCTCGAGCTCGGAAGCGCTGAGCGCCGCTGCCAGTCGGCGGGCATAACTCTCCCGACCGCCCCGGACCTCGGAAGCGAACCAGCGGTTGAGATCTTGAGAGCTGATCCGCCTGAGGTAGCACAGCTCCGTCTCCTCGGCCTCCAGCAGCTTGAAGCCCGCCGCGGTCACGGCGGCGCTCAGCTCGTCGCCGCTCCGCCCCAGGGGGGCGTTTTCGCCGCCGTACAGAGAGCTCTCTGCCTCCCGGACCCGCGCCGCCTCCGGCCCGCCCAGGGCTTCCAGGTCGACGAGCTCGCTCAGGCGCGTACCCGCGGCGGGCAGGCTTTCGGCCAGAGAAATCCGGCCGCCCGGGACCAGCAGCGCGGTTAGGAGGCGGAAAAACTCCCGGGGGTCCTCCTCCCGGACCAGAACATTCCGCCCCGCCGCGGCATCGAAGTGAATCCGTTCCCCCGCGCTTCCCCGGGGTGCAGCGAGCTCAACGAGCTCAGCGAGCGAAGCGCGCCGGGAATCGCCCTGCCTGACGACCCTGGGGCGTTCCAACTCGCTCAGCCCCGCTCCCTGGATCGTCAGCATCTGTTCCGAGGCCTCGCTCTCGGCCAGAGCCCACACCCCCCCATCGGGAACCCGGCGCAGCAGCTCCCAGACCAGCAGGCCGCTGCCGGCGTTCAGCACCAGGGCCAGGTGGTGGCGCTGCAGCTTTAATGCGCCCAGCACCCGGTCCCTGAGAGAGGCGAGCTGCTCGCTGCGGCTGCCTACGGTCCGATCCATCCACAAGTCCCGGGTTCCCGCGGCCGCTTCCAGGGGATCCCGCACCGCCTCTTCCGCTTCCAGCATGGCTTCCAGTTGGGCTTCCCGGCGGCGCTGCACCTGCCCGCGAATACCGCCTTCGTAGCCCAACTCCCCGGGCTGGTAGAAGAGCTTGCCCTGCAGGCGGTCCGGCAGGTACTGCTGGGCCACCCAGTGCTCCCGGTAAGCGTGGGGATAGAGATAGCCCTCGCCGTGGCCGAAACCCTCCCGGTCCCGGCTGGCATCCTTGAGATGGTTCGGCACCTCCCCCTCTGCTTCCTTTTCCACTACCTCCAGGGCGTCGAAAAAGGCCAGGCTGGAATTGGATTTCGGGGCCGTGGCCAGGTAGAGGGCGGCCTGGGCCAGGTGAAAGCGTCCCTCCGGCAGGCCCACCCGGTCGAAGGCACGGGAGGCGGCTTCCGCGACCATCAGGGCCTGAGGATCGGCCAGACCGACATCCTCGCTGGCCAGAATCAGCAGGCGGCGGAAGATGAAGCGGGGATCCTCCCCGGCGTAGACCATCTTGGCCAGCCAGTAGAGCGCGGCGTCCGGGTCGGAACCGCGGATGGCCTTGATAAAGGCGCTGATGGTGTCGAAATGGTAATCCCCCTCCTTGTCGTAGAGCACCACCCGGCGCTGGATGCTCTCCTCGGCCACCTTGAGGGTGATATGGATGCGGGTGCCCGCCGGCGGCGGAAAGCGCTCAACCGTGGTCTCCACCGCCAGCTCCAGGGCGTTGAGCAGGGTACGGGCGTCCCCGGAAGCGACCTTGACCAGGTGGCTCAGCGCCGGCGGATCGACCTTCACCTTGAAGCGGCCGTAGCCCCGTGCTTTGTCCGTCAGGGCCGCCCGGGCGATGCGCATCAGGTCCTCTTCGCCCAGGGGCTCGAGCTGAAAGATACGGGAGCGGCTGACCAGGGCCCGGTTGACTTCGAAATAGGGGTTCTCTGTGGTAGCGCCGATGAAGATGATGGTGCCGTTCTCCACCCAGGGCAGCAGGGCGTCCTGCTGGGCCTTGTTCCAGCGGTGTACCTCGTCCACGAAGAGAATGGTGCGCCGGTCGTAGAATTTTTTCCGTTCCGCCGCTTCACTGGAGATGCTGCGGATCTCCTTGACACCCGCGAGCACGGCGTTGATGGTCACGAAAAGGCTGCGGGTGGTGCCGGCGATCACCTGGGCCAGGGTGGTCTTGCCCGTGCCCGGCGGCCCGTAGAAGATAAGGGAAGAAAGCTGATCGGCCTGGATGGCCCGCCTGAGGAGGCGCCCGGGACCGAGGATGTGCTCCTGGCCGGCGAATTCCTCCAGGGTGCGGGGCCGCATCCGCGCCGCCAGGGGCTGGTCCGCCGCGGTTGCCTCCCCTTCCTGATCGAAGAGCTCTTTTCTATCCCTTCCCGGCTGGATCACAGCTGGATCATAGCATCATTTCCGGGGGCTGGCAATTCAAAAGGATGGGCTGTTCTGCTATACTGGGGCCTTGAGGAAAACCACATGACCACCAGAACCCCCCTGCCGGACCTTATCAGGCGGCGAAAATCCGTACGAACCTACAGCAAAGAGGCCGTACCCGGTCCGCTTCTGGACGGATTCCGGGCGGCCCTGGACGCGGCCCGGCAAGGGCCCCTGGGTTCTTCCTGCCGATTCGCTGTCTTCGACACCCGGGAAACAGCCGCAAGCGGGGCGGCCCTGGTGGGCTCTTTCGGATTCATCCGGGGAGCCCGCCTCTTCTTCACCGGCGCCGTCAGGAGCGGTGCCTACGACATGGAAGATTTCGGTTACCTGTTCGAGGCCCTGGTGCTGCAGGCCACCGATGCGGGCCTGGGCACCTGCTGGCTGGGAGCGTCCTTCAACCGCCGGGGCTGTGTCCGGCTCCTCGAGGCCGCTCCGGAGGAGCAGGTACCGGCGGCCAGCCCCCTGGGCCTGGCCGCCGACAGGTCCCGAACCCTGGAAACTGCCATCCGCCTGGCCGCCGGCTCCCGGAACCGTAAACCCGCCGCGGCCCTGTTCTTCGATACAGCCTTCGACCGCAGCCTGGACCCGGCCGAGGCCGGCCCTGCGGGGCTGTGCCTGGAGATGGTACGCCTGGCGCCCTCGGCCAGGAACCGCCAGCCCTGGCGCGTTCTGAAGGAGGGCAGCCGCTTTCATTTCTTTCTCCAGCGCACCTTCGATAAGGGCGGCGGGCCGGACCTGGCCCGGGTGGACATGGGCATCGCCCTCTGCCACTTCGATCTCACCGCCCGGCACCTCCAACTGTCCGGAGGATTCGCGGAGGAGAAAACGCGGGCCGCCGAGCTCAAGGGGCCCGCAAAAAAATTCCTGGAGTATATCATTACCTGGAAAGGAAAAACCACTTGACCGAGAAGTTGTACTACGAAAACAGCCGGCTGTTCGAGTTCACGGCCCGTATCCTGAGTTTCAAGCGGGACAAGGCGCATTGGCGCCTGGGGCTGGACCGCACGGCCTTCTATCCGGAAGCGGGGGGTCAGCCGGCCGACCGCGGTTGGATCAATGACATCCCCGTGACAGCAGTGCGCGCCGAGGGGGAGGAAGTAATCCACTTTTTCGAGCAGGACCCCGGGCCGCTTGAAGCGGGCGAAGAAATCCGGGGCCGCATCGACGCCGGCATGCGCCTGGACTACATGCAGCAGCACACCGGGCAGCATATCATCTCCGCCTGCCTGGTGCGCCAGGGGGCCTTTCCCACCGTCTCGATCCACATGGGGGAGAGCACCACCACCGTGGAGGTCGATGCCCCCGCCATTCCTGAGGCTGACCTCGCGGCCGTGGAGGAGGCTGCCAACCGGACGGTCTGCAGCAACCTGCCGGTACGCACCCGCTGGGTCGATCAGCGGGAGCTGGCCGGCCTCAAGCTGCGCCGGCCGCCCCCAAACCGGGAGCGGCTGCGCCTGGTGGAGATCGCCGAGGTGGACCTCTGCGCCTGCGGCGGCACCCATCTAAACTCCACCGGCGAGGTGGGGCTGATCAAGGCGGTGGGCGTGGAGAAGATCCGGGGCCGGGTGCGGACGTACTGGAAAATCGGCCGGCGGGCCTATGAGGACTACCGCGAGAAAAACGAGCTGGCCGGCAATCTGGGCCGGCTTTTATCCAGCTCGACAGCGGAGATCCCGGCCCATGTGGAGGGATTACTGGACAGGCTGCAGCAGCAGACCCGGGACAATGCCGTCCTGGAAAAGCGCCTGGCCGCAGAGCTGACGGCGGCGCTGGCCGCCGCCGCGGAACGCCGGGGGAAGCTGCGGCTGATCTGTCATGGATTCGAGGAGGAATCCCAGACCCTGGTGCGCCTGCTCTGCGAGACCCTGCTTAAAGATTCCGGGAATGTCGTCTGCCTCACCAATTCCTGCGGCGGCCGGCTGCAGTGGCTGGCGGGAGTGAGCGAGGACGTGGATATGGATTTGGCCGCGGTCTTGAAGCCGCTTTTCCCCCTGATCGAGGCCCGGGGAGGCGGAAAGGGAAAACGCTGGCAGGGCAGCGGCAACAAGCCCGCGGGCCAGGACGCCTTTCGAAAAGGGTGGCTGGAAAAAACAGGCCGTCTTCTGCCCCCGCAAGCTTGACGCAGCCGACACCATTCTTTATGGTCTAGTGGCTATGAATGGTGACATCATGCTGGGGGTCATTCTAACCGCTTTCAGCGTGCTCGCGGCTACCAGCCTTATGCTGATCAGCCGCGGCCTGATCAACAGAATCTCCCGGCTCGAGCAGACTACCGCCAGGGATATCCGCCACCAGCTCAATGGACAAAAATAGAGAGTACACCACCGAATTATCCCGAGAGCTTTCGCTTTTCCAGATCACCATGATGGGCTTGGGCATGATGATCGGGGCCGGAGTTTTTCTGGGGATCGGCAATTCCATCTTTGTTGCCGGCCCCGGCGGCGTAGTGCTCACCTTCGCCCTCAACACCCTGATTGCCCTGTTTACCGCCATGAGCTACGCGTAGCTCAGCTCCGCGGTGCCCCGGGCGGGGGGCGCCTACAATTTCGCCCGCATCGGCTTCGGCCGGGGGACCAGCTTTCTGGCCGGCTGGATGGAGTGGTTCGCCTCCAGCGTGGCCGGCAGCACCTACGCCATCACCTTTTCCATCTATACCCTGCGCTACCTGAAGCAGCTGGGCCTGCTCGGCTGGCTGCCCGACCCGTTCTCGGGCGTACTGATCAAGGTCGTGGCCGTTGCCGTGGCTATGGGCTTCGTGTACATCAACTATCGGGGCGCCTCGGAAACCGGACGCATCGGGGCAATCATGACCCTGGGGCAGACCATCTTCCTGATCTTCATCGGCCTGGTGGGCATCATCGTGGGGATGCGCGACCCGGTACGGCTGCAAAATTTCCAGCCCTTTCTGCCCTACGGCTGGTCCCGCCTGCTGATCACCATGGGCTTCACCTATGTCGCTTTCGAGGGTTTCGAGGTCATCGCCCAGGCGGGGGACGAGGCCCTCGAGCCGCGCAAGAACCTGCCCAAAGCCATGATCTACTCGGTCTACATCGCCGGCATGACCTATGTGGCGGTGGCCTTCGCCACCGTGATCGCCGTCAAGGCCGGCGATCCGGGAGTGAGCGGCGCCCCCTGGGAGTGGATCGGCAGCTTCAGGGAGCAGGGCTTTGGTGAGGCCATCGCCCGGCTCATCCCCTGGGGAAATTTCCTGCTCACTCTGGCGGTGATCTTCGCCTCCACCTCGGCATTGAACGCCACTATCTATTCCGCCACCCGGGCTTCCTACGCTCTGGGCCGGGACCGGATGCTGCCGCCGGCGCTGGCACGCATCTCCCGGAAGCGCAAGACCCCCTGGGTGGCCCTGGTCTGCACAGCGGTGATCATCATCATGGTGGCCGCTTTTCTGCCGACCATGGATGTGGCCTCCTCGGCGAGCATCATGTTTTTGTTCCTCTTCTTCCTGGTCAATATCTGCGTTATCAAGATACGCCTCAACATGGGGGATGAGCTCTCCTACGGCTTTCTGATGCCCCTGTTTCCGGTGCTGCCCATCACGGCCATCATCTGCCAGGCCGTCCTGGCCGCCTGGCTCGGCCACATGAGCCGTATCGCCTGGATCATCGCCCCCCTCTGGATAGCGGCGGGAGGCGCGATCTACCTGCTCTACTCCCGGCAGCGGGCCATTCCCAGCGCGGACGAAATTCTGGTCCTCGAGGAGGAGCGGGCGCCGGCGGGAAGCGAGTACCGGGTTATGGTTCCGGTGGCCAATCCGGATAATGCCCTCTCCCTGGTGGGCAACACCATCCGGCTCTGCGGGGCCCGCAAGTCACGCATCAAACTGCTGCACATGGTCCCCGTTCCCGACCAGGTCCCCCTGACCGACGCCCACCACTACATGACCGACGGCAAAGAGGGGATCGTGGAGGCCATGCTCTACCTGAAACCCCGCTTCCCCATCACCACGACTTTGCGTTACTGCCGCAACATCGCCCGGGGCATCATCAGCGCCGTGCGGGAAAAAAAGATCAACCTGCTCATCATGGGCTGGCACGGCCGCAAATGTGACCAGCGCTTCAAGATCGGCAGCACCATCGACCCGGTGATCGCCCGCAGCCCCTGCGACATCGTCATTCTCAAAGGATGCAGCAACCGCAGGTTCCGCCGCATCCTGGTGCCCTTGTTCGGGGACGCCAACGACACCCTGGCGCTGCAGACAGCGGGGCTCCTGGCGGAACGGGAAGACGCCGAGATCTCCGCTTTGTTCTTCAGCAAATTGCCGGGCCGACAAAGCGGCGACCGCTACATCCGGGAACTTTCGGACAGGATCGGGCTGGAGCCGGGGCTGGTGCGACTGCGCAGCACCGCCTCCACTAATATCGAGCGCACCGTGTTGCAGGGCGCCGAAGACTTCGACCTGGTGGTGATCGGCCTCAAGGAACGCTTCCTGCACCAGATCGGCGTCCCTTCCGCGGCCGATACCATCGCCTGCAGGCTCGACAAGCCTCTGGTCATTGTTAAGGCGGCCATGGGATTGCGCTCCTGGACCAAACGTTGGATCTGAGGTAAACGGTGATGCTGGTTTCACGCGCCAGCGGCATTCTCCTCCACCCCACTTCCTTGCCCGGCCCCTACGGCCTGGGCGGCCTGGGCCGGGAAGCACGGGAATTTTTAGATTTTCTCGCAGAGGCGGGACAGCGGCTCTGGCAGGTGCTGCCCCTGGGTCCCACCGGCTACGGTAACTCTCCCTACCAGAGCTTCTCCTCCCAGGCCGGAAACCCGCTGCTGATCGACCCGGGCAGCCTGGCGGAGCACGGGATGCTGCCTGAAGACGCGGCGGCCGGCAGCCCGGATTTTCCCCTCGAGCGCGTGGACTACGGAGCCGCCATCACCTACAAAACCGAAATCCTCCGGCAGGCCTGGGCGCATTTTCAAAGCCGGGAAACCCCCGGGGCGGCGCAGGCGGCCTTCCGCGACTTCCGCGCCCGGGAGCGGGGCTGGCTGGAGGACTTCGCCCTTTTCATGGCCCTCAAAGCCTATTTCGCTCCCCGGGGCCGGCCGGTGTGGAGCGACTGGCCCCGGGGGGTGGCCCGACGCCGGCCGGAGGCCCTCACCGCCTGGCACAGGCGGCTCGAGCCGGAGATCCGCTTCGCGGAGTTCCAGCAGTTCCTCTTTTACCTGCAGTGGTCGCACCTGAAGACATATGCCAACCGCCTGGGCATCGCCGTGATCGGGGATATCCCCATCTACGCCGCCCACGACAGCGCCGATGTGTGGGCCCACCAGGAGCTTTTCCACCTGGACGACCGGGGGCGGCCCGCCCTGGTGGGGGGGGTGCCTCCCGATTATTTCAGCGCCTCAGGCCAGCTGTGGGGCAATCCCCTCTACCATTGGGACCGGCTGCGGCGTGAGGGCTACCGCTACTGGATCGAGCGCTTCCGGGCCTCTTTAAGGCTCTTCGACACCGTCCGGCTGGACCATTTCCGCGGCTTCGAAAGCTACTGGGCCGTCAAGGCGGGCGAGAAAACCGCCGTGCGGGGCCGCTGGCTGCCCGGTCCGGGCAAAGCCCTGTTCACCGCCCTTGAAGAAGCCCTGGGGCCTCTGCCCTTCATCGCCGAGGACCTGGGCTTCATCACCCCGGAGGTGGAAGCCCTGAAACGTCAGCTGGGCTTTCCGGGTATGAAGGTACTCCAGTTCGCCTTCACCTGGGAGGCGGACAATCCCTTTCTGCCCCACAACTACGGTTCGGACTGTGTGGTCTATACGGGCACCCACGACAACGACACCACCCTGGGCTGGTACAAGAGCCGGGATAAAAAGGTGCGGGACCAGGTGCGCCGCTACCTGGGAAGGGACGGCCACGATATTGTCTGGGACCTGATCCGGGCCGCCCAGGCTTCCACGGCGCGGGCGGCGATCATCCCCCTGCAGGACGTGCTGGCCCTGGGAACGGAAGCCCGCATGAACCTGCCCAGCCGGGCTGAGGGAAACTGGGAGTGGCGTTTCCGGGCGGACCGGCTCAATCCCATGCTGGCCCGCCGCCTGCGGGAGCTCTCAGAGCTCTACGGCCGTGCATAAAATCCACCGTCTCTACCGTCCCGAGCTCTTCCAGGGACCGGCCCGGCTTGTCCGCTGCAGGCCCTACTTCGAGGGCTGGTACTACCGCATCAGCAGCCCGGAGCTGAACCTGGCGGTCATTCCCGGGGTCAGCCTGGCGGCCGGCGATCCCCATGCCTTCGTACAGGTTATCCGGAGCGGAACAGGGACCTCCTCCTACGCCCGCTTTTCCCTCCGGGAGTTCGCCCACAGACGTTCCCCTTTCCTGATTAGCCTGGGGAAAAACCGCTTTACCCTCGACCGCTTGCACCTGGAACTTCCGGACCTGAGTGCCGACCTGACCCTGGACGAGCCCCGGCGCTGGCCGTCCTCCCTGCTGTCACCGAGCTCCATGGGCCCCTACGCCTTTTTGAGCTTTTTGGAGTGCTACCACGGCATTATCCTGCTCTCCGCCCGTGCCGAGGGCTCGGTGGACGGCCGGCGGCTCGCCGGCGGCCGGCTCTATGTGGAAAAGGACTGGGGCGTCTCCTTTCCCACTGCCTGGGTCCTAGCGGAGGATGCAGAGCAGCAGTTTTCCCGGGCCGGCTGTGCTGACCTGCTCGGTGGCCCGGGTACCCCTGCGCCGGCGCAGCTTCACGGGCTTCATTATCGGCCTGCTGGTTGATGACAGGCTGTATCGTTTCACCACCTACAATGGGGCGGAGCTCACCGGCCTGCACAGCGGCGCCGGCGAGGTCAAGCTTGCTGCGCGGCGGAAAAAACTGCAGCTGCGGCTGCGGGCCCTGAGGGCCCCGGGAGCCGCTTTGGCCGCACCCCGCACCGGCGCCATGCTGGGGCGGATAGAGGAGACCCTGAACGCCGAAATCGAGGTGGATCTGACGGAAAAGGGCCGGCCGCTCTGGCGGTCAACCGGCTGCCTAGCCGGACTGGAAGTAGTACACCCCGAAAAGATCGCCGCCTCCCTTCCCCCGGCACTAAACCAATCTCCACTGTGACTCTTGACTTTTCGCTTCCTACACCCAAGAATTAAAGCACCATCAATCTGTGAAGGAGTCTAAAGATGACAAGAAAGTATGGTCGCCTTTTACTTCTGATTGCGCTCGTTCTGGCGCTGCCCCTGACTTCCTGGGCCTTCGACGTGGATCTGACTGTGCACGCCGGCGGCGGTGCGGCCATGGGCAGCACCGATGACGATAACAAGACCGGCAAGATCGGCTTTGCCGCTGCGGGCGGCGCAGGGGTCGACCTGGCCCTGCTGGACCTGAATCCGCTTGGCCTGGGCCTGTCCACGGGAGCGGAGTATCTCTATCTGAAGTATGAATCTGAATTGGTTATCCCGTTAACCACGGTGCTCACAGCTGTCACAAATTACGCCTATCTGAACCTGCCGGTAGCTCTGACCGGGACGCTTCCCTTGAATGATAAGCTGACCCTGCGCTTCAGCGCCGGGGGCTTCGCCGGCTACTTCCTGGGGGGCACTGCAGACAACACCTATGAGCCGGAGTTAGGCGGTCCTTTCACCAACGGCAAGGTTGATCTGGATGACTCAGACATCGAGGCCTGGCAGTACGGCCTGCGCTTCGGGACAGCCGTGGAGATCAAAAGCCGGGGGAAGATCAACCTGGAACCGGGCCTGCTCTTCGACCTGGGCCTGACCGACACCACCATCACCCAGCCTTCCAAAGACACCTTCTGGGCCCTCACGGCCTACGTGGGCTGCCGCTACAGCCTCTTTTAGGCTCCGGCGCCGGACACGGCCGGCTCCTCAGTAGAGGCGCAGGGCCGAGGCCTTGAAGGCGGCGAAGAGCCGGCTGCCCGGGCGGATCTGCAATGCAGCCAGGGAGCTCTCCGTAATCAAGGCCCGGAGGGGGAAGCCGCAGTCCAGGGTCACCACCACCGTGTGATCCCTGCGCTCAACAGCAGTCACCGTTCCCATCAGCCGGTTGCGGGCGCTGGTCTCGATCTTCTCGGCTGAGAGGATCACGTCATCCTCGTCCAGCACACAGCTTTTGAACTCCCCCTCCCGGTCGGGACAGCGCAAGAGCCCGCGGTTCCCGGCGATGCGGAAATAGAGGAAGCCCTCCCCCCTCTCCGCCACTTCTCCCTTGAAGATGTTCTGCCGCGTGGGGACCACCCGCCCCGCATCAAGCTCCACCAGCCGGTCGGCCAGGCGGTAGGCGAAGCCGGTATGGTGGCTGCTCATGATCAGGGTGATCCCCCGCCCGGCCAGGTCATGAAGCAGCACTTCCAGGGCCCGCAGGGAAGCGGCGTCGATGCTGGCCGTGGGCTCGTCCAAAAGCAGCACCCGCGGCTCCAGAACCAGGGCCCGGGCCAGAGCCACCCGCTGCCGCTCCCCCCCGGACAGCCGCCCGGCGGAGCGCCCCCCTAAAGCGGTGAGGCCGGCAACTTCCAGGGTTTCCGCCACGATCCGTTTCCGCTCGGCGCGGGACGTGCCGCGGAACTGGAGGGGAAAGGTCAGGTTCTGGGCCACCGTGCCCTCGAACAGGTAGGGATTCTGGTGCAGGTGCACCGTCTCCCGGCGCAGCGCCTGCCTGTGTTCCTGCGTCGGCAGGCCGCGGTAGAAAATCTCCCCCCGTCCGGGCTCGAGCAGGCCGTTCAAAATCTTGAGCAGGGTGGTCTTGCCCGAGCCGTTGGGTCCGGCGATCACCGTGACCGCCCCGGCCTCCAAAACCAGGGAAGGCAGGTCCAGGACCTCCCGCTCCTGATAGGCAAACCCGATTTTCCGAAGCTCGAAGAGGGTCTCAGTGCTCATGCTTCACCATCCAGTGCAGCGCGAAGTTCACCGTCAGGGCCAGCAGCAGCAAAATCATGCCCAACGCCAGGCCGAGCTCGAATTCCCCCTTGCTGGTCTCCAGAGCGATGGCCGTGGTCAGGGTGCGGGTGTAAAAGCGGAT
>Ga0272441_10007682_pt1 | contig 17425 bp, 15 predicted proteins | sample SSMProp6N_FD_193582 | JGI IMG/M metagenome (GOLD analysis project Ga0272441, IMG submission 193582) | Marine sediment archaeal communities from Little Sippewissett salt marsh, Falmouth, MA, United States - SSM-Prop-6N | ecosystem: Environmental > Aquatic > Marine > Wetlands > Sediment ...
ATACTAAAGGCCTGTGACGGCAAGCGATATCACAGGAAGACGTTTCAAAGGTGGGTAACGAAGTTCAACCCGAATCGTGAACCGGGTGGAAGACGGAAACATGTAACATCGTAACCCCGCGTGATGACTGATAGGCAGCTCCTCGTAGTATGTCCGTACTGCGTATCAGTGGTGATTCTCGGATCTGTACACAAGTACGATGTTACCGTTCGAACTTGTTCCTTACGGCAAGGGCGAAAAGCGCGGTCTGTATGGGTATAATAATCTGTGAAACTTTAAACAACAACTAACCACATAGAATCAATAGGTAATTCAGAATATGGTACGTATAGCTTCCTGAAGTCAGTAAAAACGGGATGAACTAAATATCAACAGCTTCAAATACAAAGCGAGAGTTTGGGTGATCTGGTCAGATCAATGAATACGGGGCGAAACACTTAAAGGAAGGAAGCACATTTTCAGTTCTGTGAAAGCCAGATGCCCACAATATGTTGTTTTCTAAGCCGCCTGTACGGCGGTAAACCCCCAGCCGCCGCCAGAGTAACCGCCCCAGCCTTTCTAAGCCGCCTGTACGGCGGTAAACTCCATCGAGACGACATTCGTGTCGACGAGCGTTTTCTAAGCCGCCTGTACGGCGGTAAACGGGCATGTCTTAGGGTCCTGGGTGCAGTCCTTTTTCTAAGCCGCCTGTACGGCGGTAAACGGATGACATAGTTTTCAGGGCGTCGGCCTGCCTTTCTAAGCCGCCTGTACGGCGGTAAACGATCTTCTTTTTTTGTGGTCTTTTAATTCTAATTTCTAAGCCGCCTGTACGGCGGTAAACTATAGCCAACCTCCTCACCAACTCCGGCTTTATTTCTAAGCCGCCTGTACGGCGGTAAACGACCCAAACACAAGCATAGGTTGGGAAATGTATTTCTAAGCCGCCTGTACGGCGGTAAACGATCCGCGCGCGCATCTTGTCGCAGGGGACGATTTCTAAGCCGCCTGTACGGCGGTAAACTCGCCGGCGTCTGTCATCGAAAGAGCACAAAGTTTCTAAGCCGCCTGTACGGCGGTAAACTCAAATGGGACGGAATCGACCTGTACGTTACCTTTCTAAGCCGCCTGTACGGCGGTAAACTCAACAAAGAGCGCAATTAACAGGGATAAAGATTTCTAAGCCGCCTGTACGGCGGTAAACGGGAGTATGTCCGGGGGATATTGCGAATGTGCTTTCTAAGCCGCCTGTACGGCGGTAAACAATCAGTTGCCGGCCTATCCATTCCGTGTATGTTTCTAAGCCGCCTGTACGGCGGTAAACTCACCTCGAAAAGATTGCTACCATCCTCCAATTTTCTAAGCCGCCTGTACGGCGGTAAACGAATCGGGGATCGTGAAACTCCCATATTGAGTTTTCTAAGCCGCCTGTACGGCGGTAAACGTGTATCGGTATAAGCAACAGTATGACGGCGATTTCTAAGCCGCCTGTACGGCGGTAAACGTCATATTGTCGCTTTGGTAATGTCTTGTTCTTTTCTAAGCCGCCTGTACGGCGGTAAACGGGAACAGGATAATACCTCTGTGCCGCCGATTTTTCTAAGCCGCCTGTACGGCGGTAAACGGAGGAATATCGTAACCAGGATAAATTTTACGTTTCTAAGCCGCCTGTACGGCGGTAAACAATGGTATCTGCCGGGAGTGCGGTTTGAACGTTTTCTAAGCCGCCTGTACGGCGGTAAACGATGGCCGGGAACACAACGATTTACCGTGGAGTTTCTAAGCCGCCTGTACGGCGGTAAACGTCAGCATCCGATTGTGTGTGTAGTTTCAGCATTTCTAAGCCGCCTGTACGGCGGTAAACAGGCGGGAAGCCCATCGGGGCATGTGGATGGATTTCTAAGCCGCCTGTACGGCGGTAAACGAGAGGCACGATATTGAATTTTCACTGGTCGATTTCTAAGCCGCCTGTACGGCGGTAAACCACAGCAACAGCTCATTGTCAACGTATTCCAATTTCTAAGCCGCCTGTACGGCGGTAAACGGGGGGTACACAGGGCGTCGATCCGAGTGACTTTTCTAAGCCGCCTGTACGGCGGTAAACACGGAGCCTCTGCGCTTCTCCGACAGCTTCCAATTTCTAAGCCGCCTGTACGGCGGTAAACCAGTATCCGGGCCACCACCAAAACCCATGTGATTTCTAAGCCGCCTGTACGGCGGTAAACATAAAGTAGCCGCGCAGAATCAGTTTTTAAATCTTTCTAAGCCGCCTGTACGGCGGTAAACATATCTAATAGGTATGATTCGATCTTTTTTGTTTTCTAAGCCGCCTGTACGGCGGTAAACCTGATAGTCTCCCGGAAAAAACCTATAATATTTTTCTAAGCCGCCTGTACGGCGGTAAACCCCTATGTCGGCTGGATGCTGCTGCATGCGTTTTTCTAAGCCGCCTGTACGGCGGTAAACATCAAAAATGACCCGTGGGATGAGGTCATGGATTTCTAAGCCGCCTGTACGGCGGTAAACGACATCTGGGGGCGTCCCTCCTTCACCCTGGATTTCTAAGCCGCCTGTACGGCGGTAAACCTGAACCGGTGCCCGGGATCGACGACTATACCTTTCTAAGCCGCCTGTACGGCGGTAAACGATTTGATCCTGCATCACCTGCACCTGCTCTTTTTCTAAGCCGCCTGTACGGCGGTAAACGGATCGGGTGCCCTTCCCATTTCCTGCGGTAATTTCTAAGCCGCCTGTACGGCGGTAAACGGATCAGGAGATTCCCACGACTGTTAATGACTTTTCTAAGCCGCCTGTACGGCGGTAAACAGTAACATTACAATAAAAATATAAGTTATTAAAGGTAGTTAATAGAAATTGGCCCTTAATATCAAAATAATCAATTAGGTTTGCAACTTGTTGATATCAAATTGAAAAAATATCTTCGATTTTTTTGGGTTAAAACAACGGCACTGTGGTTGAATTACTCAGCCCATAACATGAGAACAGGCCTGTTTTTGGTTGATTCATTTCCTGTTTTTCAATAAACAAACGGAAACGCTGTCCGTTTGTCTGGCTGATCATATTAATATAGGGCAGCTTAATGCGTTCCTCTTCAAAATCTTTAAAATGTGCTAGTGCCTTTTGCAATGTTTCTCCATTACGTTTAGCTCGCCGTCTAGCCAGCTTTTCCTTATTGCCTTTCAACTTTATATGTTTGAAACATGCATGACCTGCTAATTTTTCAGGCACAGGTTTAATAAGTCCTACATGCACATAATCCCGAAGAGTATTCAGCCATTTTTCATATTGCAACTGTTCCAATAATTTTTCATCTTCCGCAAGCAATCGAAGTTTTGTCCCGAGATGGTATTTATCGGCATCGTATTCTGGAAAAGCCACGCCAATAGCGGATGAATTATACGCTATTTTGCTTTCCACCAACGCAAGATGAATCTGCCGATATAATTTTTGCCAGATGAAATATATGTTTATATCCGCATTAGGCAATAAGGATATTTCTTGATAGTAGTGCATATCCCCTCCTTATTTGTCGCTTTCACCGAATACGCCGCCACGAACCAGCACAGCCATGACATAATGTTCATCCTCAATACGCCCTAGTTTTCCGCCTCGTGCGAATTTATCGAAGAAAGTGTAAAAATCTTTTTTATCTTTTGTAGGGTGACGGAAAGCTCTGCCAAGGGTTGTTACCGAACCATAAGGCTCAATAGCGATAGGCCCGACTGAGTTTTCCGGATCACCGAAGTCGGGGTACCAAGTATCAATAGTACGTAATGCATTGCCGATTTTTTGTGAGTGCACGGCGGCAATGCCGTCCACTGAATAAAGTATCTTGCTTTTTTCCCCTTTTTCTTTTTTCCCCTTGATAGGAATCAATTCCTCACTAGGATAGATTTCCTGTGCCTTTCCAACTTTAGCAAAACATGTGATTTCGAGCATCAGAAAATCATTATCGCTCGATAATACAGATGCTATACGTGCCGCCAATGAATTAATCTGTTCATCTTCAAAATCAAAATTTCTTGTGCTGAACTTGGTTGCGTCGAACACCCAAGTCTGCTCCGAGCCTTTATTTAAGGCACTTACGTGTACTTCGATATTTTCTGCTCCCACCCGATTGCGCCATAAAAATCTGGCATTGGCGATATTCACTGCATATCGTTTTGCCAACTCCCTGAATCCTTCACGGTTAATGTAGTCTCTTGTTGCTGCCTTATAACTTTGGTTAAATGCCGCGTTATTACATGCGGAAGGGGTTTCAACACCACCCAAAAATTTTAAGGTAAAATGAAGTTTCAGCGTATCTTGATCCGTACCCAAAGCACTTACGTCAACTGTTTGCAAATTAGGATTTTCCACTTTTGCATCCAACTTCGCGGGATCCTTTTCAAATGCTTCTTTATCTTTTTTATTTGGCCTGTTCGAAATAGTTCCACGAACTGATTTTTCAATCAACGCCAAAGGAATAGGTTGTTCATTTCGTTTATCCCATGTGGTGCCATACATCCGCCCATCTGAGGGGACTATTTTTTTTTCAAAAGCCAGTACTGATGCTACGTTCATTTTATTTGCCATAATCTTTTCTCCTATCAATCGTTATTGGTTTAAATCAATTTGACTGTTTTGTTGACACAGGTATAGATTTTTTTCCAAATCAGTGTGATAGTGCCAAAGAATTTCATCTAGCTTGTGGATACGGGTCGGCATACGGAACTCACCCAGCAACACTACACTTTCTGCAAAGCGGTGCACTGTATGTGTATCGCGTTGATTTTTAGCTGTCCCCAACTCGGTAATGCCGTGAAAGCCTGTTGCAATCGGAACAATCCATCCAGAAGTTTTACGTTGGCGTGCCCAGACTATGTTGCCATCATCGTCTTGTTCACAACTGTGGTGAATAGCAAGATAATCCAGTAGAGCATCGATAGCATCTTTGCCCTGCTCCATTGCATCTATCATCAATTCACGGCGTTCGATAATGGCATACCCTGGCATTAATTGGCGAGTGAGCCTGCGCAGTTCAGTATCATTACCTTCTTCTATTCTGAACAGCGTTGGTTTTTTAAAAGATAAAATATCGCCGCCGGCTATTTTTATGGAGGCATTGAGATGATGATTAACCTGCTCTTTTAATACCTCTTCATCGTCTCTATTTATCCTAGGGTACTCAATAAGCAGAGATACATCCAAATGACAACGGGCTTCTTCTATAAATGATGGCGCCGAACCAGCATTAAAATCTGTTAGCTCTTTCTTTGTTGAAGGTGGGCGCTTTGGCACAATAATGGACTGAAAAAAATTTCCAACTTTTGTTTGCAGGTTCATGTCATGGCAGACAACTGCAGCACTGGTAAAATTCATATTTAGCAAACCACTCTCATTAACTTTTCGTTGCAACGCATGAACAGCACCCAGCCAAGCAGTCATCGCGGGAAAGCCAATAGTAAAAGGACTGGATAAAGCATTAGCACTTTGCACTTTAATGTGCGGCAGGAGTAGAACCCGCCTAATATCTCCAATCATCGTAGCGCCTCCCTGTTTTGAGTTGCAATCTCTTGGATATGAAGTCGTTCCGATTCTCCCAGTTTATAAGCCTGTTTTTCCATTAACCTTTCATAGGTTAGGATGATCCATCTGGAAATCTCGTTACACAATTTATCGAGCCAATCATTTTCAGTTTCACGGTTTTGCTGAAATTGATCACAAAGCCAAATTTTCTGATGTAGTTTTAACTGAGAGTTCTCTGGTCGATATTGTTCTCTTGAAACAGCCCGGACCGCCCACATTTTATTAATAATTCGATCCATTAAATCTTGCAAACGATAGTCTCGCCCTTCCCGAATGCGTACATTGTTATAATCTGTTTTGAATAGCTTATGCAGGGCGTCAAAAACCTCTCGATAGTCGTAATCACGGATTGACTCCTTAAAGAAATTTGTTTTCGGGAAACGAATGTCGCGCTTTTGTATTGTTGGCGGTGCAGATCGTAACAAATAGTATGATTGATATTTATTGTTTAATCCACTGATGTTTTTTGGATGTTCCCCGCCATGTCGGGTCATGGTAAGGTTTGGTACGGTTGAATAGCCAATTTCAGAATATTCGATATTTTTCTTCAGTTTTTTCCCTGAATAAGCGGTTGGTGATCTGTCATTAATAATGTCTATTCTCTCTTTTAAAGAAAAAACCAATCCAGATGGATTTAATAATGACAACAAATGATAATCATCTCCCACTGGGAAATATACCTGCCTGACATACTGGTTTGTTTTTGTGTCTTCGTTGGTTAGGCAGGCTGAAAAGTTCTTAATCCATTTTTTTGCTTTATTATTACTCACTCCAAATAATTGTTTAAATATTAGTGTGTTCTCCTTTTTGATATATTCCAATAACGGCTTTTGCCTATATAACAATGATACAAATTTAAAGACTTTTAGATTTACGGCATTGATATGCATATCGAAGGGCGCCTTGGAATTTCCGGTTCGCAAAAAACCATCAGGGGATGAATTTGAAAATGCAAAAACCTTTGGAAACTTACATTCAGGGTTAGTCATTTTTGCAGGGTGACTGACAATGGCACCGTGTTTGCTGTCTTCGGAAAGTTTGTCTATTGTTTCACAAACACCATCCATACATAAATTTGTATTTTCCAGTTCTTCTTGAAATAGCGAATAGAAGGCCAATGGTTCTGGGTTGTGTGATTTCGCTTTTTCAATGCATTTGCTGAGTGATACTTTTTCAACATGCAAGTCTTCCAGTAACTCGACGATAATCGGATGGCCATCATCGCAGGCAGATTTAAAGGTTCGTTTGTATAGCACTTCCAAATTTAAGAGTTGAAACAAATCCTCCTCATCTTGATTTGATGGGAAATAAGAATCTCCTAAATCTTGTGACAGCACTTTATCTAACCAAGCACTATACTCATATTCATGGTCTAATTTTTCCTTGATATCTTTCCTGATTTTAATTTTTAGTCGTTTTTCTTCATTTTTATCAATTGGTACGGTTGACCCATTTTTAATTTTATCAACTTCACTATCAACAGATTCCTTCAGACGGTTTTTTAACAGCTTATCAATATGCTCTTTTATCTTGTTTTCCATATGCTCTCCTCAGCCATCGACTTTGGGGGTCAAACCAAACTGATCTGAATACTCATACACATGATTTTCTCTATAGACAAAACTCAGTTCACCATAACGAAGCGAGATTCTTTTTTTACTCCAATCTAATTGTTCTGCATACTGTTCAAGCAGTTTCCCATAGTCACGCTTTAGCCATAATCTCTTTTCATGACTATTACTATTTTCTTGTTGGTGTATTTGCAGAATATGTTCCCGGTCAATGGGGTGGCCTTGCTCATCCTTTTCAATAAATAGGCATCGCTCTTCATCCGGGTCATACAACAAAAACAAATTGGTGGTTGGTTCGCTTTTACGAAATGGGTTAAGAACTTGCGGCAACGCAGTTAAGTGCCAGTTTTCTGCAAGGTAACCTTGCAGTTTTTCGGGTCCCACACCCGTATAGTTGGCAAGCTGTATTTGAGTAACAAAATGCTCCAGATCAGCCAGTGCATTTCGATAATTTAGGTGTACTGGTTTTTGAATGCGCGGGATAGCATTGACACTTTGTGCAATCGCCTTGGTATCGATGAGCATGCATAGGTCATGGGTAAGCAAAACTTGCTTGTCTTCATACCCAGGACGACAGAAGTATTTCCCCCCTGACTGGTTTCCGGATTGGATCGTCTTCCAATTATACTGCAGTAAAGCAATATTAGGATGATCAACCCCACCCTCTCTGTGCCTGCGAACACGACCGGTGAGTTGTATAATAGAGCGATAGGAAGACGGTTCAACCACTGCCCAGTCAAAGTCGTGGTCACGCCCAATTTCCTCAACCGGTGTGACCACTGCAATAAACAACATTTGTTTGCAGTTGCTGTTGTCCAAATGCTCGCGTATTAATGCATTGTTAAAAGCATCCGGCTCTGCACCTTTATTTTCCTTTCGTTTGAGTATACTGTCCATGTGCTTTTCTTGCTCATGGCGCAAGAGCAACACCTGTTGGGAATGGTATGCCATAATCTTGGCATCGACATCATCTGGCCAGTCACATTCCATGAAATATTTAGCTATGGCGACACAAGGGGTAATATTTGCCATCCGCACGACACCAAATGAAACACTTATGCCTGATCGTTCATCTTTGATGCAATGATTCTGGTGCTTGTCTAAAATAGCCAGCTGTATTTTGGAAAAATACTGTTTCTGTTTGTTCTCATCACTATCAAATTCGTAATTATCGATAACGTTTTGGCACTCGATTATGTCTGCTTTACGTCTTGCCGGTTGTCGTTTCAACTTCTTCACCCGTTTTGCAACAAACTGCTGGTGATAGTCACGGTAAACAATAATTGAATCATGCTTTTTTCGTTCATCAATGCTTGTTACACTTGTTTTAAATTCATCTATCCAAGCGCAGCCAATTTTACTGCCGACATCACGAACCTGGCTATACATCTGCCAGCCAGCGCTATAAGCATTAAAGTAGCCTTCGGCCAGATCTGGTGGAATCGTAGCGGATGAAATCATTACCTTGCGGCCTAACATCCCGGCAAGGTGGATTAAGCGGCCAACGGCGATCAGATCGCTGCCAGTAAAATCATCAACCTCATCAATGACTAAATCAGATGACATTAATCGTAAACTCGGTAAAATATAACGGCCACCGCGCTTGGTTTCTGTCGCAGCCATCATATGATCGATAGTGCAGACTAGGACAGGCGCATACAGAAATTTACGGTCACGCTGTTGTTTGAGTACAGTCGCCAAGCCTTCTTCCGGAATATCGCAGTCGTAATCAACATCTTCGTTTAGTAAAGACTCCAGTGATTCAGAACCCAACTGCACGTCTTTTAAAGATTCATCGTTTTTTATTCTCTGTTTATGAAGTTCCATAGTGGCTTTGGAGCCGACCAGAACAGCCAGTTCGCTTTTATCCAAACCTATACGGTCACGATATTCATCGCCTGTTTGCAGGGTCAAAGTACGTAAGCCCAAGGCAAGTATATAGCGCAGGCTACCACCATCCGATGATAATGCTTGAATAAACTTGGCATTAGCAAAAGTTTTACCACAACCTGTGCTGGCCATATTGACTGCAAAAAACCCATATGGTGATTTGTCCTGTTGCTTCCGCCACGCTTTTATTTTTTCAACCGCTTTATTCTGCCAGTTAAATGTCTTTGAACTAGGCTTTTTCAGCGCGGATATGTCTTGTGCTGCGGATGGCTCATGCTCAAATTTTGGTAATAAATGGGCCGTGTGAAGGGCGTTTTTTGCAACGCCAACTAGGTGTTCATCCAGTTTTTGTTTGAATGACTTTGTTTTTTTGTCCGTGTTAGCGAATAAACCCGTTGTATCTTGCCAGTTTTTATCTGCTGCTTGTGATGAGTAATAATGATCTCCAAGCATTAAGCATAAACGGGCATGGTGCAGAACCCAGCGATAGCTGCCATCGCTCATGCTTTGCTCAATCATGGGCAAGCAATCTTGCAGACGTTGCGCCCATTTTCTCAGTTGCTTCAGCCACTGTGTCGATTGACCCAACATGCCGTCAGGAAATTCAAAGCAGGCATTTAACCGTTTTTGATATTCCCCCTCGTCTCGTCGATTTACATAGCCCCAGTCCTGGGTGATATATTTCAACACTGAATCAATATCAAGTGCAGGTTCGTCACGCCAGTTTTCTTTATCATATGGCAAAGGCATTCTGTGGTGCGACACAATCAACCATGAAATTAATTTTGCTGCTGGGGGAAGTTGGTCAAGAGGTTTTTGTTCCTGTTGCTTAACGGTATTTTTTAATCGTGTTTCATCTAATTTGCCATTAACAAAATTCATCAACCAAAGTGTATCATCTTTTTGTATACCATTGGTTCGTATTGTCGCATGCAAAAGCAAACATGAAATCCATTCATGTCGGATAGGATCACCCAATCTGGAATTGTTTTTCAATTTTTCTTGGAACAACGACGTAGCTTTACCCCAATCATGAAATAAGGCTGCGAGTGCTGAAAGCGCTTTAATCAGGGGCAATAAATACCAGTCATTCTCTAATTGCGAAATAACCCTTTGAGTACTATTCACCGGCACCACACCCTGTGCATCAAACTTGTTTCTATTTCCTACCACCCACAAGAATTGACTTCTCGAACGGCTCCTGATCCAGTGGCAGGAGACAGCGGTGCTTTTGCTGGCGGTTTGTCGCAACATTTTTTTGACGGTATTGAGGCCTTCTTGCGTGATCACGGTCTGCCAGGTATTGTCACCGATACGGTTGGCAAAGGCATCAAGCACTCTGCGGGTCTTTTTTAGTGCGTTTTTTTCACACTGGGAGATGAATGTCACCATCATGATGGCTCGGTCTCCCTGCCCGTTTCCATATTTTGTTCTTTGGCCGCAAGGGCCATTGCCTTGAGCTGATCAAACATAACATCCAGCGCTTTATGATCGGCAAATGCCTGGAGGCATTGCTGTCGAAACTCCTGTTCTGTTGCCTTTTCCTTTGCGCATATAAACGCCCAAGGCAAGACCATTGCGTCTTTAACCAGATCGGCAACATCGAATACCAGCGCACCACGGCGTGTTTTCCCGTGCATGACGGCAAAACCGTGGGGTATGCCCAGAACCCAGAGTGTTGAGGCTGCAAGGCCATATGCGAGATAGTTTCCGTGATCGAGGAATGCGTTGGCCTTGTCGTTGGCTTCATGTTTCCGGATAAAATCGGTTAAATTGGTATGCCGGGCCGCGATTTTATAGAGTTGTTTGGTCAGTTTGGCCTCGGTGGCAAGCAGGTAGGTTGTCTTTGTGGCTAATGCAATTTGTGCATCACATGCATCTAGGGCATTGGCAATGACGGGATCACCTGCATCAAAACCTGCCAGTTTCAACTCACGGTCCTTATGCCAAACATTTCGCAGATATTCGATGCGGGCGTGCTGCAGCTCTCTTGCGGCTTGCAGGCGCTGTTTTTCATCAAACCAGAAGGATAGCCAACCTTGCAGGTATTCCGTTGGACGGTATTCGCTCTGCGGAGTGAGCCATTCGATCTCATTTCCCATATAAAGAGGTGTTCCTCCACCGCCACAGAAACCGATCAGCACACCTGCCTGTGCCAGCATGCGCACAGCCGCCTGGGTGATGGAGGTACCTGTACCCAGAAGTATTACAGTGGTATTTGCAATGGGAATATTAAAATAAAGATTATCTTTTTTAGCTTCGGTGAGATAAAGAACTCTGCCATCCTTTTGCATGACGCGGCAGTGCTCCAGATAGTACATATTAGCTCGTTTGGAGTGCAGGATTGCCTTTAAGTCAGTAGGTGACAGGTCATCCATCTATTCCATCCTTTCCCAATGAGATTATATATACCCAGCCAGATTATCAGATTCTTCTGTTTCGTATATCCTTATGGATGATGGAAGATGTTCATTATAAACACCGATATCGGTGCAAAAGCTTTTTTAGAACATTTTATTGTTGAGACGTTTTAAAATGACATGTAAGCATTTAGCACGTACCTTTAAATATGTAAAGAGAGTGAACATTTTTAATCTCAAAAAATTGCATGTAGGAGAATGATAGCTTAAGAAGCACAAAAACTGTGATATCCTGTGGTATGAAGAGTGTCTCCGGAATAATAAAGTAGGAGTGCACTTGCATATTTGGGAAGCTGTCGGCAATCCTTATTTTTATGGTCTCGCTGAGTCTAATAAACACATAAAAACAATCAGAAATGCCTTTCTCCCAGACAAGAGCTTGATAAAACGTTGAAAAATTAGAATCCAAAAATTTAAGATATGCCTTTACCGTATATAACAAAATGATCAAATTGGAATTTGAATAGACAATTTTATAGCTTCTCAAACACTTCATTTGTGAAAACTGCAAACATTAATAATCGATTTTCTACTGAAACGATCTTCAGACCTCGTAGGTGGCGTTAATAACCGATGTATTTCATTTTTTCTTTGCTCACTTCTGCGTATAACCAATCGAAAGTTGCTACACAAACCCTTTTACCCAAAACCTTGACTACAATAAATAATCAGGTGCCAAGTGGGTCTGCTTCGGCTAAGCACTTGTAGATATAATGTGTCCCTCTGCCTCCATCAATTTATCAGATATTAATACTTATGAATTTGATGAGGGAGTTGCGATATATGAAAGATGTCTCAAGTATGGCTTTGCGGGAAATATCTTCTAAAAGTCAATTATGAACTCAATTTCTGCGGCATATCGGCGTCTCGCCTTCCAGTAGGCTTCAACACCATTTCTTTCAACCAATTCCAACGTACTTCTTCTGAAACCAACCTTCATCTCTTCGGGAATGACCAACGCATCGAGATATTCCCCCAAGAGCAACAGAGGATCATCAGCCCAATTTTCTGGGACTGGTGCATCGTGATCATGCACTATTTCTTCATGATAACGATCCATTACACGCATTACTCCCAAGTAGTTATTCATTGCGTTTTTGAAATGTCTTTTCTTTTCGTTATCTTCCATGAGAATGCATCTTTTTGTCGACAGTTTCCAAAAGAGGGAATCAGTATTTCTAATCTGAAACACTTCCTTCTTATATATTGTATACCTGGATTTTGGGAAAGTAAAATAAAAAGGTGCAGTCGTTTGATGTATGCCTGAAAGTAATGATTGACGCCAAGTTCCTTCAGCATAAAACTTCAGCATTCTTCAGCATTATGTCAGGCCTATTGAAGCTATTATCATCAGTATATAAGTACTGTTAAGAAATTCAAGTAATACTTTTTATGAAAAGCAAAAGTTTGATATACTAGTGAGTACATATTAAAGTTCGTACAGTTTTCTAATCTACTGGTCAAAGATTCATTAAGATATTGTCATTTCAAGGAATGTCATGAATCCAAAGTCAGAAGATAAACAAATTGAACAAATGCTTGAAAAAAATCCTCTCGGAGTATTCGATAAAAAAAATCTATTTAACCTCAATGAGATCATAAAAGAAGTAGATATCCTCCAAAACGGTGTTCGCCAAGAACACAGACTAACAAGAGAACAAATCGATAATTACATCCAAAACGAGATATTGCCTGAATTCCATACGAAAGACGGTACGCGTGTTTTTCCCTCATATTCTGGATTGCGGCTAATATTTATCAATGAGATAGCGAAGAAATGGAATTATGATAACCAGAAATTAAAATATATTGCAGATGTTGAGGAACGCTTTATCTGTGATGTACTTGCGGGGGAGGAGCTAGATTACAGTGAGTTAAGTCCTTATGATTTTTATATAACGTGGTTAAAGGGGCATATCGAAGAAAACAGGAGTTATTTGCAATTTATTCATAATGATGAATACGGGGAAGAATTAGCTGTCAAAGTTGAAACTGATGAGAGACTATTACATTTCTTAATGAGTAAGAAATTTGATGAACTTACCAAGACACAACAACAAAAGGTCATAGCAAAAGTTATTCACATAAATTGGGTGTTCGAAATATCTCGTACATCACAATACTTTGAATTTCAGAGTCAAATCTTATTGGGCTTCAGTCCGTTCGTAACGTTTATTAATAAAGCAATGTTTCCAAGTGAAATGCCAGCAAATATTGACAGACGAAAATATCCATATGTGTATGAAGCACAATTTGGAACTTTTGCTTTTGGAGACTGGGAATATTCAGAATATGATGAATTCTTCGCAACACCTGAATTTTTAATAGAAAGTGATGATGAAAACAGGATCATAATAACTATTAGAGATCCCAATAAAGTTGAGTCAAAATATATGAGGAGAATTGAAAAGGTCTATAATTGTTTCAGGAAACGAATAAATCCTTCAAAAGCCAAGTGGGGAGAAAAGAAAGGTAGAAAAGAACTATACAAAGAAAGGAATAAAAAGATTAGAGAGTATTACCAGAAGTTGAGACATGAAAAGCCCAAGATAGCTGCAAGGCGACACATTGATAAAATTGATGAAATGGTTGAGGATCAATTTGAAAGCAGATTAAGCTATGACACTATTAAGAGAATTATTTACACAAAGGATTAAAATATTACAATAACTCGTGCAAAGAAGTCGTAATATGTTAATATAGTTGCACTTGTTTGTGCTATATATCATTTATTTATCTTGATGTAATATAGCCATTACCGATTATGGGTAATGGCTTTTTTTGTTTAAACAGAGATAAAAAATTAACAAAGCTAAGCAGGATAGAACAACAATTTGATGTGCAATTTTTGTAATGAAGAAAGAGATTCAGAGCGAATCGATAAATCAGCAACGTCTTATATCTGCGCCAAATGTGTTCAGCTTTTAATCAATCAATCACAGGAGAATTTACTGAAAGCTTATAACCTTGCCGTTAGAAAGGGATATTCCGACAAGGCCAGAGCAATTAAATCATTTTTAGAGGTCAGTGCAGATGAACCAATCAACAGATACGCTGCAAAACGTATTAACGGAAAAAGATTTATGCGAGTTACTTGGAATGACAAAAAAACAAGTCGCAGATTTAAGAAACGAGAAGGGATTACCCTTTATCAAATTGAACAGAGAAAACCGGTTGTACCTTGAAAGCGACATAATGAACTTTTTCAATCGACAAAAGGTAGTTCTAAATAAGAATGAGTGACACTCAGAAGGCATGTTAACTTTCCACAAGTGATGCCTATCGGCTTGTAAACAAGCCATAACAGGGCAACCATTTTGAGGTTGGTATAATTTTATTTTAGTGGATTTGTGAAGCCTAGAAATAAAAAATTTCATAGGAGGTATTTCCAATAGTTGGCAAGAAAAAAAAATTATAACAGCCTTCCTCCTTTTGTCCCACTGTTATGGGAACTATTGAACCATGACGCTTATAAGGAACTTCCTTTTGCTGCTTCAAAGGCACTTCCTTATTTCATCGGAAAAGTCAAATATCCCTACTGTAGTCCTGAAGCATTCGACCATAATTTTACCTTTTCCTATCCTGAAGCAAAGAAACTTGGATTTGCACCCGGAACATTCAGCAACATCATTCGTGATCTTGAGAGACATGGCTTTATATCCGTTGTTTCAAAAGGGGGACTGAAAGGTAAAGGGAAAGGATACAATAAATTCAGACTTTCAAAAAAATGGAGAACCTATGGCAATATGCAAGAAAGCATCTTTCGTGCTATTTCGTGTGAAAAAGTTAAGAGTAACTCCACAATCTGAAACCTACAACTTCAATTTTGGAAACAAAAAAGGCTTTTTTAGTACATTGATTTCAGGTTTTGAAGTTGTAGGACCGCTTTTGCACTCTTTCTCATTTCAGATTTTGAAGTCTATTCTATATATAGCCATACCATATTCGCTTTTCTTTGATTGCTTTCTTGATGAAACTCTTTTTTATCTTGTCGGTGAGTTAACACGTCTCACGCGCGCGTATCGTGTCGGAAAACCCTTTTTTCGGTGTTCGGAAACTCTGATCAGTTTCCATGAATCAAGCGCCGATCATGCGGTGACGTTGGGTCTTCTGGCATACATCCCTGAGGGACTCCCCCTTGGGGAATTGACAGGAACTTGGGAAGGTCAAACAACGAAGGTGAAGATGAAGTTAAATAATAGAAATTTAACGGTTACAAAACAGTTACAGGAGTCATAAAACCCTTATGGGCAAAGGGAAAGAAAAGGCGCACAGGATTGGCAATCCCTTGCAAAAGCGCCTTTACACCATAAAAGAAGCTGCACAATACCTAGGAAGAAAGGAATGTGGTGTGCGTGACCTGATATGGAGTCAGACAATTCCTGTTGTGAGAGGAGAGAATGGCAGGAAACTCTATCTCGATATTGAGGACCTTGATAACTATATACGACAAAACAAGGCATTCTATTGTTAAAAATAATACTTGACACATAAGCAAGTATTGTCTATAAAGGGGGCATGATGGGAAATCGCCTGAAAGACATTCTTAGAAGGGAAGAAGTATCAGCGTACAGGATCGGCAAGGACCTTGTCATGGATCAGGGATATTTGTCACGGGTCCTGAATGAGAAGCAGGATATTTCTCTTAACAAGCTGGAACTGATCGCTGATTATCTGGGCTATGACCTGCAACTGGTCAAGCGCAAGTCTTCCCGGAAAGGGGGAAAGTAAAATGGGATGTGTTTACAGGCGGAATAAGAAGTATTGGGTCAAGTATTATAGAAACGGTAAACAGTTTGCTGAATCCTCAAAGAGCGACAAAAGAGCGGTTGCCGAAAGACTTTTAAAAATGCGTGAAGGTGAAATTGCACAGGGGAAGCTTCCGGGAATCTATTTTGACAGGGTGCAATATGATGAACTGGAGGCTGATTTTTTAGCTGACTACAAGCTCAATGAAAAGAAATCGCTGGAGCGTGCTGAAAGAAGTCTGAAACATTTAAGGATTGGATTCAAAGGACAAAGGGTGCCACAAATCTCCACTGATCAGATCATGATATACATTGAGAAACGAAAAGGGGAGGGTGCTAAAAATGCTACAATCAATAGGGAATTGTCTGCATTGAAGCGTATGTTAAACCTTGGTGCAAAACAGACACCTCCAAAGGTTGACAGGGTCCCTTTTATTCCAATGTTACGAGAAAACAATGTCCGCAAGGGTTTCTTTGAACACGGCGAATTCCTTAAGTTCAGAGAGAATCTCCCCTCCCACTTACGAGGCTTTGTTACATTTGCCTATAAGACGGGCTGGAGACGGTCAGAGATTGCCAATCTGACGTGGAGCAATGTTGACCTGAAGCATGGTCTTGTCCGATTGAATGCAGGGGAGACAAAGAACGATGAAGGCAGGGTTGTATTTCTCGATGAAGAAACAAAGAAGATTCTCAATGATGCATGGCAATCGCGCAAGAGGACGAAGAAATTGACTCCCTTTGTATTTGTCAATAAGGACTGTACAGACAAGATTAGGCGTTTTGATAAGTCATGGAAGACAGTATGTAAAACTGTGAAGATTGAGGGACGCTTGTTTCATGACTTGAGAAGAACGGCGATAAGAAACATGGTACGTGCCGGAGTTCCAGAGCGAGTTGTCATGATGGTATCGGGTCATAAGACGCGCGCAGTCTTTGAACGGTACAACATCGTCAGTGAGGCTGATTTGCAATTAGCTGCAGAGAGACAGGAAGCATATTTGAAGGCACAAAACAGTTACAATTTAGTTACAATGGCTGAAAAGGGACACCAAACGAAAAAAGGATATCAAGTATAAGAACCCGATATCCTTTTATATTCATGGTGGGTCAGGGCAGAATCGAACTGCCGACACCGGGATTTTCAGTCCCGTGCTCTACCGACTGAGCTACCGACCCACGTGTTGTCTGCAACGTGGGCATGTTTATCCAATCTGTCTTCGTTTGT
>Ga0272441_10007683_pt1 | contig 17424 bp, 15 predicted proteins | sample SSMProp6N_FD_193582 | JGI IMG/M metagenome (GOLD analysis project Ga0272441, IMG submission 193582) | Marine sediment archaeal communities from Little Sippewissett salt marsh, Falmouth, MA, United States - SSM-Prop-6N | ecosystem: Environmental > Aquatic > Marine > Wetlands > Sediment ...
GCAAGCCCTACGGGGCTTGGCGCTGCGAACCGTCGACGCGCTGTGGAGCACCATGCAGGGCGTGCTCGACCAAGTCACGACCAGCGATGCCGAAGGCTTCTTCCGACACTGCGGCTATGCACCGAACCAAAAGTGAAAATGCTCTAGTCCACCGGACGAGGCCAGAAGACGTAGTCACCACCCTCCGCCCCCCACGTGATGCGACCGCCCTTCCGCCGCACCTCGCCCCCACTATCGACGCCATCAACGCCGACGGAGTAAACCAGCGGCTGGCCCTCCTTGAGACGATAGCCGAGGGGCTGCCCCGAGAAGGGATCCGAGAGCTTCTGTTTCTCTCCGGATGGTGCCGACAACGCGTCTGATAGTACCTTCGGCCAGTCCCCGTGCCGATCCCGGTGTGCATGCAGGGCGTACACGACGCGGTACGCGCAGCGCGTGGCCATGACCTTGCGGGGCATCGTCACGAACCCCGCCAGCGACGGCGATAGTGTCCCCAGCACGGTCGTGTCGGCGGCCCGCGCCTTCTCGTCCAGCTCCTTGGCGCGCCGGCGAGCATCGGCATAGCCTAGGCTGAACACCTTCTGGTACTGGTCGTAGAACCCGTCGATCTGAGCGATCATCTCGCGGAGCGTCACCGGCGGATCCAGCTCCGTCCGCAGAATGTAGCGGTGTCCCGGGCCAGCCGTGCTCACGAGGTCGTACCGTCCGTCGCCATCGGTGTCCTGCACGGCACGCTGCGCGTAATCCCACATCCCGATCCTCTCGAGCCGGAACTGTCCCGTCAGGTCCGGCAGCGGAGTATCGAGCGCAGCCAGCTTCGCCGGGACTCGGCCGTAGTCCACGCGCCCCGGAGCAAGCAGCGGAAGATCCAGCAGCACCTCGTAGGCCAGCGTATCAATCGCCAGTCCGAGCATGTACTCGATGAGCAAAGGCCCGGATTGCATGTGATCCGCGACCCGCAGCAGCAACGCCACATCACGGAGCGAGGCATCGACGTCCCCCGCCAGCGCCCGCAACCGTGCCCGGCCCGCGACGAGCCGGGAAAGATCGTGAATCTGCGGGAGGCCTGCGGGCCTCGCGCCCAGCAGAAACCCGGCGGCACCCTCGATCGGGAGGAAACACTGTCGCTTCTTTGATGCCGATTCAAAGCGCTCCAGGCTGAGCGCGCTGGACTGCACGTACTGCTGAAGCGCCTGACGCTGCTCCTCGCTCCACTTCCACGCTCCCGACCCGATCGCCAAGACCAGCAGTTCCTCCCGATGCTTCATGCCGGCTGCGGCTTCGCGATAGAGGTCCGCCGCGTTGTCGGCCACACCACGGCCCACCGTGTCGTTGGCCCACTGGACGTAATCGACAACGTGCTTGGGATTCGGCGGTGGCGGATCGCCACCGTACGTGAGGGGTACGAAACACAACAGCGCGGCGAGCGCGATGCAGCGAGGCATAGCGAGTCCCTCCGAGCCAGGAATCGTCAGGCGACCTCTCCCTCCAGACCGACCGGACGGAAGCGGCAACCACAGCGGGCGCGTTATCCGTGCTTGTTGTGCAGAAGAGCCAGGACTTCACTCCGCGTGGCTTGATTCGAGTGCATCATGCCGCGCAGTGCGGACGTGACCATGACACTCCCGGGCTTCTTGACGCCCCGGCAAGTCATGCAGGTATGCACGGCTTCCATGACGACCGCGCAACCTTTGACGTGCAGCCGCTTGGCAAGCACATCCGCCACCTGCGACGTGAGCCGCTCCTGAACCTGCGGCCGATGCGCGAAGACATCTACGATCCTCGCCAGTTTCGACAGGCCGAGCACCTTGCCACCCGGGATGTATGCCACGTGCGCCCGACCCTCAAACGGCATCAGGTGATGCTCACACATGCTGTTGAACGGGATATCGCGCAGCACCACCATTTCGTGGTGGTCTTCATCGAACATGGCTTCCAGGTGCGTCTCCGGATTCTCGTGTAAGCCAGCGAAAAGCTCCGCGTACATCCGCGCCACTCGGGCCGGAGTCTTCTTCAGCCCCTCGCGATCCGGGTCTTCGCCAATCGCCAACAGAATGTCACGGACCGCCCGTTCAACGCGCGGCAAGTCAATCGGAGACTCTGTCTTGTCCTTCATCATAATCCTTCACCGAACCTCTCGGCCCTCCACACTCTTCAACCCAATCCCCCATTGGCGGCGGATCCGCGAGCCACTGCTCACTCGGGCCCGCGACGCCGATCAAGCCCCGCGCAACCGCAGGAATTCAACCAGCAGCCGAACGCCGAAACCGGTCGCACCCTTGCCGCTCGGACCTTCGCCGTTTTCATCCGTGGACACCGCGGCGATGTCCAGGTGCACCCACGGAACATCCTCCTTGACGAACTCCTTGAGGAACATCCCGCCCACGATCGCATGGGCGTCGCGTTTGCCGGCGGAATTCCTGACATCGGCTTCAGTGCTCTTGATCAGCGAGCGATAGTCATCCCACAACGGCAGACGCCACAGCCGTTCGTGCGTGCGCCGACCGGCTTCACCCAAATCCGCCACGAGGCTGTCGTCGTTGCCCATCACGCCGGCGGCCACCTTGCCTAGCGAAACACCCACACCCCCCGTCAACGTCGCGACATCAATCAGGGCCGTCGGCTTCAGCTTCTGCTGCGCGTACCACAGCGCGTCGGCCAGCACGAGCCGGCCCTCGGCGTCGGTGTTGATCACCTCCACGGTCTTCCCGCTCATCATCTTCAGAATATCGCCGGGGAGATACGCCTTGTCCGACACGGCGTTCTCAGCCGCAGCCACCAGCCCTGTCAGATTGCACTTCAGCTTGAGATCGGCGGCAGCCTTCAACACGCCGAGCACCGTCACGCCGCCGCACTTGTCGAACTTCATCCCCTCCAGCCCGGATGACGGCTTGATGCAGTAACCGCCCGTGTCAAACGTGATGGCCTTGCCCACCAGAACCGTGCGGGCGCGGCTGCGCGGCACCCCGCGATACTCGACCTGGATCAGGCACGCTGGATAGCGCGCACCCTGCCCCACCGCGATCAGGCCGTTCAGTCCGAGCTGTTTGAGCCGCTGGGTGTTCAGAACCGTGCACTTGAGCTTGCTGCCTCGCCCCAGGGCACGCGCCTCGGATGCGAGCGATTGAGGGTTGATCACGTTGGCCGGCTGGTGCGCCAGCCGGCGCGTGTAGTTGACGGCCGTGGCCAGCGTGAGTGCGGCACGAATCTCTCGCATCGCTCGGGCGACATGACCCGATTCGCTGGAACGGATATGCACCCGTACCTTCGCGGGGACTTTCTCATCCGCCTCCTTGTATTCTGCAAAACGGAACCCCGCGAGCGCCATGCCCATCGCCCACTCGCCCGCCGCGTGATCCACGCGCGTCGTCGCCAGACCGTCAATCCAGAGCGTCGCGCTCTTGAGCCCTTCCGCACTCAGCCAGCGGGCGGCACTCGCCCCCGCGCGCCGTATCTCGTGCGGGGTCAGCTTCTGCGCCTCGCCCAGGCTGATGATCAGGACCCTGCGGCAGGCACCACGCCGAGTCGTGTGCACCAGGTGCCCCACATCCTCTCGCACGGCCTTCACCGAAACGAGCTCGGACACCGCATCGCCGCACAAACGGTCAACACGCGTCACCAACTCCATCGGCGGCTGCGGCTTGGCCAACAGCGGCACGAGCAAGACGTCACCGGCCAATGGGCCCGCGCCGCCACTCACGAATCCATACGCGGTTCCGTTCGGCGTCATAGGTCTCCTCATCGCGTCAAAGACTGTGCAGGTGATCATAGCGATACCGGAGGCTCATGCCGTGGCCGGCCCGCCGGAGGATCGTACGCCACCGGGTCGTCGATCCGGCACATGAAACGTGCCCAGAGCAGGGTACCACGACGTGTGGGCGGCGCGAAGCGAACTGGGCCGGCGAGGCTGCCTCTCAACAAAGCTCGGCGGGGTCGTCGATGATTCTCTCGGCCCCCGCCGCCACGAGGTCTTCCCGTGTGCGAAAACCCCACGTTACGCCGATAGACAGGGCGCCGGCAGCGCGAGCGGTCTGGATATCCGTGGCCGTGTCACCCACGTACCACGTATCAGCGGGCGCCACGCCGAAACCCGAACACATCCGGAGGAGATAGTGGGGCGAGGGTTTCCGGTAACGCTCCTCGACGTACCCGCGAACGGCGGCGAAGCAGCCGTCCGACCAGAACGCTTCGACAACGCGCACCGTCGACTCATGCGGCTTGTTCGACAGCACGCCGAGACGAACACCGCAGTCACGCAATCGGCCGATCAACTCCGGGACACCCGGGTAGGGCCGAGTATGTCGGAGCGCACGGGTGCGGTAGTGCGGCCGGACGAGTTCCACCAGTCGATGGACCAGATGAGAGTGGGTGTGCCCCAGTGCCCGCTCACAGAGCGTCGGCACCCCCTCGCCGACCATGGTGCGGCACCGATCCAGGTCGTAGGTGGACAGTCCGAGCAACTCGAGGCAGTGATTGAGGGATTCGGCGATGTCGCACAACGAATCGACGAGGGTCCCGTCCAGGTCGAACACACAGGCGCGCGGCATCGGGAGCGGTTTCGGCATCGGGTCCTCATGCAATGCTTGCGGTTGCACACTGCAACCGGACTGCTACATTATCCTATAAGAGATAGATGGGGGAAGCGTGAGTTTGTGCGCCCCTGAGCCTGCATCACGGAGGGCTGTCAAATGTCCGTTCGGCCCAGTTTCAAGCGCCTGATGGCGGCTGTCCTGGTCATCAGCGTCGCCGCCCCCGCCCTGGCCGACGACGAGGAACGTACTCGTCCCGGTTACAGTCGGCTGATCAACATCGATGCGTTGATCGATAATCATGCGCGTTTTCTGGCACGAAAGTACAATCTGAGCGCGGATCAGGATGATTTCACACAGGAGTTTCTCCGCCAGAAGGCGGATGCATTCCTGGGCCAACACCGCGAAGAGCTATTCTCGCTCGTGGACCGGCTCTTCGAGGTGCGTGCCGGCGGCGATATCAACCAGGAGGAACTGGTCGAGTGGGGTCGCCGAGTTCTTCCGTTGTACGAAGAGGCCAAGGGGCTGATCGTCGAGGGCAACGACGAGTGGCGCCAGATCCTCAACGACGAGCAGCGGGCCGTCCATGACGAAGATTTGCGGCTGATGTATGACAGCTTCGCCAATACCGAGGACCAGCTCGAACGGATCATCGCCGGCCAGATGACCGTGGAGGAATTCCGCAAGGGGCGGCGAACGCGGAGCTACGTCCCGTCCGATCGGAACTCCGCGGAGGCGAATGACGTTCCGGCCACCGGGACAAAGGCCGCTCGGCCACCGCGCACGGCCTCTCGCCAGGAACGGCCGGGGCAACCCGCCCAGACAACGTCCCCCAAGAATGCGCGCCAGAGCAGCCGCGAACTGAGGTCCGACCCGAAGTCGTCTGCGCGACCCAACACGAAGACCTCCAGCCGCCGCGGCAGCACCTCCCGTGCCCAGGGCTTCGAGAGCCAGTGGGAAGCCTACGTGCGCGAATTCATCCAGAAGTACCAGCTCGATGATGGCCAGGCGCAGAAGGCCCGTTCCATCCTGAAGGACTGCCAGGAACAGGCGCAGCGGATCATGCAGAAGCGCAAGCCCGAGATCGAGCACCTGGACAAGAAGCTCGCAGCGCTCACGAAGGCCAACAAGAAAGACAAAACGCAGGAGCTCGCCAAGCTCAATGAGCGGCGATCCAAGCTTCTCGAGCCGATCAACGGTATCTTTGAACGGCAGTTGAAGCCGCGCCTCGACAAGCTGCCGACGCGAGCCCAGCGGGCCGTCGGCGAGAAAGCCGGCAAATCGCCCCGGACGCGCGGATCATCAAAATCGACGCCACAGCCGGCCAGGAAACCCCCCACGCCACGCAAGAAGTCGCCTGCTGGGGGACGGTAGGCGCGGTCGTACGGGCTGACAACAGGCGCACAGAGGTCAATCCGCCACAGCCGTCCCGCCGATAAAGTGACTGGTTGAGGCGCGACGTGTTCTGGCGCCCCCGGGCCGCGAAGGGCGGTTACGCCGCGGCTGGGAACACATGAAGGAGAAGTACATGCGATCGCTGTTTACGCGGAGCCAGTTGTGGTTGCTGACGGCGGCCAGTGGCGGAAGTCTGCTCGCGTTGGAAGGGTGTGACGCCACCGTGCGCGATACCGTCCTGTCCGGCGTGGGAACCGCAGCCACGAGCCTGACCGGGACGTTCATTCAGGCATTCATCCAGTCGCTGTCATCCGGCACCGAAGACGCCGCAACAACCGTGAGCACGTTCATCGAGCAGGTCCCGCTGTTCTTCGCCTAGCGGGACTTGGCGCGGCTTGCCGCTTGCACCGGGCCCACCGGTCCGTCTTCCGTGATTGACCCCGTGCGTTCTGGCGGACAGCGCCACAGCCCCGGCGTGTCCCATTTCCCCAGCACCGACGCGTGTCCTGTGCGCGCGATCAGTGCGCGCTCAGCGTCGATGCACCTTGCGCCCGGCGGGCAGCCGCCAAGTCAATCGCAAGCTCGATCGCGGCTCGCATACTCCCCGGATTCGCGCGGTTTTTGCCGGCGATGTCGAAGGCGGTCCCGTGATCCGGACTCGTCCGCACCCCCTCCAGCCCGAGCGTCATCTGCGCCGACCGATCGAACGCCTGCATCTTGATGGGGATTAGGCCCTGGTCATGGTACATCGCGACCAGCCCATCAAAACGACGAGCCACCTCGGGCACAAACGCCGTGTCCGGCGGCAAGGGCCCTGAGACCCGGATTCCCGCGTTGCGGGCCAGAGCCAGAGCCGGCTCCACAATCCGCCGTTCCTCGTCGCCGAGCAGCCCTTCTTCGCCAGCGTGCGGATTGAGGCCCAGGACACCGATATGCGGGTGCGGCACACCGAACCACTCACGCAACGCGTGGTCGAGCAGGTCGATGGGCTGGTGCACCAGGCCGATCGTGAACTGGTTGCGCAACTCGAACAGCGGCACGTGGTCCGATGCCAACGCCACGCGAAGGCTTCCGGCGACAAAAAGCATGTTGACCCGGCGGGCCTCGAAGCGGCGCGCGAGGAAATCGGTGTGGCCCCGAAAGCGGTGGTTGGCCAGACGCCAGCTCTGCTTGCAAATGGGCCCCGTCACCAGGGCATCGATCGCCCCCTGGCCGAGGTGGCGGGCCCCTTCCTCCACAAACCGGAACGATGCATGCCCCGCGAGAGAATCCGGTCCGCGATGGCTGTTCGTCCGTATCGGCAGCAGCTCATCGAAATCCGCCACCAGGACGCCACTCCCCACGCGGATGCCGCGCTCGTACGGCTCACGCCACCAGAAGGCGTTGACCTCTGACGCGTCGCTGGCCATCTCGAGCACATCGTGCAAGCCGAAGATCACGTAGCGCGCCCGCCCGCGGAGCTCAGGGTCGGCGAGCGCCTTGACGATGACCTCGGGACCTATCCCGAGAGGGTCCCCCATGCTGATGCCGATCAGGGGACGACCACTGCCAGGGGTGGACGCTGCGGCACTCATGAGACGAACCCCCCGTCGCGGAGTTTCTCCCAGGTCAGATCACCACTGCCCTGAGACGCCGCCCCCGTCAACGCATGCAGCCTGGCCAATACCAGCCGTGCAAGGATGTCGGTTTCGATGTTGACGTGGTCACCGGGCTGGCGCGCTTGGAGCGTGGTGCGCTCCAATGTGGTCGGGATGAGAGCCACCGAGAAGCGCCCGCGGCCGACATCCACGACGGTCAGGCTCGTTCCATCCAGGGCAACGGAGCATTTGGGGATGATCCGTGTCAGCGGCTCCGCCTCACACTCGATCCAGAGCTTCCACTCGCCCTGCCCCCGCTCGAGCCGCTCGACACTCCCGACCCCGTCGACATGCCCCTGCACGAAATGCCCGTCCACCCGGTCCCCGACGCGCAGCGAACGCTCGAGGTTGACCCGGTCGTTCCGCTTCAACTCGCAGAGCGTCGTCCGCTTCCAGGTCTCCGGCACCACGTCGAATCGCCCGGCGGTGCCACCCAACTCGGCCAGCGTGAGGCACGCACCATTCACAGCCACACTCGCCCCCAGTGGCAGCCCCTCGGCAAGGTCGCCCAACTCGACGTCCAGCCGGTGCGCCAAAGCTCCACCCACACGCGGGCGAGGTGAGGCTTGCACCCCAAGGACCGTGCCCATTGACTCGATGATCCCGGCGAACATCCCAGGTCTCTTCTCACACGCTGCCGAAGTACACGCCCGACGGCCGCGTTCCGTCCCGCCTGCCCGCTACCGTCCGGTTCGAGAGTATACCTGAAACACGAAGAACACCCCCGCAGAAAGCGAGGGTGTTCTGGAACGCACCGTAGACTACAGCCCCTGGGCCCTGCACGCCAACTCACCGTGGCACGCCGAAACCGCGAGCGATCAACGCACGGATCGCGCGTCAGATGTCGAACTGATCCTGCAGGCCTTCAGCGGCGTTCTGGTACGCCTCCGGATTCTGAATGATCGTCTGCAAGACCTCGAGAACCTCATCGGGAATCACGATCGAGTCCGGATCCTCCTCGGCGTCCCGAATGGTCTGCTCGATATCCTCAAACGTGTCGATGTCGTTGGCCTGCATAAACGTGACGGCCGCAGCAGCCTGATCGTCGGTCACCGGCGGGATATCCGCGCCCGTGAATTGCGTCGCCAGATCTGCCAGGACCTGGACATCATCGGGGTTCAGCGCGCCCAGGTTGTTCGACAGGACCTTCGTGGTCGCCTGCAACGGCGTACTTCCACCCTGGTTCCCGGTGCGATCCCAGGGCATCGGACATCCTCCGAGCGACAACAGCATCGCCGCCCCGAACATAGAAACGATCGCGAGTTTCTTGGAAAACATACCGTGCTCTCCTCAAGGTAAACTGGGTAGCAGAAGACTGGGATCGAAGTCGACAAACAGCGCCTGCAACACGCCGTCAGGGATCTTCCCGGGAACGCTGCCGGGCGACTCAGCCAGGAAGGTGTCCAACTCCGCCGGCGTCGACAGGTGGTACTGATCGAAGAAGATGACCATGGCTTGCGCCTCTTCGTCCGTCAGCGCCACTTCCAACTCATCATCCAGGGCACTCGCCTCATCGCCAAAGATCTGTATCTCGTCCGGCGTCAATCCTGACAGATCCGGCTCGACGATCTTCCCATATGCCGTGCGGAGGTCACCCCCATACTGGTTCCCGAGCCGCTGGTCCTGCAGGAGTGCGTTCACGAGCAGCGGCGAGAGGCCCAGGGCTTCGAGCTGCGTCCGTTGCTCCTGAACTGTCAGATCCGCATCGTTGCGGATCAGATCGATCTCGGCCAATGTCGCCGGCGCGACGGCATCGTAGTCCTCGGGCGGACAGCCCGCGATCATCAACATCGCCCCCACCATCAATGCCGCTCCCGCAATGACTCGCATCAGATTGCCCTATCGTTTGCCTTGGTCGCTGTCTTCGGACGCGAAACAGCGGCGACGCCGAAGTCTACGCGCGCGCCGCGTGTCCCGGTATGATATATCGGAAGTCTCCAGCGACAACCCGCAGGCGAGTCGGCTGGAAATATGGGACGTGAACGTCCCCCCGTGCCCGCCTCTCCAGACGGAGACCACCATGCGCATAGCGGTTGTTGGGTTCCCTTTCTCAGGAAAAACGTCGGCGTTCATGGCGATATCCGGCGTGCCGGCAGACCATCTCAAGCCCGCCGAGGAGAACCTCGCCGCCGTCCGCATCCCCGAACCGCGGCTCGATTTCCTCCAGACGGTGTTCAAGCCGAAGCGCCGGACCGAGGCGACGATGGACTTCATCGACCTGCCGGGGAGCGCCGAGGGGGATGTCGAAAAAGCGGGTCTTGAAAAGCACCTGCCGACTCTTCGCCAAGTCGACGCGCTGGTCCTCGTCGTGCGAGCATTCGAATCGGAATCGGTCCCGGCCCACGAGGGCAGCGTCGATCCACAACGAGATCTCAACCAGCTCCGCGACGAAATGCTCCTCGCGGACTTCGCCATCTGCGCCGGCCGGGTCGAGAAGCTCGAAAAAACCATCGCCAAGGCAACGCAGGATCGCGACCAGCACCGGCACGAGCTCGAGCTGCTGACACGGTGCCAGGAGGCCTTGGAAAACGAGAAGCCTCTCAGTGAGATTGTCCAGCCTGGCGAAGAGGAGAAGATGCTCCGCAGCTTCGGCTTCCTGACCCAGAAGCCCGTGATGCTGCTCATCAACATCGGGGAGGACCAGATCGGGCAGGACCCACCCTTCCGTGATCCCCACGCCACGGCCACCCTCGCGATCTGCGCCACGCTCGAGGCCGAGCTGCTGCAAATGGAACCCACCGATCGGCCAGCGTTCATGAGTGAATACGGCATTCAGACCCTGGCACGCGACCGCATCGTTCGATCGTGCTTCGACGCCCTGGGAATGATTTTCATGCTCACGGCCGGTCCCGAGGAGGTTCGCGCCTGGCCGCTGGTAAGAGGCACGACGGCCGTCGAGGCGGCTGGGAAAATCCACACCGACCTGGCACGCGGGTTTATCAAGGCTGAAACGATCGCCTGCAAAGACCTCGAAACCGCCGGGTCCATGCGCGACGCGAAGGCTGCCGGCACCGTACGGCAAGAACCGAAGCACTACGTCATCCAGGACGGGGATGTGATCACGATCAAGTTCAACGTGTGACGGCCTCGCGCTTCGGCCGTAGCGATCATGATAGAGGCGGGTCAGTGGCCAGCATCGGGGCCACGCTCTGTGCTGGCCGACCGAAGGAGGTACGACTGTGCGAACCCTCGTATTTATGTGTCTCGGTCTGATCGGGTTCGTGATCCCCTGTTCGGCGCAAGAACGACTCACCCAGGCCGACCTGCTGCGGCGCGTGATCGATCTGGAACGACTCGCGACGCCGCCGGCAGCGGACGAACGAACGGGCATGTTCTCTAGCTTCGATCGGCGCTCGCGCATTGACGCCGACGGAAAATACGTCGACTGGGATGCCAACTCCGATCGCGGCCAGTTCCTCGGGAAGGACGAAGAGGGGTGGGACATCATGGCCGACATGGCCGGGCCGGGAGCCATCACGCGCATCTGGTCCGCCAATCCGCACGGCGACATCCGCATCATCCTCGATGGCGAGCTCGTGATCGACACGGATTTTCGGCGGCTGCTGTCCGGCCAGATGGCTCCGTTCGAGGAACCGCTGGTCTACCGCGGCCTTAACTGCTACTTCCCGATCGGCTTTGCCAGAAGCTGTCGGGTGGTCTGCCGGGACAGCACGGCGTACTACCAGATCAACGTCGTCCAGTACGCCCTGAACATGCAGGTCGATCGGTTCACTCTCAAGCTGGATCAGGCCGCGCAGCAGGCCGTGGAGGAGGTCAAGCAGGCTCTGGAGGAGGGTCTGTCGGACAAGCAGCTTCTCGGCTCGCGGCGGCCGTTGCTGGTGGCGGTGCACGAAGAGCTCGGCCCGGGTGAGGTGCTGCGTGAAGCCCTCGAGGACGCCGGAACCGTGCGGGCCTTGTACGTCGCCCTGACCCGGCGGGCCGACCCGCGCGCGTTGTACGCCCTGCACCGGTGCATCCTGCGGATCACCGTGGATGGGGAGGAGTCCCCCTGCGTCGAAGCACCGCTGATCGATTTCTTTGGCTCGGGGTTCGACCTCGTTCCGTTCAACAGCCTGCCGATCGGCACCAACAAGACGCTGCGCATGCCACTGCCCGAGCGGCGGAGCGGCGACGACCGGTTCATGTACTGCCAATTCCCGATGCCATTCCGGGACGGGCTGCGCATCGAAATCGAGAACCTCAACGAGGGGCGGGAGAAGATCGGCCTGTTTGTGTACATGCAGGTCGACACCGAGCCGCCGCCGGCCGATGCACTTCGTTTTCACGCCGGGTATCGCAAGGAAGACCCGTGCCAAGTGCTCGATTACACGATCCTCCAGGCGACGGGCCGGGGCCGGATCGTCGGCTGCCTGCTCAACGTGGATTGCCCGCGCGCCACGTGGTGGGGCGAGGGCGACGACAAACTGTGGATCGACGGCGATGTCTTCCCGTCCTATTTCGGCACCGGCTCGGAGGACTACCTCGGCGACGCGTGGGGGCTGCACCAGCACATCCGGCCGCTTCAGGGCGTGACGCGGACGGCGCCGTACGGCAAAAACTCCGCCTATCGCTGGCACATTCACGACTGCATCAACTTCCACCGCTCCGCGCGTTTCACCATCGAGAACTGGCAGGACAAAAAAACCAAAGACACGTACTACAGCACCGTCGCCTACTGGTACGCCGAGCCCGGCTGCCAGCGCACCTTCGAGCCGCTGACGCTGGACGACGTCACGCCGCCGGGTTTGCGCATCCCCGGGGCGATCGAGATCGAGCAGACCATCCTCACGACTGACGGCGGTAGCGTGGTGCGCGAGAAACACGCCGGCGGCGCCGAGCTTTCCGGCGGCCGGGCCATCAACATCACCACGACGGAGCCGGTGCGAATCGCGATCCCATCGGACCAGAATAGAACCGTCCGGCTCAAGCTCCGCGTGAACCCGCGCCGCTCGTTCGAGACCATCACGGTCACCGGTACGGATGGACGCACGATCGGCACGGTCAATTACGAGCGAACCCCCGATGGCATCTACACCGTCGGCGTCATCCGCCTGAACAAGAGCAACAACCCCGTGAACGTGCAGTGCTCCCGCTCGGCGATGCTCGACTGCTGGATCTTCGAGCCACTGCCCAGGAACCCGCGTGGGCCGGAGGGTGAGGACCTGGAGGTGCTGAACGCCGACGGTGTGCAGACCGAGATCGCATACGCGACGCTCCCCTGGTCGGCCGGCGCACAACGCAGCCTGACGTTCACCAGCGTCGGACAAACCGCGATGCTGGCTCTGCCGTACGGCCGCGACGATGCGGCGGTCGTCGTGCGGCTGCACGTGACGTGCGGCGAGGATGGCGGGACATTCCAGACCCTGATTGATGGCAACCCGCTGGGAGTGCCCATCGACTGCCACAGCGCGAAGCCAGAGCTCAAGCGTGTTGCGCTCGGTGCGGTGCGTCTCACGAAGGGCCAGCACACGCTCGGCTTCAAAGCATTGGAGACAGAATCGGCCGCGCAAGGTATGCGCCTCGGGCTGGACGTCATCGAGCTTGTGCGAGCGCTCAGCCAATACGCGATCGAGTGCGAGGATATCCCGTTCGCCGGCTCCAAGGACAACCCCCACGGTCCGCAGGCGATCGGCGGGTGCGGCGGCGATGAGCACGTCTTCTGCCGCCCCACAACGCCCGGTGCGTGGGTCGAGTTCGAGGTGCCTCTCCCGCGGGCGGGCCGGTACAAGCTGCGCGTCGTGTGCCTCAGGTCGTTCGACTACGGCATCGTGCAAGCCTATGTCAACGGCCAGGCCGTCGGGACACCGACGGACACGTTCGCCAAGGAGGTCACGCCCGGAACGATCATCGACCTGGGTGTGCACGAACTCGGCGAAGGGCCACTGCGACTCAAGGTGGAGGTCGTTGACAAGAACGAGCAATCCACGGGCCACTTCTTCGGCGTGGACTGCGTCATCCTGGAGCCGGCGGGGGATTAACAGCCGGCTGCGCGAACCGCTTAGCTGGCGGCCCAGCGCGCAGCCCGACAGGCGCGGATCTGTCGCGCGACCGCCCAGAGTAACGCGATGGACGGCGGTCCCGCAACCAACACGCAGCTCAACGCGTCACCGGCCCATCGTGGCGTCCAGCGCAGTTCCTCCACGAAATCGAGAAGGCCATACTCGTGCGCCGCAAACGCCGCGCAGATCGCGATGGGCAGGGTCACGATGGCCATGAGAAACAGGACACTGCCATAACAAATCGCGGTGGTCGTCGCGCGGGGATCGCGCCAGCCAAGCTGACAAGCGATCCAGCCCACGATCACGGTGAAGACCTTCAACGCGGCAACCGGCCAGAGAAACACCAGCGCCCCCACGAGAAGGCCGAAGCCCGGACGGTCTGGCCAACTGCCGTCGCTCACGTAGACGTCAATCACCATTATCTTGGACCAGATCACCAAGGTTAAGAGACCGGCCACCCAGCAGCACCAGTTCGCGAACCGAATCGCTTCCTGACGCCCGCGATAGACGGCGAGGTTTCGGAAGAAGTCCTTGTCCCGCAGAACATGCCACGCTGTGCGGTCGAATGCGATCATCCGTGCCGGCCAGGTGCGCGCCTGGCCGAACGCTGGCACAGTGCGGACATCGGGGAGCGATTGCGAAACCTCCAGGCCGCATTCGGGGCAGCGGCCGTCCACGCTCAACCCGGTGATCACGTACGCACAGCGGTTGCATCGCGGATGGCGCGGTGCCCATCCGGGGCCTTCCGCCGGTCCGGAGTACAACGCCCCGAGGTTCCGCAACAGCCACATCCAGTACAGCAGACCGATAACGCCAACGAGCGCGAAGACCGACTCCTCCTCGTGCCGCAACTCAAGCAGGTTCGCATGGAGAGCGTACGCCGCACCCAGCAGCATCGCACCGATGGGGACGAAGCAGATGGTGCTCCAGAGCGTCAGCTTGACAGCCCGCAGGTAAGCCCGCCGCGTGGACTCGCCCGCCGCGATGATCGGCATGAGCAGCCAACCGACGAGCCAACAGGCAACGTGCGCCCCGCCGACCAGACCCAGCAGCCCCCACGCGTCCCCCAGGGGTTCGCTCAGGTCGTACAGCACCTCGATCACCAGAACGAACGGCAACCGCATCCATTCCCCAAGGGTGAAGTGGGCGCTTCCCAGTTCCTGCACCATTCTGAAGACCCGCGCCTCGATGACGGCCACCGCGAACAGCGGACACAACAGGCCAACCAGATGCACCAGGATGGTCTTGAGCACGCTGGAACGGGCGATGTGTGGCCCCAGGCGCCGAGGGAGAATCAGCAGCCCGATTGTGGCCGGGACAAACACCAGCCACCCGATCGGTCGAGCCTTCACGGGCGGGTCCGCGGTAGGCGTGTCCCAGTACTCGGGAATAGTCTCACTCACCGCAGGAAACCCCCTGCTTCATCCTCTTCCGGCGCGGGAACGAGTTTCGGCTCGTAGTCCGGCTCCCCGCGTGGCTCGCTAAACACGAAATCACCCACTTCGCCGGCCTTATTCCGCTCCCCGCCGTCGTCTTCGTCATCCACGCCGATGGAGTAGAGCAGGTAGGCATCGGCGCAGGTCCGTTCGTAGCGCAGCGGTCCCTCCCCGAACACGTCGGCCGGCACCGACTCGATGAACTCGGGGACAAGGTCAGCCAGTGTCGTGGGATAGGAGCCATGACGAGCTTTGTACTGATTGAGAGCCAGAACGGCCCGCGTGGCCTGCCGTCGCATCGGCTGTCCCCAGAGCATTTGGGCCGCTCCACGCAAATCGAAGTACCCCAGATTCAGGACACGCCCATCCAGCACATTCATCACGTGCTTCCCTGAGGTCAGTTCCAGAAGTTGTGAATAATCGCCGTCAAACGCGCGCAGCAAGGGCTCGATCTGCGCATCGAGCTTCTGCTCAGCCGTCCGTCGATCGTTGTAGAAGATGGAGGCGAGGTCCCATAACCGAGAGCGCGGCGCCCCGGCGGAGGCGGTGTAGCCGAGTTGATCGAGGACAGCCTCCTGTTGGCTCAGAACCAGCCAGCCGTTGCCATCCGCCGTGCGGCTGAAACTTGCGTCGATGATATCCCGATTGGCCCGGTGCTCCGCCTCGATCGCCGATGCCCACAGATCGCGATCAGGCGGGGCCTCACAGAGCACGCGGTGCATGTCCTTTACCAGCGCATCGGGCAGAGCGCACTCGCGCGCCAGGTGGCGTAGTTCGGCCAACCACAACTCCTCGATGGCGCGCCGTACGAGCAATGAAATGAGTACGTCAGGAGCCACCACGCCGTCGGCGACCCACGAAGCCGTCTTGAGATCCTCCCAAGCTGCCTCAACGTCGCCGCGGTGGGCGTGCTGATAACGTGCGTCGACAACCAGGGCCTTGGCGAGCTGCCGGATCTCGGGCAGCGACGGGCAAGCCTCCGGAGGCGGAGGCCCCCAGAAGGCGATGTGTGTGCGGAATGGATAACCGCGCAGCTCCCTCAGCTTCGTGATGGACGCTCGCGCGGTCGGCAACTCCAAGTGCTCGATGACGGCGCGGAGATGCGGGCGCGACGCTGGCTCCCACGGGCCCTGAAGTGCATCCGACGGGACCAACGTCGCCGTCCCCGAACTCCACCCCGGGATCTCCCCTTCCCACATCATTCCGTCCGGCGGATCCGGCAAGGTAAAGTTGGGAGACGGTGTCAGTGCGACAACGATGTCGGCCAACTCGTGGGTCGCATCGCCCGGCTCAGGCGGTGGCAGACGCGCAAGATCCGCCCAGAGGTCATCCGGCGAGGCTATCGGCGGGAGCACCGTCATCCGCACATAGGCGAACCGCCCGCACCAAACGACGGCAGCGATCGCCAGAACCAGCGCCAGCAGGCGTCTGGCCCACCTCCACGCCGTGGTTTTCGATCGGTTCGTCAATCGGCACCTTTGCAACCGGCGGAGGGAGAGCTCCCCTGGCCCGCGTACCCCGTGACATGCGCCCCATGCCCCGCCGAAGCACGCTGCTGATAGAGATACATCAACTTGGGCGTGTTGTCGAACGCTCAGGTGGCGGCGGGGTCGAAATGGGAGCACAGTTCCGGTAGAATACGTGAATTGTTGTCGCTGGCTGGGCCGAACACATACTTTGTGTCGCGCAGACGGCCGGGGAACGGGAATAACCTCTTGTTGCTGACCGCCAACAACATGATACGAGGAATCGCTTGATGTTCGCACAACTGCATTCCACACGGAAGCAGCCGAGTGATGTGCTACGCGCACTGCGCAGCGCAGCCGTGCTGCTGGTCTTCGTCGGAGCGTTCGTGGTGGGCTCGCAGGCAGCCCCGATGACCGCGGATGATCCTGGGCAGGCCGTCACGGCTCCCCAGTCGCAGGACGACCCGCCGACCGGCGACAAGAAGCCGGCCGAGAGCGCCCAGAAGAAAGACAAGCCGGCGAAATCGATGGAACGGGACGCGTTGATCGAGCTGATCCGCGCCCGGGCCGCCGCGGCCAAGGCCAAGAGGGACAAAGCCGCCGCCGCACACCCCACGACACGACCCGCGGCTGGGGCGAGCATGTCCGGCGGGGTAAAGGCTCACACAAAGCCGTACACCGGGGCCCAGCAGCCGGGCGGCGCGACCGCTCGGCCCGCACCGGCGAAGACCGGGAAGGGCTGCGGCTCGGCAGGCGGGAAGCTCGACCTGACCCCCCTGCCGCCCGATCAGCCGCAACCCAAGCTCGTGTGCAAGGAGCCCAAGGTCGTTGGCGACCCGGTCTGGCAGGGTGAGAAAGCGACGTTCGCCTTCAAGATCGACAACGAAGGTGAAGGGCCGCTCAACGTTCAAGTAAAGGGTGGGTGAGGACTCAAGATCAGCGGCTCGGCGAGCCGCACGATT
>Ga0272441_10007684_pt1 | contig 17422 bp, 10 predicted proteins | sample SSMProp6N_FD_193582 | JGI IMG/M metagenome (GOLD analysis project Ga0272441, IMG submission 193582) | Marine sediment archaeal communities from Little Sippewissett salt marsh, Falmouth, MA, United States - SSM-Prop-6N | ecosystem: Environmental > Aquatic > Marine > Wetlands > Sediment ...
CACCCGCCATGACGAAGGGCGGGCCCTGCGAGCTGCACGGCATACAGGGGATAGGCGAGGGGTTCGTTCCCGAGCTCGTCGACACCGACTACTTCGACGACATACAGATTGTCACCACCGCCGAGGCGGCTGAGATGGCTCAGAGGCTCGCCAGGGAAGAGGGGCTGTTCGTCGGTGTCTCCTCCGGGGCCAACGTCGTGGCTGCGCTGAGGGAGGCCGAACGGTTCGGCCCCGACGCCGTGGTCGTGACCATCCTCCCGGACAGGGGAGAGCGCTACCTGTCGCTGACGCTCTAGAGCCGTCCCCGCCGTCGATCGCCGCCGCACCGGGTTGAGAGGCCGACCGACCGGCCCCGGCGGGAGGCCGTCGGCTCCACCGGCGGAGGTGCGGCCGCCTTTTTGACCCCACTTGACACGGGGCCGGCCCGCTGCTAAGCTGCGGTAAAAAGATGGCTAGGCGGCCGGGCAGACGGCCGCCGACCGAGGCATAGGCGGACTGCGCCGTCGGCGCGGGGAGGCAGAGTTGGCTGCGATATCAGGGCTCGGAGAGAAGATCCGCAAGATCAGGACGGCAAAGGGCCGCACGCTGGCGAACGTCGCCTCGGAGGTGGACTGCTCGGTCGCTCTGCTCTCACAGATCGAAACCGGCAAGGTGACTCCCTCCGTGAAAACCCTGATCGCCATCGCCACAGCGCTGAGGGTACCGGTCGGCATCCTCTTCGAGGACGTCTACGGGTCCGACAACATCTGGGTGGCGAGCGCCAAAGAGAGATCCGCGCCCCAGCCGGTGGACAAGGGCTGCTCGGCCTCGTACCTGGGCAACTCATGCCCCGGCGCCGATCACGAGGCCGACGTCTTCGAGGTTGTCATGCAACCCGGCGGGTCGACCGGATCCGCACCCCTTCTGCACCCCGGCCGCGAGATGGGCGTAGTACTCGAAGGCGAGATCATACTCACCCTCGAGGACGAGGAGTACACGCTCAGTGCGGGCGACCTCGTATGCTTCCGGTCCGAGCTGGGTCACCGCATACGCAACGACAGCGACAGACCCGCCAGGGGGTTGTGGTTCATCATGCCGCCGGGGGAGAAGGGAAAGCGCTACCTCGTGGCTCCGCTCAAGCCCGAGCAGGACTGATCTCTTCAAAACCGCACTGTCGAAATCCAGAAGGCCCGCCATCGGCGGGCCTTTTCTCCGGCCATATTCCGCTGTTCTCTCCCGAACGCCCACTGCACTATCCCAAGGTCTGAATCACTCGCCTTCGGCGGACGGATGCTCCGGAACCACCACACACCCCCCAAAGCAGCTCCCCCCTCTCACTTTGCCCGGCCGGCTTCGGCGCCCTCCCGCCCGCGACGGGACTACCCCGTGGCGATCCTCAGCGCCTGCGGCAGCACCTTCTCGAACTCCGCCTCCACGCACAGCAGCGGCCTGACGGCCCGGCCGGCGAGTTCCTCCGCCTCCCGCACGAGGTTCCCGTTCAGCGGGTCGGGCATCGCCAAGCAGAGCTCGCCCTTCTCGAGGTAGAGCGGCAGGACGCGATGGAGCCGGATGAAGCTGAGAGGCAGAGCGCATACGGCCCCCTCGTCGAGCATCTCCGGCGTCAGTGGCACGTACGGCACTCCGAGCCTCTTGGAGAGGGCGCGGCCGATCTGGCCGGGCTCGGCCGCCCCCTGGCTCACCAGTATGTCGCCGAGGCGCCTGCCCGTCTTCCACTGCTGCTGCAAGGCCTTCTCGAGCTGAGCCTCCCTGATCACACCTTCGGCTACAAGCAATTGGCCTAAGGGGGGCATGACCTCGGCCGGCCCGCCGCGTTCGTCCGGGGCGGACGTCGTCTCCCACGTGGCTCTCTCATCGCCGGCCGGCCCTATGCGCCGGTCGGCCAGGTAGTTTGAGCCGGGCAGCGGCTTCAGGTAGCGCTTCAGTTCGGCGGCTATGCCCGACACGAGAGCGCTGCTGCGGATGGCCCGCCGCGCATCGGACACAACGGCGATCGACAGCGTCATCAGCGGATAGGCTTCCAGATCGCCCCGGCGGCTGCGGACGATGATCGCGCCCCTCTCACGGTCCGCGTCCGAGTAGTGCAGCGGTATCAGCCTGTCGAACTCGCTGGTGGACTCCCCGCAGATGGCGTCCTGCCTCTCGGGCGTGGTGATGACGACGAAGTCGTCCCCCCCGATGTGCCCCACCATGTCATCCGGTCCGCCGTGGCGGCGCACCGCGTGCCGGAGTACGTGCGCCGTCTGTGCGATGACCTCGTCGCCCTTGCCGTAGCCGTAGCAGTCGTTGAACGCCTTGAAGTTGTCGATATCCGCATAGCACACGGCGAATGGTGTGCCGTCTTCGATCAGCTTATCTATGCGGCTGGACACGGTAAGGTTGCCCGGCAGGCGGGTGAGGGGGTTGGCGTGGAGTATCCGCTCGGAACGCTGAAGCGCTATGCGTATACGCGCCAGCAGCTCCGGCACCTCGAACGGCTTCATCACGTAGTCGTCGGCGCCCGTGTCCAAGCCCGCCAGCTTGTCCTGAAGCTCCTGCCTGGCCGTGAGGATGATGATCGGGATGTGCTGCGTTGCGAAGTCGTTCTTCAGGCGCATGGTCGTCTCGAACCCGTCCATGCCGGGCATGGTCAGGTCCATGAGTATGAGGTCGGGCGGCTCGTTGCCGACCGCGGCCAGCGCCTCGTAGCCGTCATCGGCCACGACGACGACGTAGCCCTCCTCGACGAGGACGGCCCTGAGGGTATCACGCCAGTCGGGTTCGTCATCGACCAGCAGTATGCGGGTCATCGGCTCTGCTGACATTCCTGGCCTCTCGGTCGGCCCGCGGGCGCCATCAAGCTCACCCACATTCTACCCCGCGTGGGCTGGCCCGGACAAGGGCCTGTCCGCCCCGACGGGCGGATCTAGCGGCCGCCGACCAGCGAGTAGCCCAGCTCCGGCATGGGGGCGCCGCTGCCGCGAGCGAATCTGGCCGAGAGCTGCCACTCGCCTATCCCCTGGGTCACCTTGACGAGCAGGTCGTTCCAGCCGGGCCGAAGCGTGAGCCCGCCGATCCGGTCGGAATCGGGCGAGATCGGCCGGGTAACGTCGTTCCGCCACACCTGCCGCCCGTTGAGCCATACCTTCACGCCGTCGTCGCTGCCTATGAGGAGATTGACGTCGCCCACCTCGGGCGAAGCGAGCAGCGCCCTCTCGTCGTATGGCGACCAGACGTAGCAGAAGGCGTAAGCGGCCGAGCGTTCCTTCGGGCCGAAGAGCGCGCGGCTGCGCAGGTCGACCACGTCCGACGTCGAGTAATACGCCCGCCACTCGCCGGCCGCGGACGCCTCCCCCTCCCTCGGGCACACGCCCGCCTCGCCATCCATGAAATCGAAGTCCATATCGTGGCCGGACATGTCGAACGGCCCGCACACCAGCCACGAACGGATGTAGCCCCTCTCCGAGGCCCAACCGTCCGGCGAGTCCGACGGCCGTGCGTCCAGCGCGCAGAGGTCGACCGGAACGGATTCGGGGACTATCTCGATCATGCACAGCCCGGTCGAGGGCAGGGCATCGGCCGGCAAACCCAAGCGGGTCAGACCCATGCCCCGGTGCGAGACGGCCCCGAGCGGGCGCCCGTTGGCTAGCACGGCGGCGGAGCCCCCCTCCGGGCAGTCGGCGACGCACGCCAGTTCGTAATCCGTACCGGGTTCGAGGTTGAGAAAGAGCAGGCCGCGCTCGCCCGAGACGCGCCGGCAGTTTCCGGAGCCCCCATAGACGGGGACCGACGAGGGCGGCGCGGCGGCGCCCTTGGGCTCCGCCCACCCGCTGCCCAGGTGCATCATGTCCGATACCGGATCGCCGACGTCGACTACGGCCCGCCTCTCGCCCGTGGGCGGCTCGAGGGAGACGCCGAGGTTGGTCAGCACCTGCGACAGCAACCTGTCGCGGCGCTCGGGCAGGCCGTCCAGACGAAGCTGCCATACGTAGAGGGCGACGTCGTCCACCGACGTCCTTAGGAGGCCGGCCGGCAGCCTTGACCGGCCCAGTCGCGCCTCCGATCGCCGTATGGCCGCCACCTTTATCTGCTCGGCCGAGTAACGGCCGTACCACCCGGCCCAGTCTATGGGCGCCTGCTGCGTCAGAATCTCGTAGTCCGGCGATTCGACGAAGAGGCCGTGGTCGATTATCCGCTGAGGCGAGCGCCCCCCGGTCCAGTAGAGGTCCGAGTCGCTCACGCCGGCCAGAACGCCCGTCGGCACGCCGGTCTTCACGAGTTGAGACACGGCGTCGGCGGCCTCGACCCTCAATCCGGCCGGAAGGACCTCTCCGAGCGCCCCCGCCGACTCAGGGGTCAGGTTGACCACGACTGCTGCGTCGAGCCCGCTGCGGCCCTGCCGAAGTAGCTCCGCCAAGCGGCCGCACGCGGACGCCGACGTCCCGTCGGCTATGACCACGCGGGCCCTTCCACCCGCGTCGGTAAGCCCCACGCGCGACAGCGCTGTCCGCAGGGAGCCGTCGGCGTCGGCGAGGACGGAGGCGGCGCCCGGCGCAGCCTTCGCAGAGGCGAGATACTCAAGGCCGTTGCGCAGGAGCCTACGCGCTGTCGGGCTCTCGGCCGAGAGCTTGAGCTGCGACGCGATGACGAGCCCCTTACCCAGCTTGATCTCGACGAGCGGGGTGAGGCCGAGCCCCTGACCGCCGTCGAGGAGAACGCGGAAGCACCCCCGATCGGGTTTGACAAAGGCGCGGTCGCACATGCCGGAAGGCCAATCCGCCATCTCCATCTGATCGATTCCGCGGAGGACGGGGTGGCCGGGCGTGCGAACGAAACAGCGGGACAGGCCCTGAGCCGCGAGGGGCAACCGCGTCGGCAGCCACGGCAGCGGCAGGCTCTGATCGAGGATCAGCAGGGCGCCGCCGCCCCGCACGAACTCCGTGAGATCGCGGGAGACGCGGCAGAGGCTGGGCAGATCCCCCTCATCCAGCCGCGGTCCCAGAACGGCCAGCTCCGCCCCCGAGGAGAGCAGGTCCTCCAGCGCCGACACACGGCTCGCCGAGGCAACCCCCGCAAACAGGTCGCCGACGAGCCCGTTGGGATCGTATAGGGCGACGCGGACGGCAGAGCCGGAACCCGGCTTGGGGCGTGGGCGTAAGAGCAGCGGATAGAGCGATTGGCAGACGACGTCTTTGCCCCTCGACAGGCTGAGCGCGAGGTGCGCCTTGGTTTCCGCCGTCACGCCGGGCAGGGCGAGCTCGATCTCGATCTCACGCTGACCGTACCTTTCGACGTCGAGCCGGGCGCTGCCCTCGGGGCCGTCGCCGGCTTCGGTCTGCAACGTCCAACGGAGCGCGTACGACGACGCCTGCGGCAGATCGGAGAAGACCACGACCGTTCTGCGGAGCGACGCGCCGCCGAAGTGCGCCCGGTCCTTCTCCCTTACGTCCAGGGCGATAGGCGCGAAGGCGTCGCGCAGTATGGGGAAGGCGGGGTTCGGGCGGTAGGCGGGAAGCGCGGCGTCATAGCCGGGGTTGAGCGTCACGGAGCCCGCCCCTATCCGCTCGGGGCGCATCTGGTCGGGGCCCGCCGGCAGCGCCGGCGGCCCGACGCCGAGACCATCGCCCAGCTCCAGCGGTTCGAGGGCGTACCAGACGAAGTCCCACGGCGTGATCGACGCCGCACCGTGATAGCGGAAGTCGAGCGTGTACCTCGCGCACTCGGCCGCCGCCGCCCGAAGCCGGGCGCTGAAGGACCCATAGGGTGCCTCGCCACCCCAGGCGGCCGCCTCCTCGGGCCCGCCGTAGAAGAACTGACCGTACTCGCCCATGACCCAGGGCTTGTCACCTCGCCAGTGGGCGTCCCAGGTGACCCATCCGTCCCCATAGTGGCCGGCCATGACCTCGGCCGGGCCGCCGAGGTCGTAGTCGCCGTCGTACCACACGGGGCGGTTGCCGTCCTCCTCGTCGATGGCCTCGCCCAGGCGCAACAGCGGCTCGACGCTCTCGGCCCCGCCCTTCCATGTGATCTCGTTGCAGGCCGACCAGAAGAGGACCGACGGGTGATTGCGGTCGCGGCGAACCATCGCGCGGCAGGCGTCCTCGGCCCGGCGCCAGAACTCGTCGGACGACAGCGCCAGATTGCCCCCCGAGCCGTAAACGGGCGACTCCCCCACCACGTACACGCCCATTTCATCGGCCAGCTCGAGGAAGAACGGCGGATGCGGCATGGCGTGCAGGCGCACTATGTTCAGGCCCTGGTCCAACATCATCGACAGCCACGCCCGCGCATACGCACGGTTCTGCATGCACGAGCCCATGTAATGCCACGAATCGCCCCGGAAGCGTATGGGCTCCCCGTTGAGGTAGAACCGGGTTCCCTCGATCCAGATTTCCCGGAACCCGAAGGTCTCCGTTTCTGTATGGACCTCTTCCGAGCCGCGGCTGAGAGCGATCTCAGCCTCGTAGAGGTGAGGCTGTTCGGCGGACCAGGTGACCGGGGCCGCCCAGTCGGAGCCGAGGTCCACCGTAGTATCGCCTCCGGCGGGCACCGAGACGCCCGCGCCGGGAAGCATCAGGCGGACCTCGTCTTTGCCCTTGTCGCGCACGCGCACAGCCACCTCGCCGTCGAACGGCTCGGACGACGCGTTGGCCACGCTGACGCGCAGGTCGATCCGGCCCTTCCGGGTGCTGGTGACGATAAAGGCGTCGGAGACGTACACGGCCGGCCGGCGGACGAGGTGGACCGACTGCCATATCCCCAATCGCTCCCATCCCCACCACGAGCCCGAGGGCGAGAGAAGCAGGCCTTTCTCCCTGTCGGCCTCGCTCACCCCTATGCTGAGTTCAACCGACGCGCCCGGCTTCGCATACTCGGTGATATCTACCTCGAACGGAGAGAACCCGCCGACGTGCCGGCCGACCTCGGCGCCGCCTACGCACACCACGGCGTTGTGAAGCACGCCCCCGCAGCGGAGGAAGACCCGCCCCCCATCCCAGTCCGTGGGGACCTCGACGCGCTTGCGATACCAGCCGCGCCTAGCCTTGCTCCACTCCTGCGGGTAGGAGGGGAAGTTGTCGTAGGCGCCCCAGTCGCCCCCGTAGTGAGGAGGGTAGCGGTTCCATACGGAGGGAACGGTGATGGCGTCGGCGGCGAAGCCCTCCGAGGGCGGCGGTCCGAGCTGCGACTCGTAGACGGGTTTGAAATCCCAAGGGCCGTCCAGACACAGCCTGCAAGTGGCGGTAAGGTTCAAGGGAGCGCCTCCGAACGCCGCCGCGCTCAGGGCGAGTAGAGGCAGGCACGCCACGGCGCGGGATCGCATGTGAGCTCAGGGCTTTCGATCGATGGCGCCGGATGGCCCATCGGCGGTGGTGAACGGATCGCCTACGATGATGACGCCGCCCATGCAGCACCCAGCGGAGAGGCTGAGCCGGCCGGCCGCATCGGCCCTTATCCTGCGAACGATCCGCTTGTGAGCCGGCATGGCCACGACGACGTCATACGACCGACGCGCCTCGAGGTTGCCTACGCACAGCGAGAGGCTGTGCGATTGGCCCTGCCGACAGGACACGGCGACGCCGCCGGTGGCGGCGCGTATGGTGTAACGATTGCCCGCGTAGACCACGTCGCTGATCTCCAGCCAGGGCATGGCGGCGGGGAGCGTTGGAGCCACGCACAGCCCTCCGGCCTCGGCCTCCAAGCCGGCGAAGCCGTGAACCAGCGCGGTGGGAACCAGGCCCGACTCGGGGAACTCCCCGATTATGCCGACGACCCACGGCGCGCCGCGAGCGTTGAGCGGATCGCGCCTCAGCTCGTCCTCGGCGAATTCGTCCAGCACGGCACGCAGCCGGGCGAGGGCCGAGTCGGCGTCGCCGGAGCGTATCCGTCCCATGATGTCGTAGAAGGAGGTGTAGAGAATCGCGCCGCCGTTCTCCAGATGCTCGCCGAAGGTCGCATTCCCGTCCGGGCCCACCGTGATCGCCTCGAACAGGTCCTCCCACCAGTAGGGCTCACCCAGCGCCTCCACGCCCAGAGTAGTCGAGCGCGGGGCCCAGGCAAAGTGATATATGTCGGCGCCGCTCGACCAGTCGCCCTCGATGGTCCGGTCCCCGTCCAGCCAGGAGTATATGAGCCGCGCCTGCTCGGGGCTCGCCAGGCCGTATGTTACGGCCTCGGTGTTGAGGAAGGTGAAGCCGAGGTCCCAGCGCGTGCCTTCCGCGTCGATGCAGCCTATGAACCGCCCCTTGCCTTCATCCCAGAACGTTCGCTGATACTCCATGACGCTGCGGCGCTGCAGGCGCCGCAGCGAACCCGCCCTGAACTTGCTGCCCACCAGGTCCTCGATGTCGGCCATGGCCGCGAGGGAGGCGTTGAAGTAGATGGAGGAGTAACCTTCGAGGTGCCCAAAGAGGAAGTTGTCCCAGTAGTTGGACGGCTGCCCCCCGCGCGTGCCGTCGTTCTCACCGTTCTCTATCTTAAGAACGCCCGAGTCGCCGCCCAGGACGTCGACCTGATACGCCATCGCGGCGCGCATCTTGTCAAGGACGGTCATACCGGCCGAGGCGTCGGTCTCGTCCACTCGCGAGCCGTCCGCCGATTCGAGGAAAACATCGTCGCGGGTCCAGAGGTAGTAGCGCGCGCAGGCGAGTATGTACTTGGCGTTGTTCTCGAAGTGCAGGCTGCCCGGGCCGGTGGGCCAGCGCGGAGAGTCTCCCCAGGACCAGACGTAGCCGGTCTCGCTCATGGGGCAGCCGACCAGCTTGCGGCGGAACTCGGCCTTGTACGCCTCGTCCGAGCACCACATGATCTTGAGGGCCATCCACTCGAAGAAGGCGGGCTCGTTGCCGAAGCGGTAGACGGCGCCGTCGCACACCAGCCCGTAGACCTGCCACATGCGGTTGCACAGGTCGTCGAATGGGGAGCCCAGCGCCGTGCGGAAGGGCGCAGAAGGGGCCGGGGCCCCCTCGGCCGCCGCCGCGGAGCCGGCCAGAACCAAGCAAAACCAAAGCAAGGCCGAAGATCTCATGCCCGCCACACCTCCACACCCCTAAGCCGCCGCAGGCAAGCCCGGCAAGGAGCGCCTGCCGCGGGACTATAGCATCGCGGGCCGGGGCTGTCAAAAACCGCCCCCCGAAAGCCGCCGCCTCTGGCCGCGGCGGGGCTTTACAGCGGCCGAGGGCTCTGGTAGACTCGCCCGACTTCGGCCGGTCTGCCCAAGGCTCCGGCGCGAAGGACGGCAACGAAACCCAGCCAACCGGGAGGCAGCACGATGCGATTCGGCTACTGCGGAGGCTACGACGCAAAGGAACTGGACTTCGCCAAGCGCACCGGCTTCGACGGCATAGAGATCTTCGTCCACACGGGACACGAGCTCCTGAAGCCGTCCGTGGCCAAGCGCGTGAAGGAGGAGTTCGACAAGCGGGGCCTGAAGGTCCTCACCGTCTTCCACTACGAGGACTTCGGCAACCCCGACAAGGCCAAGGCGCGAAAGGCGCAAGCGACTTTCGCCAAAGCCGCGCGGCTGGCCAGGGCTATGGGCACGAAGGTTGTCACCTGCAACGCCTTCGCCGGGCCAGTCGACGAGGCCGAGCAGATGAAGACCTTCAAGCGCGTCTTCGGCGGGTTTGCGAAGGTGGCCAAGGACGAAGGCGTCGTGGTCGGTATAGAGAACTGCCCGCACGGCCGGAGGAACATCGCCTACACGCCGGCTCTGTGGGAACAACTGTTCGACATGGTGCCGCGGCAGATCGGCCTCGAGTTCGACCCGTCGCATCTGGTATGGCAGGGCATCGACTACCTCAGCGCGATCTACGAGTTCGCCGACCGCATCCACGCTTTCCACGCCAAGGACACGGAGGTAAAGGACTCCGTCCTCGCCGACGTGGGCATATACGGGAAGGGCTGGTGGAGGTATCGGATGCCGGGCATGGGCCAGATAGACTGGAACGAGATCTTCACCGCCCTGTACGACATTGGCTACAAGGGCGATATGATCATAGAGCACGAGGACCCGTTCTTCGGTGGCGCCAAGCGAGAGCACGGGCTCGAACTCGGCCTAGCGCATCTCAAGCAGTACTACTGAGCCGCATCGGTCGAGAGAAGCGAAGGGCGGGGCCGGCCGGCCCCGCCCTTCTTCGCACTCCACGTCGAGCCCCAGGGGCTACTTGCGCTTGCGGGGCTTCCAGTCGTACTCCTCGTACAGATACTTGTCGAGCTGCTCGAGCGAGCTGAACACCATGTCGTAGCATTCCTCCCGCTCGGATCTCTCACAGGCGTCAACCGGGTGCTTGCGGCAGATCTTGGGACGCACCTCGTAGACCTTGCAGCGGTTGTCCCCATCGAGCTTCAGACACGGCGTCGAGAAGTGAACGTACCATGTGCCGTCGAGCACGCGCACCGACACGCTCTTATGAGTGACATACCACCGAGCCGCGTCCCTGTCCTCGGGCTCCTCAGGCTCGTCGATCTCAATCATGATGTACCTGCAGCAGGGCGCGTCGCAGCCCAGGCACGGGTCAGCCTTCGACGTCCGCTTCTTTGTCTTCTTCCCCATTCGGTTGTCTCGCTCCAGCTTCCGGTCCAGGTGAGTTAGGTCGATCTAGTATCCACATGTGGGCCCACCTTGCCAACATGAAAACCCCGGCTGGGGGAGACGAGCGCAAATGTGTGACGGGCCCGCTCCGGCGAGACGCGAACGGGGCCGCCCATGCGGGCGGCCCCGTCGATCCGCGAAACGACGCGTGTGCTGAGCTGTTACAGCACCGGCAGATAGCGCTCCAGCTCGTAGCCGGTGACCATCGAGCGGTAGTTATCCCACTCGATCTTCTTGTTCTCGATGAGGTTTTCGAACACGTGGTCGCCGAGGGCCTTGCGGACGAGATCCGAGTTCTCGGCCAGTTCGATGGCCTGACCCAGGCTGCCGGGGAGCGTGCCGATGTTGAGTTCTTCCCGCTCGGCGGCAGTCATCTCGTACACGTTCCGCTCCACGGGCGACGGCAGCTCGTACTTCTTCTCGATGCCTTCCAGACCGGCGGCCAGCATGACCGCGAACGCCAGGTACGGGTTGCACGCCGGGTCAGGCGAGCGGAACTCGATGCGCGTGGCCATCTCGCGGCCGGGCTTGTAATCAGGCACCCTGATCATGTCCGAGCGGTTGCGGCGCGCCCAGGAGATGTACACCGGCGCCTCGTAGCCCGGCACCAAGCGCTTGTACGAGTTGACCCACTGATTGCACACAAGCGTGAGCTCGGGCGCGTGGCGAAGCAGGCCTGCGATGTAGCCGCGGGCTTCCGCGGAGAGGTGCATCTCGTCCTTAGGATCGAAGAACGCGTTCTTCGAACCCTTGAACAGCGACTGGTGCGTGTGCATGCCCGACCCGTTCTCGCCGAACAGCGGCTTGGGCATGAAGGTCGCGTGAGCGCCGTGGCGCAGGGCGATCTCCTTGACGACCAGCCGATAGGTCATGGCGTTGTCGGCCATGGTGAGTGCGTCGGCGTAGCGAAGGTCTATCTCGTGCTGTGACGGCGCTACCTCGTGGTGGCTGTACTCCACCGCTATGCCCATCTCCTCAAGCGTGAGCACGGTCTCGCGCCTCAGGTCGGACGCGATGTCGAGCGGCGTCAGGTCGAAGTAGCCGCCGCGGTCGAGCACCTCCGGCGCGCCTTCGGACGAGCGGAAGTAGAAATACTCCAGCTCCGGGCCGACGTAGTAGGTGTAGCCCAACTTGGATGCGCGCTCGATGCCGCGCCTGAGCACGCCCCTGGGATCGCCCTCATAGGGCTCCCCGCTCGGGCGCAACACGTCGCAGAACATACGCGCGACCGCCCCGTCGTGCTTGGGCCGCCACGGCAACAGCGTGAAGGTTGACGGGTCGGGCATCGCGATCATGTCCGACTCATCGATCCGGGCGAAGCCCTCGATCGACGACCCGTCGAAGCCCATTCCCTCCTCGAGAGCCCCCTCCAGCTCAGAGATCGTTATGGCGAAGCTCTTGAGCATGCCCAGAACGTCGGTGAACCAGAAGCGGATGAACCTGACGTTGTGCTCCTTTGCCGCTCGCAATACGTACTCTTTGTCCTTCACCGGATCCGTCATGGCTTTCTACCTCCTACGTCCCATCTGGCTGCAGTCCTTCTAGCCGCCCCCCGTGACCATCACCGGGGCGGAGTTTTGCTACTATGATCCCCGCTTATGTTTCAGGCGTGTTTCGTGCCAGTTTCACTAAAGGGAATTCGTCAGCCTATCGCCTCATTCCCCCGCTCTCCCGTGCGTATCCTGATGCACTCGGGCAGGTCGATGACGAAGATCTTGCCGTCCCCGATCTCGCCCGTCCGCGCACCGGCGATGATCGCCTCTATCGTCGGCTCGACGAAGTCCTCGTTCACCGCTATCTCCAGGCGCACCTTCTTCAGAAGGTTCACCTCGATGTCCACTCCGCGGTAAGTCTCCCTGTACCCGCGCTGCTGTCCGCAGCCAAGGGCGTTCGTTACGGACATCTTGAAGACCTCGGCCTTGTACAGGGCCTGCTTCACGTCGTTCAGCTTCTCCGGCTGGATGTACGCTACTATGAGTTTCATTCCTGGCCTCCTCCCTCCCCTACTGGGTTGTGAACACCTGGAACCCGGCGTAAGACTCCATGCCGTGCTCCCCGATGTCCAGTCCGCGCAGCTCCTCGGCCTCGGAGACCCTCAACCCGATGACCTTGTCGATGGCCTTGAAGATTATGAACATCGTGCCGAGCACCCAGGCCACAACGGCCACGATGCCCAGCGCCTGAATCGCCAGTTGATGGACTCCCCCGCCGTGGAACAGGCCGGCCTCGCCGTCGAACAAGCCGATGGCCAGCACCCCCAGGACCCCGCACATGCCGTGGACGGGGACGGCGCCGACGGGGTCGTCGACGCGTATGCGGTCGAGCCACTTAGCGCCCAGGACCACCAGAACGCCCGCGGCGAGGCCGATGATGACGGATTCGCCGGGGGTGACGAAGGCGCACGGCGCCGTGATGGCGACCAGGCCGGCCAGTGTGCCGTTCATGGTCATGGATAGGTCGGGCTTGCCGTACATCGCCCACACAACGAGCATCGACGTGATGCCCCCGGCGGCCGCCGCAAGGTTCGTATTGGTCGCCACCAGGGCTATCAGGTGCGCGTCCAAGCCGGACAGCGAAGAGCCGGGGTTGAATCCGAACCAGCCGAACCAGAGTATGAGCACACCCAGCGCCGCCAGGGGAATGCTGTGCCCGGGGATGGCGTTCGGCCTGCCGTCGGGCGCGTACTTGCCTATCCTCGGCCGCAGCATCCAGGTGCCGACGAACGACGCCCAGCCCCCCACGGAGTGGACCACCGCCGAGCCGGCGAAGTCCTTGAAGCCGAGGTTGGCAAGCCACCCGCCGCCCCAGATCCAGTGACCGACCACCGGGTAGACGAGGACGCTGATGAAGAACGAGTAGCAGAGGTAAGCCGGGAACCTCATCCGCTCGGCCATGGCGCCGGCCACGATCGTGGCGGCCGCCCCGCAGAAGACGGCCTGGAAGAACCAGAAGGCCAGCGTTGGAACCCCGGCCGTCTCAGCCGGCAGGTTGTGAAGGAAGAAGCCCGACCTGCCCATGAAGCCGTTGCCCGCACCGTACATGATGGCGTAGCCGATGGCCCAGAAGCCAAGCGACGCCATGCAGAAGTCGAGGAAGTTCTTCGTGAGTATGTTGCAGGCGTTCTTGGCGCGGGTGAGTCCGGCCTCGAGCAGACCGAAGCCGGCCTGCATGAAGAAGACCAGAAACCCCGTCACCAGAACCCATACGGTGTTCAACCCCATGATTATGTCTGCGTTTTCTACCATGTGTCTTTGCCTCCTCAGAATCGGCTACCGCCTGGCGCCGCAGATCTGGCATGTCTCACTGCCGTGGCGCGACTCTTACTTCACAGTCAGATTAGCCGCCGGCTGTTTCACTCATATTTCCCCCCTGTTTCCCAATCATCAATTCGCCGCGCCGTGCCCCACGACTCGCGCGTACGTCGGCACCAGCACTCGCTACGCCCACTTGCAGGCGTGCACTCACCTCACAGGGAGCTCCGCTCGAAGAGCAAGACGCCCTCCCTGTTACAGGCGGGTTCGCCCCTCGTGCCGAGACATGAAGTGGCACCACGCCCCGCAGGCACCGACTGCATGCCTGAGCCATGCGCGCCGCCTTTGGGCTTGCCGAGCGCGGGCCGCGCGCGTATGCTTCCAGACCACCACGCCACACTCCAGCCCATAGGGAATCGCGGATGAGTAAGGAAGTCTTCGTCATAACAGGCAACCATTTCGATCCGACGTGGCGCCGCTGCTGGAACCGCCGCTTCACATGGAACGGCCGCAGCTTCGCCTCCTACGCCGAGATCGAGGAGGCCAACATCGCCGACTTCCTGGCGTACGCGGAGGGAAGCGACTACACGTACGTGCTCGAGCAGGGCATATCGCTCCAGGAATTCCTGCGCCGCCACCCGGAGGCCTTGCGGCGCCTGCGCGAGCTGGCCAAGGCCGGGCGCTTCGAGGTGCTGGGCGCCGGGTGGGTCACGCCCGATGCCAACATGCCCTCCGGCGAGACGCTCGCGCGCAATCTCATGAGCTCCATCCTCTATGTCGAAGATACGCTCGGCGTTGACGTCGTCACCGGCTCGATGTGGGACGTCTTCGGCGCCTCGGCGCAGATGCCGCAGATCTTCCGCCTGTGCGAGATCAAGTGGGTCCCGTTTCTCTCCTACTGCCACCCGGGGCAGCCCTACTGGCGCGGGCTCGACGGAAGCGTCGTCTGCACGGCGACCCCATACGCGCGGAAGAACGTGGGGAGTTACTACAAGTACCCGCCGTGCCAGCAGTGCAGCGGCGAAGGATGCAGCGCATGCAAGGGGCGCGGCTTCGGGCCGACCCCCAAGGTCGACCGGCTGCAACTCATCGACGACTTCGCCGGGTTCGACACCGGTCTGGTGCATATCACGGCGGAGGAGACGCTGCCCTCGCCGGAGCTGCCGGCGGACATCGCGCGCGCAAACGAGACCCAGAGCGAGGCCCGCTATCGCTTCGGGACCTTCAGGGACGTACTCGCCCGCATAGGCGACGTCGTGGAGGGGGCCGATAGCTACGACGAGCGGCCCGAGCGCATCGACGGCAATCCCACCATGACCGGCTGCTACGTCAGCCGGTCGGCCATCAAGCGCAACCTCCGCAGGGTCGAGGGGCGGCTTCTCCAAGCCGAGAGCTCAGCCGCACAGCGGTGGTGGCACGGAGCGGAGTGGCCGCAGCACGCCCTGGACGAGGCGTGGAGGCTGGTCTTTCTCGCCAGCTTCCACGACGCCGTCACGGGCTCGCACGTGGACCCGCCGTTCGACGAGCTGATGGACAACTTCGCCAGGGTGGACGAGCTGGTCGACGAGGTCCTCGGCGAGACGGGCGCGGGTTCGGCTTCGTCCGAGGTGAGCATCTACAACGGCTTGTGCCGGCCCGTCACGAACGTCGCCCGTGTCGGGGTCGACGGGGCGGCGGAGGCCGTTGTGAAGGACGCGGACGGACTGCCGGTCCCCGTCGTCCGAAGGGCGGACGGCTGGGTCGAGTTCGTAAGCGCGGATCTGCCGCCGCTCGGCTGCAAGGCTTACAGGGTGGAGCGTGGAACGCCAGAGCAGCCGGCCGAATCGTCGGACGCCGTCATAGAGAACGAGCGCTACCGCGTGGAAGCCTCCGAAGGGGGAGTAACATCCATATTCGACAAAGAGCTCGGCGAGGAGGTGCTGGACACCCGCGCCCTCTTCGGAGGCGAGCTGATACTCGAGCGCGACGCGGGCGACCCCTGGACCGTCAGGGAGATGTACAGGCCGCGCGTGCGACTGGGACCCTTCACGCGCCTTGTGGGTTGCCGCAGGGCGGACGGGGCGTCGGAGTTGCTGTTCGAGGGCAGCTACGCGGACGGCTACCAGGTGCTCTCCCTGAGCTGGGTGCAGCGCGTCAGGCTCCTCCCGGGCCTGCCCAGGGTCGAGTTCGAGACGGACATTGACTGGCAGACTTACAGCAAGCGCATCCGCGTGGCCTTTCCCACGCGCGCCCGCGGCAGCGACGCGGGCGTATACGGCATCCCCTACGGCGCGTGCAGGCGCGAGCGCTACGAGAAGACGACCAGGGACGAGTTCACCCAACCGTGCGGAGACTGGCCGGCGTTTGAGTGGGTGGCGACCCTGGGCGGCGGCGCTCCATCGGTCGGGCTGATAAACGCCGGCACGCCGTCGTGTCGCATCGAGGACGGGGCGATACTGATGTCCCTGCTACGCAGCCCCACCTTCCCGCACTGCCTGGACGAGCCCGCTCACTACGTCGCGCCGGTCTACGACGGCATGCGCGACCCCGGGCGCCACGAGTTCCGCTACGCCCTGGTGTCTTACAAGGGCGACTGGCGCGAGGCCGGCGTGGCCGGGGCCGCGCGCGAGTTCAACAGGCCGCCCATCGTCATCCATGGAAGCTGCGAAGCCCACCCCCCCATTGTGACACTGGACGCCCCGACGGCCCGAGTGGAGGCCGTGAAGCGCTCGGAGGACGGCGAGGCCCTCATCGTGCGCATATGCGAATGGGCCGGGCGCGCCTGCGACGCCCTGCTTCAGTTGCCCGAGGGCTGCGGCAGGCCCGAGGCGACCAACCTGCTGGAGAGGGGGGGACGGCCCCTGGAGGTGTCCGGCGGCAAAGCGCGCCTTCTACTTCGGCCCTTCGAGATAGCCACGGTGCGGATAGAGAGGGGCCGGAGGGGCTAGTCGGCCCGGAACATGTAGCCGACGTTGCGGACCGTCTGGATGCGCGACCCCTCTTCGCCGCCGAGCTTGAAGCGCAGACGACGGATGTGAACGTCGACCGTGCGCTCACCGCCGAAGTAGTCTGCGCCCCAGACGCGGTCCAGGAGGTGCGCACGGGAGAACGCCCTGTCCGCATTGGACGCGAGGAACCTCAGAAGCTCATACTCCCGGTAGGTCAGCTCCACGGGGCCACCCTTGATGGTCACCTCGTACCGCGCGGTCTGGATGGCGAGATTGCCCACCTGTATGGTGTCCTGCGAGTCCAGCCCCAGCCTCCGCCAGAGCAAAAAGCGCATCCGCGCGGCCAGTACGTCGGGCGGCTCGTCGCGGCAGCCGAAGTCATCAAATCCGATGGCCGGATCCAGATCGGCCGCGGCCTTTCTCGAAACCAGAACCATCACGGGAAGATCGACCAGGGCATCGTCGCGCCTGACTTCCCTCAGCTCTCTGAGCATGTCCGAACCGGCGTCTTCCAGATCGAGTATCGCTGCGTCGGGCGTGCACGCCCGCAGGCGAAGCCAAGCGGACTCGTCCGGCTCGGGGATGACACCGTCGTGGCCCATCTCACGCAGAGACGCTGCCACGGCGTTCGTCAAATCGGCGTCGTTGCTTAGTACGGCTACTCTGAGCACGCGTTC
>Ga0272441_10007685_pt1 | contig 17420 bp, 29 predicted proteins | sample SSMProp6N_FD_193582 | JGI IMG/M metagenome (GOLD analysis project Ga0272441, IMG submission 193582) | Marine sediment archaeal communities from Little Sippewissett salt marsh, Falmouth, MA, United States - SSM-Prop-6N | ecosystem: Environmental > Aquatic > Marine > Wetlands > Sediment ...
TCCATCATTCCCCCTTTCATCCATCATTTTTGCTCTTTATTTTAAAATACTGCAACAAATAATAACTGTGATTCCTATACAAGTGATCAAATATCCACAAAACAATAAAGCTTGTCTTTCATCCATTTCTTTTCCTTTCTTAATCATCGAGGGTTAGTCTTTAATCTTTATCTAATATTTTTATATTGTTTTCTTCAATGCCATATTGAGTTTCCCTTGTGTCTATTTTGTCTGGATTTTTAAATCCAAGATAATCAAGCTTTGTTAATTTATTTTCTCTCATATAATCAAACGCCGAAGATAGTTTGTTAAAATATCCACAACATTCTTTTTTCCTTTCAGAGCCATCTTCATTTGATATGTGTTTTATAAGTTTATATTTCATTCCCAACCCCTTTCTTTAAATTATCCAACCCTTATCCCAGTTAAATTATCGAGCGACGGCAGTTTCAGGTCGCTTCTGCGCTGTTCCCGAAGGAGCTTTGTTTGCAGACACGCCGCTCGATTAAATATCTGCGTGGGCAAGTCCGTAAGCCACATTGGATTATCCTAGGTTACCCCAACTCTCCTATCTCCCACGCCAGACTAAGAGAGAATTAAAACTTACGGTAATTAAATATCTGCCGACTGCCTACCATGAGCCTATGTGTTAAAACCGATGGAGAAAACTTCGGCTTTCGGATTCGTTCTCTCCTGTGACGATACTGCTAATCGTAACTAGCAAATACGTCTTGCCTCATCAATTCGTAGGACTTACTATCGGCATTAAATATCTGCCGAAGGACAGCCTGACGCAAGTTTAATATTGGTACTGCCAGACCTAGACCACCTCCGGCATATCTATCGGGGATGCAAGGTTACCTGCGTTCTTGCTTGGCTATTTCATCAGCAGGTGAGTCATTCATAGCCATTACTCCCCGATTATCAAATATCTGCCGGAGGACAGGGTTTGACCTGAGTTTCTAATCCGCCCATAACTATTCCCGTGGTTCGTGTCCACTTAGAAACTTACCACCTTACGGCTCACTGTCCGTTTCCTCCGGCATCTATCGGGGATTAGGATTCTTACCTATGGTCACTATATTGTGAGCCGTTTTCATAACTCCCCGATTTCAAAGAACTATCGAACTGTCCTAACTGAAGTCAAATACCACTACAGCACTTGGAAATGGCGCTGAATTTTTACTCCCTCCAAACTTTAACCGTCCCTTTATAAACCGAATCTCCGTTGCTTTCATAATATAATCATGCCAGTAGCGAGTGTCTGTTCTCGACGGGATTAACATTACAACCGTCTTTCCTTTCTTCCATTCTTCATATGCTTTCTTACACCAATCTTTTATCTCTGAATAAGGAGGATTAACAAAAGTACTGCTGCCCCATTCTCTATCTAACCCACCCTCACCACCCAAAGGGCAAGGATCATCATTAAAGCTAAACTCTCTGTCTAAAGCCTCATAAACATCTTTCGGCGTTGACCAGTTATCACTTGCTGAAGAAAATAATGCCCTGTTTATCATCTTAAAGTCCTAACTGAAGTCCTTATTAGCACGACCCCGACCCCGACCCCGATCTCGACCCCGACCCCGATCTCGACCTCGACCCCGACCCCGACACCGACCTCGACCTCGACCACGACCCCGACCTCGACCACGACCCCGACCTCGACCACGACCCCGACCTCGACCCCGACCTCGACCTCGACCTCGACCACGACCACAACCTCGACCACGACCACAACCTCGACCACGACCACAAATCATATCCAGATATTCTCATATTACACCTGCTTTTCTGGCAATTTATGCTTCTTAAAACCCCATGTATCTGTTTTCATATGGCAACCCTTGCATAATGTTCGACCATTTGACAATTCAAACCTAAGATTAGGATAATAAGCAAATTGTTTTATGTGGTCTGGATGAAGTTCCCCACCCTTAATTTTACAAATTTGGCAAGTATAATTATCTCTATCAAATACAGCCTTTCTCCATTGGAAGAATTTTGCAGAACGTCTTATTAGTTTATTTTTAGGACTTGTTCCACCCTTCCAATTTGGGTTCAATTTTCCTTTTTTGCTCTTGCCAATGTTAGGTCGTCTTTTTCCTTTCATTATAAGAGACATTTTCTTTCTGTATTCACTGTTTAGCTTTCTCAAAGAACCCCAATTATTGCCCTTACTTCTTTCCTTACACGTTTTTTTGAGATTAACAGAATAGCATTTTTTTGAACAATATTTCTTTATACCAACTCGTGATGGATAGTCCAGCCATTCATTGTTACAAGTCGCGCATATGAACTTTACTTTTTTATTAGTTTTGTTTGGACATCCTTTTCTGCTCATAATATTACCTTATCACACTCTTGTCTTTCTGGAAACTATATTTGTTTAGACGGAAGATCATGTGTCCAAGGGAAAAAATCCACTACACAATCCATGTTAATATAAGCCCTGCCAACTGGCTCAACTTCGTTAAGTTTTCCTTCTTTAATAGCATTCATAAACCTTCCGCTATCAGCAATCCAAGCGGCATTTTCAAGCTCAAGAATTGAACCGAAAACTCTTTTTACTCTTCCTGTTAAATGATAAGTTACTGTGCGGAAAAAATACTTTTCTCCGACCATATCCTGTAAAGACTGAATTTCTTTAAAACTTGCCTCACCTAGCTGCTCTTTAATTTTTTCGTAAGTTTCTTCACTTACTTCGATTGTTCTTCCCATGCTATCCCCCTATTTAACTGGTTTAACTGAAGTCCTTACCCCTGCGCCTAAAGCATGTTTCTTCCTCAACCTTAAAATCCTTGCACCATCTGTAAACGTATTATCCATCATATACTTAAACGATAAATCCAGCATATCCCCTTGTTTATAATGATTGAAGTTTGTAATAACAACGCCATCATCAACCATATACCCTGACATTGTGTTTAAATGCTTTAACAACCGCACTTCATCTATATGAAACAACCCGAAGTATGAATAAATTAACCCGATTTGTTCACTGTTAAAATACTTATGTAAGTTTTCCATCTCATCGAATATATACTCAACCCCTTGTGTCCTGCTCCACATAGGGAAATAAAGGTTAGAAAACCCGATAAACTTTACCCCTTTTAAATTCCCATGACGTGCCTGCCTGGCTAATGAATTTATCGCTTTACCCCTACCGCAACCCCAGTCTATAACCACAATCTCTTTATCGGGATACTTGTCTTTTAAGTCTGCGATAATTTCAATCAAATGAACTCCAAGTGCTGTTTCGACTTCATAAAGGCTTGTATCTATAATTGACCATCCCTCTTTCATTGGATAGGTATGCTCACCTTGTGTGTTCATGTGTTCATTTTCGATTATTTCAACCCCGCTATGCTTCACTATAACCCCTGTTGATAGTGTTGTCTGCTCAGGTTCACTCAGCATGGCAAAATCTATGCCGGCGTGAACATTAGTGCAGATTAAAAATAATAATAATGCCCTATAAATTAATTCCATAACCCAGCATATCAGCCATAAATTGATCTTTCGCGCCTCGAAACTCTCTTGTCCTGAACTTTAAGCACCACATTGTGTGAATGTAGGCTTCCGATAATGTGTGGAATCTAATTCTCATATTATCTCCTTTATTAAGAGACGGGAAGCAGGGTTGCTATCCCTGTTATCAAATTGCAGCTGCGAAGCCGCTGTTATTAACTTCCCGCTCTTGGAACCTACCACAACATGGCAGAAAGGCAGGCTCCGCATATTTATTTCCTCACCGACTTAACTTTAAAAATTTTTTCTAATGAATCCATCTGTGCTCGATGAATGTCTTCAATTTCCTGTTTCAATTCCCATGTTTTATCAATAGCTTCATCCAGCATATTCATAATGTTGTCATAAGAATCTTTAATGTCCGGCATTTTGGCCTCCTAGTATTTTTTTATTTTTAAAATATTTTTTTAAATAACAACAATTACACATATTTTTTATTAAGTGTCTTGTTTCTTTTTTACAAACAATACATATTTTTATCGGAGGTTTATCATATTTATTTTTCTTTTTAAAATATTGATTATTTCCAATTTTATAATTAGTTTTTGCTTCATGTTTTCCATGTTCAGAATTATTTTTAAATAATATTAAATTTTCAATTCTATTGTCATTTCTTATTCCATTAATATGATGAACAACTTCTTCTTTTTTTAAATATCTATTAATATGTTTTTCCATTATAAGTCTATGCTCTGCTACATATCCTCTTATATCTTTAAATGGATGATTTGGAGATAATATATGAATATATCCAGAAGTATGATTATAAATTCCTTTATTTTTTGGAGATGGAAAATATTTATGACCTTTTTTAAATTTTTTAGGATTATTTTTTGCACGACAAGAATGTGAACAATATTTTTTACGTCCAATTCTTGATGGATATGTTAAAATTTTTTTACCACATTCTTTACAATATATTTCTATCATAATTGTATATTACATTAAGAACATTAGATTGTCAACATGAAAAAAACAATTAATTTGTCAAAGAACGAACTGCCTCTACAAATTTTAAATTTTTTAATTTCATAATAAAACCTATTGAATCTAAATGCAAACTACATCCAAAACAATGAAAAATATTATCTTTTTTATAAATAACCGCACTTGGATGAGAATCAGTATGAAACGGGCACAAAGCCACTATCCTTCCATTCGTTTCCCTTGCCTGTTCAAAGTCGTAAAGCTCTTGAATTGGAACGAGTTTCGCCTTTTCAATATCCAGCTCTTGTCCGTTTTTACGTGGTTTAGTCAATTTAATAAACTTTCGTAATCGTTGTAAATTGTGCCATCGAGGGTCAATGAGCATGAAATTCCTGTTAAATTCATGCTTTGCAATCCATTCATCATATACCTGCAACTCTTTCTCTAAATGATAGGCAATGCTGATAGCTAAATTCCTACATTCAGGAAACGCTTGTGCGAGTTGCCAGTCAGTTGGATTTAGATTTTTCATTTTTATTTATTTTTTTTTCTTCATTAAATGTATACACATGGCACTTGGGGCAGACGTAGACCTTTTTTTTGCGAGGCACCCACTCCCATCCACATTTTTTACACTTCAAATAATTTAATTTAATTTCCATAATTACTCCTTGTCCCATTCAATCTCATCTGGATTAACCGTTCCCTGCTGTTGAGGTTTCGGCGCACCAGAATTATCAACCAATTTATCAAAATTATACTCTGCGATATTAGCATACATTTTACCGTTATATTCTGTATGCTTGATTGTAGCGTAGAACTGCCGGCCTTGAAATAAGTCAGTATCAATTTCAATCTGTCCTTTATGCGGTAATCCGACAGCCTTTAAAAATAAACGGGTAGCAAAAAACCCTTTCCAAGAATCGTCAAGACTGATACGATTAAGAAGCGACCTTCCTTCCTCATCGCCACCGACAACTTCACACTTGACAAGTACAGTATTCCCGTCAAGATTGAATTTGTTTCCGTCATAATCCTGATCGAATATGTCAGAAACCATGAAAAGGTGTTCTTTCTCGCTTGGAAGTTCAAATGTAGCCTGTTCTGGCTCGGTATCTGGTGCGTTAACTGTTCTTTTTACCATCTTCTTTTTCCTTTCGTTCCCTGTGTTCAGGGTAGTTACAATATTCTATTTGAGCGCAACAAGAGCAAGTTCCATAAGAAGCCTTGCATATTTCCTGTAATGGTTCGCCGTCTTCATACCAATATTTACACATTGACATATCATTCATCATTTACCCCCTTTTAACTTCTCAATCTTTCCTTTCAGCATTGATAACAAACTGTCCATCTGTTCCTGTGTCATTTCGTCAAAGGCATCGACATCGGCTTTTTTGAGCCATTTTTCCTGCTGGTCAACAGGGACATTTAAAAGTTCAATATACTCTTTTAAAAGTTTTGATTGTGTTGCAGTTGATAGATTTTGAGGTATAGATTCTTGTTCAAGAATATCAGAACCATACACTTCTTTAAATTTATCATAAGATAAGGGCATTAATTCACCTTGAGGCAATGATTCAATTCGACTTTTTTTGATAATAAAATTTTTATGTCCTGAAAGAATTTCTATAAAAAGGTCTAAATCATATTCCATTTTAGAATAACCTTCAAAAGTATTTCCATCTTGATATATTTCATTTCCTTTCCTTGACCATTTTGGTTTTGTGTGTGCGATTAATATTACATTCATATCGACTTTATTTACCCATCTCATGAGTTGACGGGTAGGTTTATTTGCGGCTTTTTTGTCTTTTCCAAAATCACTGCCTATTTTTTCTTCTGCCTCAGCGGCTTCTAATAAATATAAATGGGAAAAACTATCAATAATTAATGTTTTATATGGATGTTTTTCTAAGCAAAGATTTTTAATTTCTGATATTACTGTTTCGAAATCATCGCTTCCTTGTTCATGCCCAAAATAAACGCCATTTACTTTTTTAAGTTTATCCTGATATTGACGACGAACTGCGCCACCTTCTGAATCAATTAAATATGGGCGAGGCCAATCGAGTGACCACCATGTCTTGCCTACGCCAGCATCGCCGGAAACCATCATTTTAATTTTTGATGGTTTTACTTCGTGTGGATTAACGGCTTTTAATTTCATGATTTTCTCCTTGTTTGGGGATTATATAACGTGACCCCATGTCACGCCTCTTATAATATCTGAAATAGTTATATGACTTACACCGAATATTTCGCCAATTTTTTTTTGAGTATATTTAGGATATAATTTTCTTATTTTTGGTATGTCTTTTTCTTTTAATTTAGAGCTTCCACATTTTGATCCTCGTACAGACTTATAACCAAGTTTATACGAATGAAGAACATTTTGAGATTGAGTAACATACTCAAGATTTCTTATACAATCATTTATTTTATTTCCATCTATATGATTAACTACGATTCCTTTAGGTTTCTTACCTAGAAATGCCCTTGTAACTAAATTTGAAATTTTATGTGTTTTTATATTTCCTGTTCCATTTCCTAAAGAAACAATATTATATCCATCACCATTTTTAGATGGTTTTAATATTCTTCCAGAAACTGCTCCGCTAGATTGTTTGTCTCTTCTAACATTACCTAAATTAGAAACAGAATAATATTCTTCATATCCTACAATTGTTTTCCATATTTCATTCATATTAAATCTTTCGGAGCTTATTAATCATCACTATAAATTTTACCATAATTTTTACCATTGTCAAATAGTTTCTTTAAATGCCATTTTGTTTTCATATAAAACCTTGCCATCCTCGTCGACAACTTTAGTAATAAGGCCGCCAACCTCATCAAGCCATGCTTTGACCTGCCGGCGTTCTTCATCTGTATGAAACAATTCTTTTGCGTTCATAATGTTACCTCAAGTGATTTTTTTATTTCCATAGTTATTGCGTTTATTATTAATGGCTTTGCTTCTTCTATTTTATTAGCTTCAATAACATAATATCCTATTCCTTCTTCTTCACACCGTTTTTGTGCTTTTATTTGACTGTCTCTTTGTTTTTCTTTAACTTTTTTCATTTCAATATATATAATTTTAAATGGTTTTCCTTTGATGGTTATGTCTCCAACCCCTTTTTCACAGTAATGACTGTTATACATTGATGTTTCACCCGTTTTATATGCGTTAAATCCTAATGACCTGATATATATAATTGATTCACGCTCAACCTTCTTTTCTACCATTTCACGCTTTTTAGTCTCGACAGCACGTTTCTTACGTTTCTTAACTTCCACATTTTTTCCTTTATGTATATTCACTAATATAGGAAAAGCCTTCATTTCGTCTTTAAGTTTTTTATGACGTTCAATGCCTAGATGTTTATGCTTTGACATACTCCCTCAATATCTTAATATCAACCGCTTGACCAAACTCTTTCTTATATATCGCACATAATCTTTTCATATGTGCTTCACAAGTACGCCGTATATCTGTCATCATAAACCCGATACGTGAATGTTTATATCGTTTTTCTAAACTCTTATAAAACATCATACAATGCAACTCGAAAGTTATATCTTCAATTAGTTCGTACTTATCGTAAATGCCGGTGGTCATTTATTCCTCCCATTCTATTTGTTCGATTTCAGATTCACTCATTTGAGTTACATCATCAAGCTTTCTAAGTCCTGTCCAGATACGCTTTTGTACACCACCAATGGTTCTCCTGTCGGATTTTATTCTTTTTAGAAATGTCTTTGACATCTCTTTGCCGAACACTATTTTTTTAAATATCCCTTTAGCTCCGACTTTATGACAGAAATTTTTATACTCTTCATACATATCATCAATAATAATGTAATGTTCTTTATTCTCAGTAATTTCATAATTTTCTGAAATGAAATAGTACACGCTATTATTGAGTAACTTAATTTCATTGATTTTATCCGACATATCCTTCGATGTTGTAAACTTCTTTTTTTCTATAAGTCGTTTATAACCTTCATAAGCCCAGTTAAATATTCCTGCACATTCATCCTTTAGTTTAAATTTAAGTTCTACATCAATTTTTTCATCTGAAACAACATTGTTAAAGTCCAACAACAGAAACCGACGATAAATAGCGTTTGAAGTGTCTTTAATTCGTGGCATATCATTAGCGGCAAAGATGAGTTTACAAAAAGGGCGTGCAGAATATGTCGGAATAAACTTTGTATTTATCATTATTTCTTCCCCTGAAGTTATTTTTTTAAGTGCATCTTCGTAATTTTCTATATTCTCAGGGATTTCTGTATCAATATTAATATATTTATCCAGCAAATTACCAGTAAACCTTGAATCAGCCAGCATATCAAGGCGTACATTAGAACAGTTTTCTATACCAAAAGTATTTTTTACCGCTTCTAATATGGTAGACTTACCCGAACCGGCCTCACCTATCATAAACAGAGCTTTCTCGTACTTTGTATGGCGTGTCAGACATAACCCTAAAAATTCCTGTAAAATACCTATTTTTTCAAGTTTACCCTCAAAGGAATCATTTAACAATTTCATAAACAACGGACATTCCATAAATTCGTTATACTCATACGGAAGCTGTATCGTACTTATTATATCCATTGTATGAGGGAATAGTTTTCCTTTCTTTATATCAAATAATCCGTTTTTAAAGTTAAATATACCTTCAGGGTTAAATGCTTCACGATAAAAGAACCTTAAACGTCGTACATTCTGCATTGTCTCTTGTAGTCTACTTCCGCTAATAGATTTTGGAATAATAACGCCGTTTCCGGAAGGATCATATTTTAATAACTTCTGTTCAATTTCGTAAGTCGAACATGGTTTATACACGCCGCCTTTATACCAATAAAACAAACCTTTTTTACTATCGTTAGGTTCTGTCCAATAAAATAATTCTGGGTTTGAATCAAGAAAAGAGTCAGCCAATTCAAGGCATTTATTAGCGTTGTTATGGCTTCCAAAGTTTGACTTATGCTTATGCTGTTTTTTGGTATCAATCATAATAAATAGATTATCCCCTTGCATGTTTTGGCAATTTACACTGCCACCCACCGGACAAGGCGCATACAAGGGGATAAAAAAAGGGCAGCCGTTTTATGACTGCCCTGTTATTCTTTCGTTATGTTTGTCCGGTGTGAAATACATAAATAAATTATATCATTTTGACTATGGTTGTCAATACGTAAAAATACTTAAGTTTTCCCCTCGTAATAGTCCCAAATATCCTTTCCCTTAATATAATACTTTCCGAATATTTTGCGGGCAGGGAAAGTTTCCCGATGTATATGACCGATTAACGTTGACCTGTGAATGCCTATAATATCAGATATTTCTTTGATTGTATAGTCCCCTTTTGGATCAATTTGGCGTACCATTTCGCTAAAGTTTATCATTTTAACCCCTTTCCGGCAGGAACGAACGGCCCGCCTTAACTATATAATTCTTTCATCCAATCAAGTGAACCTTTTAACTCTTTCGCTTTCTCAACTAGCATTTGATACCGATACCGGCATCCAGACTTGACATGACCGGCTTCTGTTACGCATTCCGCTTGCGCCTGTTGTACCCGATCAAGCTCTTTTTTAATGGCTGTAATTGCGTTCATTCCTGCGCCTCCTTTCTCTTAATATACGTCCCCGCTGTCCGTATATACTCAATCGCTAGGCGTTTGTTGTCTTTGCTAATGCTTTTGTCCTCTTTGACAAGCTGTATCAGCTGTTTGATGGTTTCGGTGATTGTCATTAGGCCTCCTTTGCTTTGGTGATTTTATCATCTAATAGGTAAAAAGGCACATCAAGCCAGAGTTTACCATCAATTTGAGATATAAATGTTGTAAATCCGTACTCTTTAAAGAATTTTTTTGTTTTCTCATTTGCAATCACATATAAGTCGGTTGCGTGACTGTCAATTTCATTATCTTTTAAGTTGCAAAATCGTTTTACTTTCTGATAGTCTGAGTTCATTTTTATTCCCCCTTTGCTTTGGATACAGCTTGTTGTAGTTTAGTTTTTAATGGTGTTTGTCCCGTTCCTTCCCATAATTTTAATACATCCTCGCACGCCTCCAGCAATTCCTCCGCAACATCCAGCAAGTCGTCTAAGTCAGTGAATTCTTTTAAGTTTGTTTTATAACTCATTTTATCCCCCTTAGGTTATTAATTTAAAATTTTCTTCCGGTACTGGATACCAAGGCGTATCTGTAGGCTCGATATAATAGCCAATGCCATTTTTCCCATAAGATATTTTTTCAGATGATAATATTTTTCTTTTGCCCCATTTAACGCCGTTTCCATTTGTATAAAATACAATATCGCCTGTTTTAAATTTAGGTGTTTTCATCCCTCACCCCTCCTTGTTGGTTAGTTACAAACAGCCAGCATAGTTTCACTTGACGTTTTTAAAAGTACATTCATATTATAAAACTTGCCCTTTTTAGCAACATATCCAGAAGTTACATCCATAAATATCAATTCAGACATTTTAAACGTTGTCCCTTCTTGACCTCTTTGCATCTGCATTGGCGGCAAACATTCAAGCGCGTCATACCATTGATCTTCTGTAATTTCTACCGGCTGTAATAGTGGAAACGCATCTTTTTTTGCTTCGTTGATTTGTTCAATTGCATAATCAAAAGGCACTATTTCAGCTTTTGGATACCTTGTCTTTATTTGTTCAAGTGATTCATTCATATAAAAGCTTTTATCAGTGCCTTCCTTAATAGTGTCAATGATTGATAAGCTCCCGCTTTCGTAAAAACATAATTTTTTGCTTTGTGTCCGGTGTTCCATTGTTTCCCCCCTATTTTATTAATTGATAAGGTTTATCCCATTCTCCTATAGATATATTTGTGTAAAACTTCGGCACGTCGCCATAATCGCCATCAGTAAACATGATCCTGTTTCCTGCTTTCATAATATCGTAAACTTTCAGCAATACTTTTTTAACCTCCGGAAAATCCTTGTAATGATCATCAATATAAAACTCGTTCACCTGCTCGTAGCTTCTCCCCTCCTTATTAGTTAACATATTAATCGGCCCAGCAAGGATCGAAACATTAATACTAGAATGATGTTGACGCCGAATTGAAAACTTAAACTTTGGAAACGCTTTTTTGATTGCTTGACGTTTTGCCTTTACTATGTCTGTGTTGATGTATGGCATCTTGCCCCCCTTGTTATTGGTTTATTTTCTAAATAAATACCGCGTCTTATTTCCATTAATAAGAAATACTGCAATATTGCCCATATGTTTTAATTCTCTTAAACCTTCCTTAATTCTGTCATGCCTTGTTTGACATAAATGAAAAAAGTCTTTTGGATTATATTCTCTAATTTTCTTTTCCACTAAATCCATATATCCGATTGTTTTCATCTTTTCCCCTCCCTGTTTGCCCGAGCTGTTAGCGTCGAGGCGTTTACCTTTTGATTATAGTATACACTATATATGCCTTTTGTAAAGTGCTTTTTCTTTAATTCGTTCGTTCACTGTAATCCGCTTTCTGTCTCTGCCACTTTCTACAAATACTAGTATAAACTATTACTATCTATACAAAATTAGACAGATAAGACAAGAATTAGACAGATGAAGCATTTCATCTGTCTTATATAAGTCGATTGTTCTTAATGCCTTGCAAAGCAAATTGCCGAAATTAGACAGAAAGACGGCTATTTTACCCATTAATATATAGGATTATATATATTATATATTTAACATAAACATATATATATTATTGTCTTTTAATATAAAATAATACAACCAAACAACTTACAACGTTTTTTTTACTGTCATAAAACTGTCTAATTGCCTAAACTGTACATAATCGACAATACGTTTTTTCACTACACCCGCTTAGCGTTCTTTTGCTGATGGTTAGGTATGGCAAAGCCGGTGATCGTGGCGCTGTGGGGCTGTGAGGGCCGCGTTGGATGGCGCTGTGCTTGCTGATTTGCTGGCCCTGCCTTCTCTATATATAGGGGCGGATGGTTGCGGTTGGCTTGCCTGCCTGTCTGCCTGATGTCATGGCGTTGGAGCTTGCTGGCTGGTGTGTGTTTATTGTGGCTGTCGGTCGGCGCAGGAATTGAATCGGGGGCATAGGGGGTACCATGTAGATGAATTACCCAACAAACAAATTTTTATAACTTTTAACAATTTCGGGGTTGACATATAAACCCCGAAAACATATAATATAATAAAAGGGGGATATTATGCTAATTGATACTAAGAGGAAGTGCAAAGTTGAATGGTGCGATAATTTAGGAGAGTGGGATAAGATTATTGGCAATAAAGTTTATAGGAGAAAATATTGTTCAAAACATAGAAATCCACATTCTTATAAAACAAAAAATGTTTATTATAGAGAAAAATTCAAGAAAGAGAATTGCAATAAGTGCGAATATTGTGGATGGGAAGGGCCATGCGATATTCATAGGCCAAATCCAGGAAGTAATGGTGGGATATATACAAAAGACAACTGTAGATCAGCTTGCCCAAACTGTCATAGGTTGATAAATATGAAATTAATGAAAGATAAGTTTAATATAGTTGACAATAACGAATAATATGGTGTATACTAAGGTAGGGGAGCGGGGGTTGATGGAAGCGACCAGACTAAACTAACAGAAGAGATTAACTTTCCCAGCTCCCCTGATAGTGGTAGAAGACATGGATTACAAAGAGAAAGCAAAAGAACTGATTGACTGGTTTGATGGGGAGGAGAACTATTCGATAGTGCAGTATGCAGCTAATCATGGGGTAGGGAAGAAGGAGTTATTTAGGTGGGCGGGTGAAGATGAAGGGTATGCGAAGGCGTTAGATTATGCGTTAACGGTGATGGAGTTCAAGGCGACGGATGCGATGTTGTTTGGTAAGATGGATAAGAGTGTCGGGATGAAGTTATTAGAGACGTATTGTGACTGGAAGGCGGATGTAACGAATGTGTATCAGAATGTAGGGGGAAGTTTGTCGAGTGAGGCGGTAGACAGGTTAACGGAGGCGATTGAGGGGATGCGGGTTGATGGGCGGGTGGTAGAGGACGAGCTGCCGGATGGGTTCGGGGAGGTCATTGTTTCGGCGGCGGATTTTTCATTGGATGGCAGCTGATGGCTAAACGTGTAGAGCGGCGTGAGGAGTACGACGGTAAGTCGTTAAAGATAATAGGTACGCTTAAAGAGCGGATTGAGAGGAGCCCGATAGATTTCGGGCTTTTTGCGTTTCAGGAGACGCATTTCCGGCAGACGTTTTCGATGATGCACAGGCGGCTGCTGGCAGCGGCGGCTGCGGTGGTGGACGGTATGCCGGTAAATCCACGGCTGGTGATTGCTGCGCCTCGTGGGCACGGGAAGACAACGTGCCTTTCTTTTTTATTGGTATGCTACTGGGTGGTGTTTAAGAAGAAGCGGCATATAGTTATTCTACAGGCGACGTTGAGTAAAGCGACGGATGCGTTATCGACGGTTAAGTATGAGGTATCGAATAATCCGCTGCTGAAAGTTTTCGGGATTGAGGTTATTAAAGATACGACGGAGGAAGCGATATTTGAGCACCGGGACGGGTTTCGGATACGTATTGTGTGTAAGGGATACGAGCAGATGGGTAAGATTAGGGGGGAGAAGTTTATTGCATGGCGGCCGGACGCTGTGCTGGTGGATGATTTGGACGATGATAAGACAGTACAGAACCCCGAACTGCGGGCTGAGTGTGAACGTATTTTTAATGACGCTGTTGATCCGGCGATAGATTACCAGTCGGGTGGACAGCTTATTTTTATTGGGACGATACTGCACGACGACTGTCTGATAGCGAAGCTGATTAGTCCGAACCAGTATTTTAATTTTAAGAAGTATAGATTTCAGGCGCTTAATGTTGATGGTGACGGAAATGAGTTTGCACTGTGGCCGGAGAAGTATTCGATTGAGGATTTGAAGGAGATTGAACGGCACGATCCGATAAAGTTTGCGAAAGAGTATCAGAACGATCCTATCAGCGGGGCACGACGGCAGTTTTACGAATCGGATTTTAGACGATGGACGATACAGAACGGGTATGCGGTTCTTTATAATGACGACGGGAGTGCGCTGGCATCGTATGCATTGACGGATTGTAAAGCGGCGATTGGATGTGACCTGGCATGGAGCGAGAAAAAGGAAGCGGACTATTCGGTGTTGATGCCGGGGATACTTACTCCGAATGATGAGATTTTGCTTGACGATTATGTAGCGAAAAAAGGGTTAAGGCCGGACGAGTTTGAACGTATTTTGTTTGATATGGTGAAGAAATATGAGAAAATGACAGGGTACGTTGTGCCGGTAGGGTTTGAAAAGGCTGCGCTAGAGAAAGTTGTTAAATGGCTGCTCGGCAAAGCTATGCGTGACAGGAATAAATATTTGATTTTGAAGGATATTAAGTGGGATAAAGATAAAATTTCACGTATTGTAACGACGTTACAGCCGAGATATGTGAATCATACGATATTTCATCGTGCGAATTTCGGGGAATATGAGCATCAGTTGTTGAGAATACCTAGTGGAACGCACGATGATCTGCCGGACGCTGCACACAGTACGGTAAAATTATTAAAATTCCCTAAAAAAGGCAAAGTAGTTGAGCATACAGAGACAGAATTTGAATGGTTGATGAATCGGCATAAAAGAAAAATGGATAGTAATCGTCAACCGTTTGTTTTCGGGCATAAAAATCAGCGGGAAACTTTTCCTTTAGTAACAAAACGAAGTTTTCGTTGACTTTTTAGTTATTTTATGGTATATGTTATAATAAGTGTTTATTTTTTTAAACATTTTGTTCTTTCATGTTTATTTTCTACAACATAAGGATTATTCATGCCAGAAAAACTCTCCCAAGAGCGCATTGATGATATTATCGACGAAATATCAATGGCGGAAGCTATTAATGAACAGGAACTTAAACATATTTTAGAAGAATCTATCGCACGATATACAGGTAGACATATTCCTGTTATAGGTAATGGTTGGGATATTATTTTAAATGAGATTTATCCTGTTATTCAGAACACCCTGCCGTCAATTTTCTTTAAAAATCCTCATGCATTTCTTAAACCTCGAAATAAATTTTATATTACAAAAAAATTCAATCCTGTAACACAGAAAAAAGAAGAAGTACAGATTGACGCACAGGATTCCGCACGTACACAGGAAGCTATCCTAAACTATTCCTTATCTGAAATGAAGTTTAAACAGGAAACCCGTAAAGTGTTAATGGATGCATTACTTTTTCCTTATGGCGTTATGTGGCATGGGTATAAAGGCAATTTCGGAATGACGGAAGAAGAGGCAATGTATATTAAGGATGAAAAAGTTTTTGTTAAACGCATTAATCCGATGATGTTTATTAAAGACCCGTCGGTAAATATTATTGATATAGAAGAGGCTCGGTGGGTAGGACGTGCGATTGATGTACCGTTACAGGATATTTTAGAGGACGATAAATTAAACGTCGATAAGAAACTTATTAAAGGTTTTGAAGGATACGGATACAAAATAAATAAAAAAGGCGATAAATCTAACCGTACTGATAATATCGGTAAAGGTGCGTTACTCGATTATGCAAGGGACAGGTATAGAAAATCAAATGCGTGTAAATTTTTAAGAGTGTACGAAATCTTTTTAAAACCGACGAAGAAAGAAAGCCGTCAAGGGAAAAAAGGATGGATTTTACTGCTTACTAAAGAACAGGATAAACCTCTTCGGATAAGTGATAATACAATTAAAGCTGAAGGTTTACCGTCGAAGATTTTAGAATTTAATCCGCTTAACGATGGACTGTTTGGATTATCGGATATTGAAACGTATAAACAGGTTGCCGACCAGAAAAATGCTATTGTAAATTTACAGTTGCGTAATGCACAGGAAAATACGAAAGTATGGGTAGGACTTTCTTCCGGCGGAGTTGATGAAGAGGATATACAGAAAGTACAGCAGGGACAGAATACGATTTTAATTTTTCCCGACGACGTTAACCCGTCACAACGCATGTTTGTCGCTTCACCGGGAGCGCAGGCGTCAAGTGAACTTTATTTAATCGACCAGAGGATACAGCGTAATTTAGAAGATAAATCTATGATGAGTGATTTGAAGCGTGGGTTTTTACAGTCGGGTGAAGAAAGCGCTACGTCAGTAAAAATCCGGCACGCCGCAGGAGCGGCACGTCCCGCATACCGTCAGGATATTATGGCGGATTTTCTTAAAGAATCAATGCATTACATTAATCAGTTGAATAAACAGTTTGTTCCTTATAAAGATGCGGTGCGTATTATGGGAACACTTGATATTGAATGGAGCGAGAATCCTGTTAAAGAAGATTTACAGGCTGATACCGACGTCGAGATTGATGCGGTTTCAATGCTGCCTGAATCTCCTGAAACTGAACTGCGGAATCTTAACGCAACATTAGGTCTTGCAGTACAGGCATTGTCTAATCCGCAGGTGATGATGAAGTTAAAACAGGAAAATAAGACAATGAATCTTGCTCCGTTAATTGAACGGATTTTACTGCGTCAGAAAATAAATGATCCTGAAATATTCAGGAGTATAAAGCCGGAAGAATCAATGGGATTTGTTTCTGTTCAGCAGTTACGTGAAGCTCAAGCTAATGTCGATGCTGTTGTTAAAGGTGCAAGGCCGCCATTTCCTCCGAAAGAAGGAGACGATCATTTAGCTAAAATCGAATTATATAATTCAGTTAATAAAATGCTTCAGCAGATGGGAAAATTTTCTGATATATTAAATCAGTTGATTGCAGTTCAGTCACAGCTATTGCAGGCAGTACGTGAAAAAGAAGGACAGAAAAATCAGCAGATAAAACTTCCTAAATCGATGATGGAGGAATTTTAATAGATGAAAAAATTTCTTGAAATTCAAAAAGGATTATTAATTAATGTAGAAGAAATTGAAGCGATTAAAGAT
>Ga0272441_10007686_pt1 | contig 17418 bp, 11 predicted proteins | sample SSMProp6N_FD_193582 | JGI IMG/M metagenome (GOLD analysis project Ga0272441, IMG submission 193582) | Marine sediment archaeal communities from Little Sippewissett salt marsh, Falmouth, MA, United States - SSM-Prop-6N | ecosystem: Environmental > Aquatic > Marine > Wetlands > Sediment ...
CCGGTAAGTCGCCATCGCCTCGCGGCCACAGTGCCAAATGCCAATGGTTGCTCATAATGCAGTAGCCGCAGATCCGCATGCCGAATCGCTCGACCCCGGCGCCCAGGATCTTCTCAAAGCCCAGGAAATCACCCTCCTTGCGAAAAATCCGCAACCGACCATTGGCCCGATTCAGAACGTGATACACATAGCCCCCCAACGCCATACACTTCCGTCGAGGCATAACGGATTCACTCCAACCCAAAAGCAATCCCCCACCACGAACACCGCACCCCCAAGAAAAGTACCGGACCCCTTTAATTCCCCAGAAACACCGCACGCGCAAAAAAGTACCGGACCCCTTTAATTCCCCGGCGATCACCTTCCTGCGGAAGGAAACCACCTACGGCGGACTCGTTGACGGTCCCGTCTACAGGACCATCTACGAAACGCTGCGAGGCATCCACTTGCTGCGGGAAGACGAATACGCCCCCTTTCAAAACGGCAAGGCGTACTTTATTGCCAACGGAAAAAACGGGATGCGTTGCTGGTCGACCGGGGCGCCTTCGAGGACGATCTCCGCAGAAACTACATTGAACTGGAAAAACACGGCGTCCGCTCTTCCAGGGCGACGTGGTTTATGCCGCCATACGAATGGTACAACCAGGCCGTCGTCGATTGGGCCCGAGCGATGGGGGTCTCCGTGGTCAGTTTCACCCCGGGAGCCAGAACCAATGCCGATTATACAACTCCTGACATGGCGGGCTATATGGCGTCCGACGAGATCATTCGAAGCCTGTTCCGGTTTGAAAAGACGGATACAAACGGATTGAACGGCTGTATCCTGCTCCTTCATCCGGGAACGGCCCGGGCGCGAACGGACAAGCTCTATGAGCGATTGCCGGAGATTGTCGAGCGTTTGCGAGACATGGAGTATCGCTTCAAACGACTGTAATCGATGGCTTTGTCGGGCCAAATGAAAAAGGGCTGCGACATGGTGGTCGCAGCCCCTGCATGGCGTTACGAGTTGTGTTCGTATGGGCTACATCATTGGCCCGCGTCCTCGCCGGAAGCGAGTGTAATTACGCGGATCTCGTCGATGTAGAGCACGCCGGCGCCTCCGGGCGTCGGGGCCGCCTGGTTGCCCAGACCGAGGGTCATCTTCTTGACCGCAGCGGGATTCACGCCAGCGTCGGCCAGGTCGCTCAGCGGGATCTGCCACTCGATCCACTGCGTCGCGAGCGCCGCCTCCGGGTCCGCCTGTGTCACTACGGCCGTCCGGCCCAGGTTGTCGGCAACCACCACGTACACCGGCTCGGCTACATTCGTGGGGATGCCCCGCACGTAGAGCACGAGCGTATCGACACCGTTGCTCGTCCAATCCTGAGACACCGCCCAGGTCCGCTCGGCCTCGGAAAGATAGGGCGCCGCGGCGTTGTCGTAGTACAACGGCAGCGACTGCACGCCATCTACAACCAGGCGGGTCTCCATGATCGAGCCCTTGTAGTACGGGCTGCTGGCATCCCAGACGTCGTGGCCGACGGCCGCACCGGTACCGTTGCCCGAACTGCCCGGTTCCGGCAGGGTAAAGCCAACACCATCGATCCAGGCCTCGAAGACACGTTCGCCCACCTCGTTGGTATAGCTCTCGAAGTCATCCACGATCAAGTAGTCCGGAACCGTGAACTTCCAAACGTATCCGGCCTGCACCATTCCACCGGCCTCGACCTCGTCGATGCGCCAGTAGTACTCGCCGCCGCCGAATTCGACCAGACCGGCCACCGGGAAACTCGTTCCGGGTTGGTTGCCCTGGAACTCAGGGGCGTCTCGGTCGGCGCCGGACACGGATCCCCAGGTGGTCCCGAAGTACACATCATGCGACGCTGCCGTCTGGCCCGCGCTCCAGCGCAGGACGGCGATGTCACGGACGTCCACGGTCGAAGCCTGGCCCGGCTCCGGATCGCCGGCCAGGAGCGGATTGCCGCGCATCGCCTGTTCGATCTCCTCTATGGTCAGCGCCTTGCTGTAAATGCGCGCATCATCCATCATACCGCCGAATTCGCGCGAGGCTTCGTGCGTGTTGCCGATCAACACAGCCGCCGTATCCGCCGTGCCTGGCAGGGTGATGTCGCTGCCACCCGAGCCGGCGGATGTACCGTTGATATAGTACTGGTGCTGACCACCAACGACCTGTGCCGCCACGTGCACCCATTCATTGAGCGGAACGGTACCCGAGCTCGAGCTACCCGCGCCGCCTGTGCTGAAGTGAAGAGTGCCGGCGCCTTGCAGATAAAGGCTGTACGACCGGGGGCCGTTGGATTTGGCGATGATGCCCTGATAGGCCTGGCCGTTGGCACCCGTGTAGGCCTTGGCATTGACCCAGGCCATCACGGTGACTTCATCGTCCACCGTCAGCGCCTCGGAATGCGGTATCTCCACGTAGTCGTCCACTCCGTCGAGCATCAGAGCCCCACCGTGATATCCGTCGAGCACCCATTCCGGCATGCCCTGCACGCTGCCATGATGATCGTAACCGGAGGAATCCACTGCCGTTGCGCCCTGTCCCTCGTCGAGCATCCACCAGCCAACCAGATCCGGGTCCGTGATGGGAATTTCCGACAGGGTGGTGAATTTCCAGACCTCGCCTTCGTGTTTGACGCCGCCGTTGTCGATCTCATCGACCACCCAGTAATACGTGGCCCCCTGCTCCAGCGAACCGGTCTCGGCGCTCAAAGCAAGCAACTCGCCCATTGACACATTTGGATCCCGGGCCGCGACCGCATCGGCATCGGCGCCGAAGTACAGTTTATGCGAGGCAGCGCCCTGCCCCGCCTGCCACGTGAGAGTCACGTCCGCAAGGACCCACTTGAATCCATCGCCCGGATCGGGACTGTGGGCGATCAACGGCGCAGTTGTGAAGGACCAGACGTCGCCCTGATGCGTCGTGGTGGTGTCGGCCTCGACTTCATCCACGCGCCAGTAGTACGTGGTGCCCGGCTCCAGCCCGTCCATGTGGAAGTACATCGTGAACTGCTGCTGCGGCGCCACCAGGTCGGCCTCGGTCAGTTCGGCACTGGTGCCGAGGTAGACATCGTGCAGCGCCGCTGTGTCGCCCGCGGTCCAGCGCAGCAGCGCGTTGACCACGCCCTCTTCCCCGTCGGCCGGATTGGGGGCTTGGGCGTTGTAGATGACGTACTCCTCGATCGTGATGTCGTCGTAATAAACCGGCGAGGCACTGTTGCCGTAGAGGTCGATCGCACCGATGGTGTCGTGGTTGTCGTTGTCCCATACGCTCGTGGAAAGCAACTCGCCGTTGTAGTACTCCTCAATCGTGTTGCCATCCAAGTCGATGATGAACTTCAGCTCGACCCACTGATCATACACGATCTTGGCGCTGCCCGAGCCGAGTTCGAGGTTGATCGTGCCCGTGGCCAGATTCATATTCCACTGTACGGACCAGTCGTTGCCGGCTCCCCCGTCGTTGTACGTATTGAGCAAAATGAAAAAGTTCTCGCCTGTGGTGCCGGAGGGAATGTACTGCATGACTTTCATTACCCAGCGTCCACCGGTAATGTCGAACTCGTGCACGAGATCGGTCGCGCCGCCGATCTCGACGGAAATCGCCCCGCTGTAAAAATACACCCCGGACGTCGGCGCGCCGGCCGAGGCCGTGTTGTCCCAGCCCTTCCAGCCCCCCTGCCCGTGTATCTCACTGCCGGCGGCATACGCCTCGAAATCCTCCGAGAACACCTGGCCCGTCGCCATCGAGCCAACGCCAAAAACCAAACAAACCGCCACCAGATAGCTCAAGCTTCTCATTACTCCACCCTTTCCCAAAAAGAAGAACCAGAATAACGCGTTGCGTGAACAGAGATATGACCGTACCATCTTCCTGCCGGAATCGGATCGCAGACCACAGGTTATTTTACACCTTACCCTGATACCATGCAAGCCAAAATCCCGAATTCTCAGCGGAAGAACTGGAATCCCCTCCAGCGTCCTCGATTCGCCACCCACCGGCGATCAGGCTCGCGCCGCAAGCAATGGTCTTTGCAAGGCCGCAACGGGGAGACGGCGGTCAAAGGGCCGCGATCCGGCGATCGCAGCCCCGTCGGCTTACGAGACCCCGTTTGTACAGTTTACGTTACCGTCACACGTCCTGAGGCTTTCAAGGTTTCGTCAGGATGATGTCATCGACGTACAGGAGACCCGTTTCGCCACCTTCGATGCCGATCGTCAGGGTCGTGATGCCGGCCAGGTTTGTTCCGACCGAGGCCAGATCGATCTCCCACGCGATCCACTCAGCACCGGCGATGTCGCCCGGATCGCCGTCGTAGGGAACCTTTCTGCCGTTGATCTCGGCGTACAACGAGCCGGCATTGTCGGCCTCGCCGCGGAAGTGCACCACCAGCGTGGTCACCGCCTCGACCGTCCAGTTCTGCGCCGGTGTGAAGGTGCGATCCGCCTCGGAACGGCCCGAGGCGAACGTATTGTCGTAATATAACGGCATGGCCTGCCTGTCGCCATGGACGTTGCCGGTCTCCATAATCGTCTTCTCGAAATGCGGGCTGTCCACATTCCAAACGTCGTGTCCGACCAGCGCGCCCGTGCCGTTGCCCAGAGTATCCACCGGCTGCGTGAAGCCGATGCCATCGATCCAGACCTCAAAGACGCGCTGCCCGACCTCGTTGGTGTAGCTCTCGAAGTCGTCCACGATGAGATACCCGGGCACCGTAAACGTCCACACGTATCCCGGCCTCACCGTCGCGTCGGCCTCGACTTCATCGATGCGCCAGTAGTAGTCGCCGCCGCCGAACTCGACCAGACCGGCCAGCGAGAAACTGGCGCCGGGTTGATTGCCCCGGTACTCAGCGGCGCTTCTATCGGCACCGGCCACGGCATCCCGGTCCGTACCGAAGTACACGTCGTGCGAGACGGCCGTATCGCCGGCGACCCAACTCAGGGCCGTCACCTCGCGGATATCCACCATCGCGCCGCGACCCGGTTCCGGATTGCCGGCCAGCAGCGGATCGCCCCGCATGACCTGCTGGATCTCGTCTGAGCTGAGCACCTTGTCGTACAAGCGAACATCGTCCATGAACCCGTTGAACCAATTGGCGCTGCTGACAATCCCGAATCGCAGATTGCCACCACGGTCCACAAGGGCCGCATCCCGGTCCACACTGGCGATAATTTCCACGCCATCGGCATGAATCCTCTGGATGTTCCCGTCGTAGCTGCAGACAATGTGGGTCCATTCCCCATTCGCCAGAATGATCTGCTCGCTGTCGAGGGACGTTTCTGCGGTGGGTCCACCGGGATAAATGCCGAAACGCAGCCAGCCATCGGTCGCATGCTGGCCGAGCCAAAACGTGCGCTGGCCATTGTCCAGTGTCCACTTCGAAATGTACCCCGCCCAATCCTGGGCGATGTTGCGCGGCTGGATCCAGCAGGCGATACTGATGGCACCGGTATCGCCGGCCGCAACGTCGCCGCAGTCAATCACCGCACCTCCACCGTTGAAGTCCAGAGCCCCGCCGTGGTAGCCATCGGCCCATTGCGCGCCGCCGCTGATGGCGCCGTGGTGGTCGTGGCCGGACCAATCGACGGCGGTCCTTCCCACCCCTTCATCAAAGGTCCACCAGCCGACCAACGTCGGGTCCGTAACGGTCACCTCGGGCACGGTCGTGAAACTCCACACCTCGCCTTTGTGGGTCCCGGTCAAGGAATACTCATCGACGCGCCAGTAGTAGGTTTTCTCGACTTCCAGTGGACCGGGATCGTAGATTGCGTCGGCGATCATGAACCCGTCGGTCACGTCGTCGTTGACCTCATCGAAGCTCTCGCCGAAATAGACGGTGTGAAACAAGGTGCCCATGCCGACTTCCCAGGTCAAATCCTGATCCAGGCCAACAAACGGGATTCCGTCGGCAGGCGAAGGATTCCATGCCGTAGCCGAACGAACGCGAAAGCTCCAGATATCGCCTTTCCATGGACTTTCGGGATTCGTGTCGTTGACCTCGTCGATGCGCCAGTAGTACGTGGCGCCGGGCGTCAAGTCCGCCACCGAGAATGCGGCCTCGGCCTGGTTGCCCTGGAACACCGCGTCGCCGGGAGCGGCCTGATCAACCTCGTCGAAACTCTCCCCAAAATACACGTCGTGTGAAACCGCCAACTCACCCGGTCTCCACTCGAGCCCAAGCGCCGTTGTCTCCACCATAGAGCCGTCAGCCGGAGTCAAGCTTAGGGCTTGCGGATAGGCTTGGCCGGCCATGACCGCTTGAATCTCACCCGGTGTCAGGACCCGGCGGTAGATACGAACATCGTCAATCTTACCGCCCCAAAATTCGGGGGCTTCGTTAATTTGCCGTCCGAGCCGGGTCTGATTGAGCACCAGATTCCACGTTTTCGGCGCTGAGGCAATCTCGAGACCATTGCCGTACAATATGGCTGTGGTCCCATCGTAGGTCAGACACAAGTGGTACCACACGTCGATCTCAAAGAAGTCGGCCACGGTCAGGTCGTTGCCGTAGCCAAAACCACTGACAAGACTGCCATTCCGGGCGAAGCCATTGGCCTGAGATGCCGCAGGCGATCCATAGGCCACAGCCGCCTTCCAACCACTGTCGAGATTGCTCGTGGTGACCCACGCACAGATGCTGCGCGCCGAGGCACCGGACGGGAGGTCCGGCGGATTGCCGATATCAACATAGTCGTCAGTCGCGTCAAACTCCAGAGCCCCGTCCAGAACTCCAGCGACCCACTGCGGATCTCCGATCAGCGTACCATCATTGCCGTTTCCGCTGGTGTCGTAGCCCGTCGTTCCAGAGCCTTCGTCCAACCGCCAGTGGCCCACCAAGTCGGCAGAGACGCTCGTCGCCGGCCCCAACACGGCGAGCAACACAATCAGGCAAATCGATCTTTGGCACATGACAGTCCTCCTTCAGAATTATGCACATTGCCTCTCCGAGCCCAATCCATCACCGGATGCTAATTGAGCCAGGGGATTTCCACATCGTAGGATAACTCAAACTCCCGGTGCCATTTGTAACTCCAGAGGTCCGGGAGAAACACCTTCTGCGACGAACCGTCCATCAGGGCCACGTTGATCCCGCGGCTGTGGCGGTCGAGCGTATACCGGGCCATGTCCCAGTCCCAGTCGCCGAAGCTGATGGGATCTTTGCCCTCCCACCAATCCCGGGTGGGCGTGGGCCTGCCGGCGTTGGCACTGTACGAGCTGTCGTTGAGGCTGACGGGATTCGATCCGAACCAGGTGCAATCGGCAACCATGGGAACCAGTGCGGCGTGCTTGACGTCAATCGTTTTCCACTGTCGATGAGGCTGGCCTCTCCATCCGTTGGTCGAGGGCGGCTCGACGGAGTTGATCCACAGATTGGTGCCGTAGCTTCCGTAGACCTTGTCCGGCTCGTCGATGAACCGGTGGTTGGCCATGATGGGCCCGGGCCCCCACCGACAGAAGGTCGTGCCGATGCCGCCCTGGGGACCGTTGAGCCGCGAGGCCGACGGGCACAGGCGCGCCTTGTCCACATCGCCGTACATGGCGGCCAGCATGAGCATCCAGTTGCCCTGGGGCTCTCCCGTGGCCCAAACGTTCTGCTCGGTCCAGAACTTGCTGTCGTTGTCGGCCGCATAGAGGTGGAACGTCGTGCCCCACTGGCGCAAATGAGCCCGGCACACCGCCGACCGGGCCAGCTTCCTGGCCTTGCTCAAGCCCGGCATGAGAATCGCCATCAACAGCGCAATGATGGCAATAACCACAAGCAGTTCGATAAGGGTGAACGCCCCCCGCTTCTTCCATTGTGCGCATCCAGCCCCCCGAAACCAGCATTCACCGTGCATAGCATTCTCCTGGCCGAACCGACAATAATTGTAACCGCCGCACGGCAGGAAATCAAGGGCATTGGACAATCAGCCGCCGGCCGTGTCTGTCAGCATATCCCGGCATCCGCGTGGCAGCGTCAAGCGCAGCTTGGCGATGGGGGACTTGTCTGCTGGGTGTCGCGTTAGACAAGCCCCGGGCATTACGCCATCGCCAAGTACTTCGGACTTGACGCTGCCTTCCCTTGTAATCTTGTCCATCGTGTAAATCCTGTCCGAGTCTCATTTCTTTGACATGATTGACAAGATGAACATGATTTCGGGAACAGAGGCGTCGCATGGAATACTAGGGACTGGAATAGTAGTCCCTGTACAAGCGTGATTTCTTTTGGCTTGCCTCGAGCACTCGGCGGAATTCGCGTTCTGCCTCTTCGGACTGCCCCTTCTCTATACGCAGCACAGCCAAGTCATTCATCGAGTCCAATGTATATGGATGCTCCTCGCCCAAGACGCACCGCCGGTACTTGGTTACCCCGGCGCCAGATGCGGGCTGATCGCCTTTGCTTTCGGCCGGTCAAACGCGTGGAGACCCCTAGTGCTCTGTCTCAGGTCATTAGAGGGTTTTCATGCTGAACCAAGGCAAGCATCCGGGCTGAGAAAGAGAAGTCGGCATCGCGTCAGAAGAGACGTACGGCGGTTCAGATCCTCCGCTCCCGCTCAGGATGACAAGCATCATGTGACGAGCGACACAGCACTAGCACCCTGCCCCTCGGTCCCGCATGCTATCGCCCCAAGGCAGCGGATATGGCCGATTTGGCCCCTACAAGCCGGTCCCACCACCGCCTGACACGCACACGTGTTTCCACCTCAGCAGGTCAGTTGTTTCTCTTTCGCATTTCAAATATGTAGAAGCTACAAAAGATACCCATGAAAGAACAGATAGAGCGTGCCCATGATTCCTGCCAACAGGGCCCAGAGCAGCCACATGGTGGTTGATCCGGAACCCTGCTGGGCATAGGTTTTCTTGAGCGAGGGTAACCGTTCTTCATTGGGTGAGTTTCGAGTCATCAAAGATACCACCACCATCAGGGCACAAATGCCGGCGAAGATGTAGAACGACAGCAGCATAAAGTGCGGCCAGAAAGCCTTGCTTGGCCAGTCATTGAGGTTGCAGAATCCAATGGAGATGGACACAATCGAACCCAGGGTCAGTGTGGTCACGGCGGCCTTGGACGTAGCACGGGGCCAGAGCACGCCGATCACAAAAACGGCGGAGACAGGCGGTGCGATGAAGCCAATCACACTTTGTATCATGTCAAAAAGCCCGCGGTCAAAACCGTCCATGACCAGCGCAGTGCCTATGGCAATCATGGCAGCGGCCACTGTGGCAAGGCGTCCAACCATCTTGGTTTCAGAGGCCGAGGCCTGAGGGCGAATGTTCTTCTTGTAAATGTCCAGGGTAAACACGGTACTGAACGAATTCAATCCTGAGTCGATCGTACTGATCAACGCGGCGATCAGGACCGCAACCATCAATCCGATCATGCCTGTGGGCAGGTGACTCACGACCATGGTGGCAAACGCCTCGTTCGGATCCTCCAAGCCGGGATGAAGCACAAAGCAGAGTACGCCGGGCAACAGAAAGAGAAAGGGGGGCAGGATCTTGAGGAATGCTGCAAACACCGTACCCAACTGGGCATGGCGCATATCCTTTGCACCCAGGACGCGTTGGACAATGGTCTGGTCCGCACACCAGAACCAAATGCCTGCCACAGGATACCCGAGGATAACGGCATACCATGGGTATTCAGCCTGATCCCCCGATCGAAGGAGTTGCCAGGTGGAGGCAGGCACCTTGTCAATCAAGGCCGAAATGCCCCCGACCTCACACAGCCCAATGATCGTCAGGGTGGCTGCACCACCAATCATCAACATTGTCTGGAACGCGTCCGTGACCATCACGGCAGCCAGTCCCCCGATCACGGTAAAGCTGGTAGCAATCGCCATGAGCACGACCAGAGAGACCCACAGCGGCCAATTCATGATCTGGCCAAAGAGAAGGCCTCCAGTATACAATACCAGGCCAAGCCATGACACAATGGTTGTAAACAAGGCATAGTATGAGAGAAATCTGTATGCCCCACGTCCAAAACGCCGGTTGATGAACTCTGGCATGGTACTGACACGTGTCTTCAAGTAATACGGGATGAAGAGCATAGCCAGCAGCATCATGAGCCACCAAGCAAACCATTCAAAGTTGGCTGCTGCAAAGCCTGAACTATAGGCCACACTGCACGAAGAAATCAGAAACGAAGGATTGACATTCGTGCCAAAGATGGAGAGGCCCACCACGAGCCAGCCTTGGGTTCGTCCCCCGAGAAACAGGTCCTCGGCACCGCGCCGCCTGAAACTCACCCACATCCCAATGGCCACCAACGTGACTATGTACGCCAGGATAATGGCAAAGTCGAGTGATTGCAGCTTGCTGTGGATATCCATTTAGTTGTCTTCATTATCCAATAGGCTTTTGTACTGGGGTTCGAGCCCGGCTTTTTCGGCGAGCATCTTCGTCGCCTCCGGTGCTTGGTCGGCCGTGTCGAAGCTGTTGTTGATCCATATCTGCCAGTCGCGACTGCTTTGATTGAAACGAATGGCCGAGTTGCGTGCTCCGGCCTGCTGATCCACGTCGTAGATCACATTGTCTTCCACCAGGAATCCCTTGCTGCCCTGATCCAGGAAAATGCCGTTGTTGCACACCGCTCCAGCGGCATAGCCGCCGATGCGCACACCGTGCATCAGATTTCCGCGAATGATGGAACCCGGTTGAAAGCCCAGCGTGTAGATACAGCCGCTGTCGTTGAGCCGGTGCATCACCTCGTAGATGTGATTGTACTCGATCAGGCAGCCCTGCTGACTCGTCCGGTCCGTGCTCCATACAAAACCGGTGGCAATGCCGCCATAGGCCAGGTAGGCAATTTCATTGTGACGGATCTTCGTATCCCGCGTCATGGCGTCAAAGATGCCGTGTCCGCCCCAGAGTTCGACACCGCAGTGATGAATATAACAATTTGCCACCTCGTTGTTCACGGGCACATCCCTGGGATCGGGCCAATCCGCCCAGAGCGGATTCTTGACCTTCATGTGGCCGATATTCACTCCGGTGGCGCCAATGTCGCTGAGTTCGCAGCCCACAATGCGATTGTCCACACACCCCTTGCCAAGGCCGATGCCGCTGGCGCCGACCCTCTTCAGTCGAGCATTGGTAATACTGCAGCTGTGACAGTAGGCCATGTCAATGGCCACGGGCGATGCATAGGTCACGGCCGCTTCAACATTGGTGCCATGGTAGCACCCCTGAATGCCGCCATAGCCAATCTCAGGGATGAGAAAACCGGTATGCTCAAAGCCGATGCCGTCAAAATGCAGGTTCTGAACGGGATTGTCCCTGCGTCCGTCCAGGCAAACCAACTGCTCGAGCACGGGCGCAGCAAACTGGTGCTGGTTGGGATTCTCACCGTCACGCGCCTGGTAGTGAAGCACGCCCGATTTGCGATCCAGATACCATTGCCCCGGCTTCTTGACAAACTCCAATGCATGCTCGAAGAAAACGGACATGCCCGGCTTCGGCAGGCAGGCCATGTGTCCCACCCAGCCGATTGGTGTCCTGGCCTCGATCTCTTCGGGGCTGCTCTTTTGGATCAGTTCCCTGGAAATGGACCAGTTTTGGACCACCACGACCTCTGTGTCCCGCGCGCCCATGTCCCTATCAGGCAAGCGCGTGGTGAACTGGAGTCTGGTATGATCCTTGGACACATGCTTGATCTTGAAGAAGCCCTGTTCCGGATACCGCCCCCGCGCCAGACGTTGGCCATCCCTGTAGAGCTGCCGGAACCACCATGCGCCATTTTTTACATCGCCCAGCGCAACGGTCCACATGTTGTCCGGACCCTGCTTCCAGCCCGCAACCACGCGACCGCCGCTCAGTACGGGTCTTTCCCCGGGATACGCGGCATAGGTAATGGCGTGTTCAGACGTCCCACTGTCCTCCGGTCCAAACTCAAGCGGTCGGCCCAGATGATAGACACCGCCCCTGAGGCAGACCACTATATCCTTTCCAAGACCTGCTTTGATCTTCTCTCGCACGGCATCCCGTGCCCTTCGCACCGTGGCGAACGGGGCTTCAAGTGTGCCGGCATGACTGTCACTGCCCGAAGGTGACACATAAAAATCCGCAGAAGCGGCAAGCAGCATACCAGAAAAGAGTCCGTTGATCAGGGCTGCTGTCACGATCCATTTAGGGTGTTTTCTCATGGATACTCCTCTGTGTTCAAAGCTTGGATGAGGTCTTTCCCAATGTCTGGCTGACACGCTCGATCACAATGCCGCCCACCAGATGCCGCGCGTCGATCAGGGCCTGGGCTCGCATAGCGTATTCATCCGGACACAGGACCTTGACACCACTTGCAGCCAGGCTGCCCACATGGCGTGACCTGTCAATCAGGTCCAGGGCCTGTCTGCCCTTGTCCCGTGCCTGGGGATCGTCAGAGGCCATCAAGGCCTCGGCCTTGGCAGCCACCAGGTCCTGCTGGGGCGTCAGGATGGCCTTCAACGTGGCCACTGGATCCGTGGCAAGACGGCTGCGATCCACACCACCCACCATCGATTCGGCCTGCACAAGGTTTTCAAAGCAATACCTGTAATTGAAGGGATGGATGATGTGGGGCGCGTCCGGCAGGGTCGGAGGCCACTGGCCGTCGGAATTATACGAGTTGGTCAAGTGGAACCAGGCACGTTCGACCTGTTCCGGCGTCATGGTCGAAGCCCTCTGCTTGAGCGTCTCCCGTATCCGATCCTGCCAGGGGCGCAGCAGGCGCGCCATGGGTGTTTCCGCCCATACCGAGGCCTGCACACCGTGCCAGGCCGAATCCTCATCAAAGTACAGGGTGTCGTCCAGGGGAGGCAGTTCTGTGCAGGCCCGTTCAAAGGTCGTGAAGCGGCCCAGTTTTTCACAGGCACGGATCAGGGAGATCAGTTTCTCACGGGCCGTGGACACGGCTTCAAAGACCTTGTCCGGCTGGTTCAGAAACTTGAGCTTGAACCAGCCATTGGTCCCGATGTATTCCGCGTCGTCCGCGAATACCAACAGCGCCCCTTCGGGCTCGTCGGGCTTTTGCGCAGAGTATTTCTTGATCAGGGCCAGATACGCGTCCAGGGAATAGCCCTCCATATCCATGAAGTAACGTACTCCGAATTGGCACACGCGATCAGAACGCAGAAAGGTGGTCAGTTGGTCACCCACTCCCTGGGTCCGTTTGAAGGGAAAGTGCAGGGCAGGTTCATCACCGGGCAGGTCGTACTTGAAGCCAAAGTTGTAGAATCTCTTCTCGTCTGTGTGCTCTACGGCATAGATCTCGGGGCGCTGGGGCGTTCCGTCGGGTCTCCTGGCCACGCTATAGGCCTCGAAATCCGCGACCAGGTTCCGGTATCCTGCGTCAACGACCTGACGCGGTACATAGTCACGCCAACCGCATTCGGGATTCCAAAAACTCACGGGGCGCAGGCCCAGGTACTTCTCATACGCGGCCATGGAGGATTTGAGCGACCACAGCCCGTCTTCTTCCGGAAAGTTCGGCAGCATGGGATGGGCGTAAGGCGAGCCCATGAATTCGCATTGTCCAGAGGCAATAGCCGCCCCGAGCTTTTCCAGCACGTCGGGTGTTCGCTTGGCTATTTCTTCGATGGTGTATCCCGAGGCTTCGAACACATAGGGCGTGTCCGGGAAGACCTCGCTCATCGTATCGATGGTCATCTCGTAGGCCGTACGAATCACAAATTCGTATCGATCCGGCGTCAGATAGGCGTAATTCAAATTCGCATGAAAAATGGTGATATACTGCATGGACTATTCCAACTCCTTTAAGGTTTCGAGTACAATCGGCACGGTCTCGCGCCAGTTCGCAGGCAAATCTTCGGAGATCTCAAAGGCAAAGGCCTTTTTGCCGGCGCGCCGGCGTTTGTCCCTGACCGCCTGACGCAGGCTCTCGGTGGGCCCTGAGAAGAGATCCACATTGATATTGGCCCAGAGGGCCTTGTCCGGCCAGGTCGCACGACACGCGTCGTAGAGCATATTCCCTTCCGGGGGCTCAGTCAAAGATTCGATCATGTGAAACGGCGCTGCCGCGATCTGGTCGGCAATGACCTGCAGCGCACCGTCATAGTGCACCATCACCCGTTTGTCCCCCCGTTCCAGAATGGGCACGGCTTGGTCATAGACTGGGACCAGCAGATCACTGTAGCGCTGGGGCCCCAGCATGCTGATGGTCAGGTTTTCGAACCACTTCACATATCGGCCCGGCCCCTGGGCGATCAACTCGGTCTCCTGGAGAAAGAGCCGCTTGCGCGCCTCGTAGAGTTCGAAGAGTTCCGGCAGCTCCATAGCCACGTCCAGACAGAACTGCTCGGTGCCGGCCCAGTCCACGTTGATTTGCATGGCCGGTGTGCGCGAGGCCCGTATGACGGCCACGCCCCAGTCCCCCACGTCTTGGTCGCCCTTTTCATAGACCTCGTAGCGCGGCACGAGTTCGGTGTGTTCCGTGATCCAGGTCAGCACCCGGTAGTCCGCCGGAGTCTTGATCCAGTATTCAATCTGCCAACCGTCGCGGTGCACCTGCTGGAGCGTGCCCACGGGCGTCTCCTTGCGCTCAATCCGATAGACACCGTCACCACGTTTCTCTTCAAGCACGGTTTCTGTGATCCCCTCGACCCTTTCCTCGATCACGGAACAGTGGTGACATATGCCCAGACCTAGATCGTAGAGGCGTTTCCACTCGTCCGCCAAGAAATCCTCGGCCATCCAGCTATAGAAACTCAGAGGGGTCCTCTCCGGTGTTTTCCCCTCCAAGGCCGTCATCAAATTTTCACGTGTTGTCATAATCGTCTCTATATAACATCAAACCGCTGCAGCATGGCCTCTGCCTCTTTGCGCTGTGAGAGGTGCCCCTCAAGACAGTAGACCACATGATCCACGCGCCCGAGCTGGTCCTTGAGCCGGTCCAAGATCTCGAACGGCTGTTCACACATGTTCGAGGCAATATGTATCTTCTTCCCGGCCGCGGCGATCTTGTCGTAGACCTCGGGCCAGTGCGCTGCATCCGGGGCACCGGCACCCGGCACCCACTGGATCCCCTTGATCGATTCGATTTCCAGCAGCGAATCCAGGTGGGCCAGTTGACCCTGGCCGTCCAGATGGTAGAAAGCATTGACCAGTTTGTCGGCCGTGGCCTGTAACTCGGGCTTGACAAACTCGTCAAACATATCGGGGCCGATCATATAGCAGAAATCACACTGCAGCATGTAATGAGGTGCCTCCGAGAATATGGCGGCCCAGGTCGAGTACCCGGGATTGGACTCTCGCATGAGTGTCTCGAATTCCTGGAAACAGCGCCACCATATGCCATGCGCGGCCCAGGTCAGGCGTTTGACCTGATCAGGGCAGTCGTAGAGATCGTAGATCAGTTTCTCTGCGGGACGGAAGGTGCTGAGGATGTCCAGATTGCCACCCAGATCCGTGAATGCGCACTGGACCCGGCCCCGCCATCGGTCCACGGCAGCAGCCACCAGAGCACGGCACCGGCTGAGCCATGGATTGTCCCGGTCATAGGCAAAGACCAGATCAAACAGCTCCCTCTCCTGGCGGGGATGAAACCAAACGGTGTCATTGCCGTTGACTAGATCCGCACCCATAAAGGCGGCGATCACACCCGGCCCGAAATTGGGGCAGACGTGCGGAAAGGCATCCCCCAGGAACACCGTGGCGTTCAGGTCCTCATCCCAGCGATCCACGATCTGTTCCACGGGCACGGTCATCGGATAGAACGAGGCGAAGGCATGGCTCGGCTGCCGACTGGGATTCTCGAGCCGTACCTGGATCAGGGGACGTCCCAGGTCACCGCCCCACCAGCGCCGGCTGTCCTCTGTGATTTTTGCCCATCTGTCCTGATCGAAACAGTCGTTCATCGATGTCTTGGTCCTCATCTATCAACCGCCGTATTCCACGCAGCGCCGACGGTAATGAAGATAGTTTTCCCAGGTGACTTCCGGCGGCACGCCGTGATCACAGGTGGGGATGTATCCCCCGCGCCTGCGCATGACCGGCAAGATCGATTCCAGATAGCGGTCGATGGCGTTCGCGTCCTGGGCCAGGATGCGTTTGTCGATACCGCCACTCATAATCAGATCCGGATAGTCTCTGCCGATCTTCACCACATCACTGCCGGAGGCCACTTCAAAAGGATCCAGCATGTCCATGCCGATGCCCTCGCGATAGAGGTCGATAATGGGCACACAGTATCCGTCCGTATCCACCTGGACGTAGAGCTTGCGTGAGGGATCGAGTTGGCGCGCCTTGATGTTTTGGATGAGTTGCTGGTAATAGGGAAAAAGAAGCGCCTTGATCGTATCCGGTGAAATCAAAGGGCCGTGGTTATAACAGATGTCTTCTGCCAGATAGATTTCATCCAAAGTGACATGCTGCTGATGCCGTGCGATCACACCGTCAGCCAGATGCAGCCATGTCTGCATACAGTCGTGGATCAGATCGGGTTGGTCGTATAAGGCGTACATGACGTCTTCCGGACCCAAGAGGCTGCGCAGGAACATATAGCCGCCGATCAAATTCTGCTGGATCATGAGTCCTTGGGCCGCAGCCGCCTGGGCCGCCTGCATGCGCGTTTCCAGATCCTGATAGCGTTGGGGGCTATCCGGATTCAGACGCCACTTGACGTTCTGCTGCCAAGTCTTGCGGTCCTTTACGGGATGACCGACATACTCCGGCATAAATCCCTGACGCCGGCCCTTGAAATACATCACCGCACGCCCGGCCGCATCCTGGACCAGTTCATGGGCGCCCCGGTCTTCCAGGAACATCTCCTCGAACAGGGGCTCGAAGGCCGCTTCGCACCAACCGAGCCCTCCCAGTTCGTGATAACCCGGGTCATTGAACATAAAGAACGTGTTCAAATCCACATTACGGTCCAGCCCCTGCTCGTACCAGGATTCCAGACACATCCACAGACCAAAGGTCTTGTGATAAAACGGCGCATCGGGCGTGCACTGATATGTGTCGCGCAGCTTGGCCGCTGCTGCGCACATCTGCGTACGCGGCACCAGGGTGGCAATGCCCTCACTGTGCTGTGGGCCTTTGAGTGTCATCTCTCTATCCGGAATCTGTTGTGGGCTTCCCGTTTGTGCATCATGACTCAATTTCATAACATTCGATATTAGCAAACAGTCGCTTCACAGTGAACCCCATCTCGCGCAAAAGCATCCCCGTTTTGCGCAGACTTCAGTGTTCTGCAAATGGTTGAGAAGTTTACTGCTTCCAATACTGGTAACATATGCGTTGCGTGCATCGTGTCGGATTTGCGCAAGAGGGGGTTCCATCTCAGAGGAAAATTGGGCAACATCAAAACGCCATTCGCCCCCATCCCTGACGGTCTGCACTCAGAGGGGGTAAATCGAGCATTTCCCGTCCCAGCTTGACATAGTAGCGGTAATTCTCGAGGGGGGTTCCGTTCGGAATGCGGTGATAGAGGCCGAAGA
>Ga0272441_10007687_pt1 | contig 17416 bp, 33 predicted proteins | sample SSMProp6N_FD_193582 | JGI IMG/M metagenome (GOLD analysis project Ga0272441, IMG submission 193582) | Marine sediment archaeal communities from Little Sippewissett salt marsh, Falmouth, MA, United States - SSM-Prop-6N | ecosystem: Environmental > Aquatic > Marine > Wetlands > Sediment ...
CTCCGGTATTTAGCAAACTCATCGAACTGCAAGCAACCGGCGACCTCACGCTGGCGCCGGCTGGGAATATTGTTGCATCTAGCCCATTGGTACTAAAGATTACCGACACGGACGGTACAGCCGAAGGCTCAATTTGGTATGACGCTTCTGAAGATAAACTGAAATTCAAAACAGCGGCTGGCGTGGAAACAATTACAAGCTCATAAAGGAACACAATGCAGCTCAACCTCACCGTCGAACAAATCAACATCGTACTACAATCACTCGCGGCCCAACCGTATCAAGCGGTCGCAGCCGTGATTGCCGAAATTCAATCTCAAGCGCGGGAGCAGGCCCCGCCATCACAACCTGCAATAAATGGAGATACCGAAGATGCCTGATTTTACGATTACTGTTAGCGACGTTCAGATCGAGCCCTTGCTGAAATGGAAAACCGCTTACGACGCGGAGCAAGGCGGTGACCCGACGACGAACGCAGAGTTTGCTCAAATCGCGTGGGACACGCTGATTAACCGCGAAGCTGCGATTCGAGCCAAGCGCGAGCTTAAAAATGCGGCGGCGAAATACAACACTTTGACCACTGCCGAGCAAGCGCAGGTGCAAACGCTGATTGACACGCTCGCAAGCAACTAAGGTGCGACGATGGCCGTTACAAAGACGCTGATCGAAACCTATGCGGGCGACACGATTCAGTATACGGTGCCCGTGACACTCACGGTGGACGGCGACACGGTAACCGATATGACCGGCTGGTCGTTTCGGTTTCAGGTGAACACGCCAACCGCAACCGAAGCCACGGTTAACGATGACGACATCGCCACCGCATCGTTTTCATTTGTAATCACGGATGAACTAACAGGCGGCTGGACGCCGGGCACGTACATGGGCTATGGCAAACTGCAATCGCCTGCCGAGGATGAGTTTACCGTCATTGAAGCGACGCTTGTCGTATCAGCTGAAGGAATTGACTGAGGTATGAATGGACATCGAATCAGGTGTACTCATTGCAGCCATTACCGCCTTGTCATCCGCACTTGTATACCTGTACAAAAGATCGGAAACGATCAATGCATCAATAAAAAAAGAGTTAGATGCCTGTTTGGAACGCGAGCGGAATCATTGGCGGAGTAGGCCAGATGACGAGTGAACTGACGCAAAGCGATAAGCCAGCTACCACATGGGGATTTATGATGTTATTCCCTCTCGTTGGTTTACTGATCGCTGTCGCCTTGGCATTTGTGGGTGGGCGGTCACTCACGCAATCCCAATCAGCGTTACGTCAGGTCGCATTCCAAGAGCAGGAACTGAGACGGCTAGAAATGTTGATCAACGATTTGCCGGGCGGCGTGGCTTTCGTGGAGGTGGAATCTGGTGTGATTGTCAGATGTAACGAGGCATTTCGAGTACTGACCAGAATGTCCGACGCCACCCTAATCGGGATGTCAATCAACAAAATCATTCCCGCTATGTATCGCAGCAAAGAGGAGCAAGTCTTGATGGACGACCTGCGGATAGCATGGGAAAAATACGGACAGGACTCGTTTACGTTGTCAAATGGACAGGTTGAACTATCCGACGGCACGTCCATCAAATGTCTGATTAAAATACGTGGTACTCGGATCGCGGGCCGCCGGGAGTGGATGCTTTTTGTTGATCCGCGATTGCCTAATGAATGATTAGATCATTCGGTCGATATCTTGTTGCAGCCGCTCTAGCGTTTCTTCGTCGGCTGCTTGTAGCACGTTGGCTAATCTCTGCTTTAGCCATTCGGCGTAGAGTTCCGCACGCTGACACCCGTGTTGCCACTCGTGTAGCTCATTTCGCAGTTCGGTAATTTTCGCCGATGACATGCGTCTTTCACTTGCGATTTGCAAGAGCAATTCGGTGTATGTCGGCATCTAGAAGCGTCCCGTTCGGTGGAGTGAGACAAGAACAACGCACGGGACCACACGCTGTATGCGTCTATGAGTGGGGCGTGACGTGCTTCCCACAGGACATAAGCAGTAGAGCCCAGAAAGCCCAACACAATCCATGTCATCCTAGATTCCTTATGCTGGTTTCTTGACAGTCCAGCAATCTGGACTATAGTGCATGTATGGCCAGAAAACAACCGCAAAACGGAACCCTCCTCACAACCACCCAGGCCGGCCGTACTCTCGGCATCCGCCCCGACACTGTGTCCTACTATTGCCAGCGTGGCACGCTTAGAGGGGCTAAAATCGGCCGAGATTGGGTGATTTCCGCCGAGGAAGTCGAGCGGTATCTGCGTGAACGGCGGCCGGCCGGCCGACCAGCTCGGGGCTAATCTGCCCCCCGAAAAAAACTTTTGAGAAAATGACAGATCCCCTATTGCAATAGTCAAGCACCCTGGTATATTTAGAACATGGCAAGCAACAAAACACTCACACGAAAGGGCAAAACGATGGAGACGAAACAGGCAGCCAGCGAAGTCATCTGGGATCAGCACGTGACAATTTGCAAGGCCATCGCGTACCTGCAAAACGACGTCGACGCGATGACGAGCGAAATTCACCCGGACACGACAAGCTGGCGGGACGTTTCGAAGTACGCACACGTGGCCGACATCGCGGCCGGAATCGTCGCACGGTACGAAGAGCAATGATCACCTACCCCGGCACCGAGTACATGTGCGAGCTTTGCTACGAGACGCGGATCGCACTTTATCAAGGGCAAACCGTCTGCCGCATGTGTGCAGCGGTTGTATTAAACGCGGAAACTGGCACTGACCAAGAATGTGAAAGGAAAGACGATGAGAATGTCTGAAGCCTTCCCGGGAACGTATTTGAAATGCTCGGACTTACAAAAACGAGAAGTGAAAGTCACGATCGAGCGGGTGCAGATGGAGGAGGTTGGCTCGGAACACAAACCGATCGTCTACTTCCTCGGCAAGGAACGCGGGCTATGCCTGAACAAAACCAACGGAATGACTTTGCAGGAGGCGTTGGGCGATGAGACCGATGATTGGTACGGCAAGTCAATTGTGCTGTTTCCAGCACGTACACAATTCCAAGGTCAGATGGTCGATTGCATCCGCGTGCGTGTTGATCCTCCACCAAAGACCCCACGAAAACCAAAGAAAGCAACACCACAACAAGTCGAAGCGGAACAGTTCGAAGCGGAAACTGGCGATGACATCCCATTCTAGGAGTGACCATGCTCACGCAACAAGAACGATCACAACTGATCGACTATCTAAAGTGTGCCAAGGTGTTGTTGACTGCGGCCAGTGAAATCTTGGACTGCAACTTGGACTGCGACCAGGTTTTATTGACCGCGGCCAGTGAAATCTTGGACTGCGACTTGGAAAGCGACCTGGACGCCAACGAACTACCAACCGACATCACGCCCGACGGGGAGATGGTGTGATGGGGCAACGTGACCTCTTTGAGAAGTTTGGCGAGCCTGTGCGGCCGGAGCCGATCGACCCGAACGTCGAGCCGACCGCACGCAAGCGGCTGACCGGGCAGAACCTGCGGATTTTACAGCGGCTGCGGCAGGGGCCAGCGGACAACGTGGAACTGTCGCGGATCGCGTTGAAGTATACGAGCCGGATCAGCGACCTGCGTGCTGCCGGGCATGACATTCGCGTCATTCAGAAGAACTCGGCGAACGGTGTTAATGTTTACAAGCTGTTTGAGAGTTGATACAATGCGACCCAGACATGCAGTCCGATCTTTCACAACTCAAGCCCACCCCGCTGCCAATTCTTGGCGACGCTTCGCCACGATCGGACTGCACGGCGGGGTGGGTGTTTTACGCAGCGGTCGTATGTTCGGCGGCTGCATGTGCGAGAGTGTTCTTACGAAAGGGCTATTATGGCCAAGCAAAAACTGATTACCGATGGAAGTGTGTTGACACCTACCGAAATGGCGGTAGCGGAACTAGAGGCGGACATCGACGAGCGAGAAGCCAGGATAGCGGCGCTTGAATCCGATGCGTTTGAGGATTGGGTTGGTGTAGCTGATGATCTGGACGCCATCCGCACTAAGATCAAAAAAGCCAGGGAAAATAAGGAAATGGTGTTCGGTTGCACGTCCTGGGGGCAGTACTGCGAGTCTGAGCGGTCGCGTTGCACCAAACAACACGCTAACGCATTGATCCGTTACGCGACTTGCAGGCGGCTGCTGCCAGAACCGGAAGGTGCACCTTCCGGTTGGAGCCAAAACGCGGTGAAGGCTATCGACAAACTGCAATCCCCAGATTCACTGAAGCGGTCCGTGGGCCGTCAGATCGTCGCCTACTGCGAGAAAAACAAAAAGCCGATTACCGAGACCATTGCCAAGCAGTACGTTGACAAGGCCAAGGACACAAAGGCCTACCGCAAGGCAGAAGAGAAGAAGGCAGAACAGGCCGCGAAGGAATGCACGCCAGTGCGAAACCTCAAGCGACTGTTCATGCATACGAAGAAGCATCTATTGATGCTACAGAATCAGGATGAGAAGTTTTGGTCGGATGTCGAGGCAGAGGCGCCTGGGTTGACCACACGCGTGGCAGAGGCGCTTGGAGAATTGGCATCCTTTTTAATGGAGGAGTAGAAATGGCTTCTACTCGTGCAATTGAGAAAGCTGTGACGGAACAGCTTTCCAAAGTGGCGGAACCTAACCTTGATGTTTGGAGGGAGTGTGCGAAAGCCGCTGACCTTGAATTGGAGCGTGACGTTCCGATTCAACAGCAACGCCACCTGATAGCATCTTGGGCAGGCATGGCAGCGGGTGTTCGTTTGCTGACTAAGCGTCAGCAAAATACGATCACCGATCGCGACTTGACGATTGTCGCGTTGCAAGAGGAGGTGAATGACCTCCGGCAGCAACTCGCTCAGACTACTAAACTTAGCTGGAAGGCCGAGTTTGAGAACCTGAGAAACGACGTGCGTCAGACTTTGCTGCAAGCTAACGTAGAGGATGGCATCATCACGCAGGTGGTGAAGCAATTGACAGCGTAGCTCCAGCACCGCCCCTGCCCGTGCGGGGGCGGACCTGGCGAGACGCAAACAATCACAAGGAGTAATTCTATGTCGAGTGTATGTGTAGAAGAAGTCACTCCGATGGTGGCCAAGGAGTTGCTGGGTCTAAACAACGGTAACTTCAGAAAGGTAGACAAGAATAGGGTGTTGGCCTATGCAAAGGCAATGAAGAACGGCAAGTGGAAACTGAACGGTGCAACCATTGTAACCAATGGCACAATGCTACTAGATGGCCAACATAGATTGTTGGCTGTAATTAAATCTGGCGTGACTATCCGCAGCATAGTAGTACGAGGGTTAGATGCGGATGCAATGACAATTGATCGAGGAAAGCCTCGGTCAATTGCTCAGTGGCTTTCGCACAGCGGGTACAAGAACTGCAACGCTCTTGCATCGGCTGCACGGTTGTGTATTGCACATGATAATGGGTTATGGGGGAACACTTCTGTCCAGCTCGTTAACGCGTTAGACAGCGAAGTGGTGGATTTTGTTGCTGCCAACAACGATAACTTACAAGCATCTATTTTGCTCAGCAGCGTGACAAGACAGTTCGTGCCAGTATCTGTAATGGCGGCGGTGTTGTTCCTTGGGACAAAGGGGTGCGATCCACGAATGTGCGATACGGCAGTCTGGTTTGTCGAAGGATTAAGCACGGGCACCTCACTAAGCGACGATGACGCCGTATTGCATTTAAGGAATCGCATTCTGGGCCAGAGCCCGGGACGCAAGATCACTGTGTTTATGAAAAGGTGTCTTACGACTATAGCTTGGAATAAGACCGTAGCCGGAGACGCGTGCTCATCGAAACAGCTTATGCTGAAACTGACTGGACCATCTAAACAGGAACCACCAAAGGCAGTGTTGACAATAGATGATCCGTGTACGTTTTGATCCTGCCCGTGCGGGGGCGGACCTGGCGAGACGCAAGGATAACACGTGAGAATTACAATACGATACGACAATGAAGATAGTGTTGAATCTATGTATGAGAGGGTAGATCTCCAATATCTTATTGCGGAACAACCTAGTCAGATTGGGATGGCATTGGTTGATATAGCCAAGTCGTGTTATCCGTGCGTTGGACTCGAAGAATCCGTTGTTGCAATGCTCAATGAGATAGAATTCAACGATGATATCAAGTGCGAATGCATTATTGCTACTTTGATCCGCGGGGTGTACGCAACCCATTCTATAAAGAACTTGGAGTACTGGAAAAAATCTTGCAATAAGGTATTTGACGAGATGATCAAGAAGGCATTTGACGAGATGGTCGCGACAAAGAAGGCCCCGCGTCGGCCGGCGTAGGCTGGCGTGCCGTGCCGCGGTTTTACTGGCTCACCGGCGGTAGACGCGGCACGGATTTACATGGTGAGCGGGGAGAGACCCGCACTTTTGGAAAGGATCACCGATGCCCGTTTGCCCGAACTGCGGCTGCTACTTCCATACGCTGCCCGACGAAGAACAGGACCACCACTGCCCGCAGTGCGGATGGTATCCGCCAGAACGGGATGAGGATGAGGAAGAAACATAATGCAAATCGTACTCGACACAAACAGCCTCGATTCCTACCGCACGTTCCTGCAGCTGAAGGAACTGCCGACGTGTTCATTCCGTGGCCGCGTGGCAACATTCCCGGACGAGTACGCCGCTCGGCTCGGCATCACATCCGAATCCCCGAACGCGATTAAGTGGGAACCACCGGACTACCTGTTCGATTACCAACGCGACATCACGCAGATGGCGATCGACAAGCGGAAGTTCTCAGTGTTCGCGGACTGCGGGCTAGGCAAGACGCTGATTCAATTGGAGTACGCGAAAGCCGCACTGGAGCAATTGTCAAATCAGAACAAGGGATTCCTCATCGTGGCTCCCATGATGGTGGTCAGCCAAACCATCCAAGAGTCTCAGCGATTCCATGAAATCGAACCGGAGAAGGTGGTCGCCAAGGACATTCAGGATTGGCTCGACAATTGCGGCGGTCGGCTCGGCATCACCAACTACGAAGCCATCAAGGATGGGTTGCGTCGTGGTCGGCTCGGCGGATTGTTGCTGGACGAATCCAGCATGCTCAAGAGCCATTACGGTCGCTGGGGTCAGCGGCTGTTGAAGCTCGGCGAGGGACTGGACTGGAAACATTGCGGCACCGGCACGCCAGCCCCGAACGACCGGATCGAATACGCGAATCATGCCGTGTTCATGGATACGTTCCAAAACGTCAACGCATTCCTTGCGACGTACTTCATCAATCGCGGTCAGACTCAAGAGCGGTGGGCATTGAAAGACCACGCGTTAAAGCCGTTCTACCGTGCGTTAAGCCATTGGGCAATCTTCTTGCAGAACCCCGCTACGTACGGATGGAAAGATAACATCTCCAACATTCCGCCAATCCACGTGCATTACCATCCCGTCGATCTGACCTTAGAGCAGAAGGCGATTGTAGCGAGCAAAACCGGCCAGCTATTCGCGACGGACCTCGGCGGCATCGCATCGCGTTCCACGTTGGGACAGATTGCCAAGGGACACTATCAGGGAACGCCCGTATCGACCAACAAGCCAGCCGCGATTGCACGCCTGGTTGGATCGTGGCCAGACGAATCGACAATCATCTGGTGCCTATACAACGAAGAACAGAAAACGCTCGCCCGTATGTTTCCGGATGCCGCCAACATTACGGGAACGACAAAGCTAGAGAAACGGCTGGAACTGATCGAGGACTTCAAACGCGGAGATCGCAAAGTCCTGATTACGAAGCCGAAAATTCTCGGGTTCGGTCTGAATCTCCAGATTGCCACGCGGCAGATATTCAGCGGTCTACAGGATTCCTATGAGCAGTTTTATCAAGCGGTCAAGCGATCGAACCGCATCGGATCCACGCGGCCGCTGAACGTGCACATCCCGCTGACGGACATCGAGGAACCCATGGTGCAGAACGTCATGCGGAAGGCGTCCATGGTGGAAGCCGATACGGCAGCTCAGGAATCTCTATTTAAGGATGTAGGCTATGTTCGAGTTTGACAAATACCACATTGAGCAGGCGGATTGTATCGAGCACATGGCGACGCTGCCAGATGCCTGCTTTGACTTCTCGGTCTTTAGTCCGCCATTTCCAAGCGTATTCGCCTACACTGACAAGCCAAGCGACCTCGGTAATTGCAATGAATTGCAACATGAAGCGAAGCTGCACTTTTCTTTTTTCTTCAAGCATCTCGTTCGAGTTGTTAAGCCTGGTCGCGTTGTGATAGTACACTGCATGCAAATTCCAGCACTTGCACGCAATCAGGAAAACAGCACAACGGACTTTAGAGGATTACTCATAAAGCTCGGTAAGCGTGCTGGATTCACTTACGATACGGATTGGCCAGTTACGAAGAATCCACAAGCACAGGCGATCAGAACGCACAGTCACAAATTGTTATTTGTCACGCTTGAGCGTGACCGTGCCGTGTCAGCACCAGCATTCAACGATTATCTAATTAAGTTCCGTGCACCTGGGGAAAACGACGTTCCTATTTGCTCAAAAGAGATTTCACGCAACGAGTGGATTGATTGGGCGGAAGGCGTGTGGGATTGGCATGTAATTCGTGAAACAGACACTCTCAACACTGCCGCGGCGAAAGACGAAAAGGACACGAAGAACATTTGCCCATTACAGCTCGGAGTCATTAAGCGGCTTGTGATGCTGTATACAAATCCCGGTGAGCTTGTATTTTCGCCGTTCGCCGGAATAGGCAGTGAAGGTGTGACTGCTTTAAAACTTGAACGCAGGTTTTATGGATGTGAAATTAAGGGAAGCTACTATCACGCGGCAATTGCAAATTGCAGTAAGGCAATCTCAGAAAACGAGAAACAATACAGCCTCTTTGAGCTGAGAAACCAATGATCTATCTCGCATCACCGTACAGCCACGAGGACGCCGACGTCAGAGAGTATCGCTACGTGCAAGCCTGCAAGGCGGCCGCGGCGTTGATTCGGCAAGGCGGTGTGGTGTTCTGCCCCATCGCACATTCGCACGGGATTGCGGTGCACGGTGGAATCGGCGGCGAGTGGGACATCTGGAAAGAGATGGACGAGCACTTTCTCAAGTTGTGCAACCTCATGTCGCTGGTGGGCGTGTGCAGCTCACTGGTGATTCTGACTTTGGAAGGATACGACAGGTCTGAAGGCATCAAGGCGGAAGTCAAGATTGCCCAACGATACCACATACCGATCGAATACATGGAGCCGGTCGATGGGATTGAATCACAAGGTGGCAGCGATTCTCAGGGACTTCGACGCTGGGTACAAACTATGGCGGATCGCGAAAGACCGGAAGATCAGCATCCATGATGTGATGTGGGTGTTGGTTGAGCGGGGCCGGGTGGTGGAGGAAGTGGCGGACCTGTGGGTTTGCGACGGGCGGCATTAGGTGGTATAATCTGACCATGCCAAACCCAGCACATACGCCGTTTCAGCCGATTCCACTATCAAGCCTAGTCTGGGTTTGGCAATCAATTCTTGGCGGGGTGGAATCGGTTAAAGCGGCGTTATCCTCGAAAGGAAACACAGATGGCGAAAGCACCGCATAGCTTCGATTTCTATCACTCGGATTTCATGGCAGGCACGCACCACATGACGCCAGCAGAGGTTGGCGGGTACATACGGATGCTTTGCTATCAGTGGGCGAACGGTCATGTCCCAAGGGAATACGACCGCCTTCAGAGAATTACCGGAATTGGCGGATATGAGTGGTGCCACGGTATTAACAGGAAATCTATAGAAATCATCTGCGAAAAGTTCGTTTCTTCCGACGAAACAGGCGATTTCATCGTCAATGAAAAGCTAAAAAAGCAAAGAGACGAATCTATGGTCAATTGGTTGATCAATAGGCGTAATCGTGGTGATAAATTGTCGCCAGAGGAGCTGAGTAGGATTCGTTCTGAGGCTGGAAAACAAGGGGGTAGAGGGCGAAAAAAAGCAAAAGAAAGCAAAAAAGCAAATGGGGAAGGGGGAAGTAGGAAGAAGGAAGTAGGAAGTACATCTAAAGAAACGTCAAAGTCTCGTCCCGACTCCATCGACACAGTGAACGCCTACATCACGGAAATGGGATACAAGGTAAACGGGGAAGAATGGTGGGACTGGCAAGAATCGGTAGGCTGGCGTGCTGGCAAGAACCCACTGAAGGACTGGAAGGCGTCAATTCGCACATGGGAATCAAGGCGAAAAAAAGAATGCGGAAAACGAAAGAGCCAGCATGAAGAAAATATGGAAGTGTTGAAGCAATGGGTCAATCAGGAGGGTGATGACGATGGCGACAAAGGAAACCGTAGCGAAGTGCTTGGCTCTGTTGTGCGAAACATACAGCCGAAAAACAACGACGGTTCTGGGCGAAGCCTATTTGATGGTTCTTGATGACGTACCAGACGACCAACTGAAACGGGCGGTCAAGGAATGGATGAAAGGCGACTCGCCGTTTATGCCTCGCCCAGGGCAGTTACGCAAGCTGGCTTTAGATAACGGAGTTTCACCTGAAGCCGAGGCCATCATTGAGTGGCACGAATTAGATGCGGCACTTGGTAGGTATTTTCCCAAAGCAGTGAACGGAAGGTGGGTATCGACAGATGGAAGCGATATGGGGCTGTCGCCGATGTGCGTTGCGGTCGCGAAGTCGATTGGTGGGTTTATGCGACTAAAAGATATGCCGCTATCTGAACTTGACACATGGAAACGCAAGGAATTCATAGCGGCCTACGTCGCACTGCGTAAGAATCCAGACCGGTTGATAGCACTTGCAGGCCCAAAATCCGAAATAGGTTCTGCCTTATTAGCCAAGATGGACGAGAAACTACAGGTAGTCATGGACGATGACGCAAGGCAGCTTGAAAGCCAAAGGCAGTTGCTGTCAATGCTAAACTGAGACACAACCCCTAGCCCCTGGGAATCCGTGAGACGATTACGCTAGGGGACGGCCGCGTGTTGCGGCCGTGGGTGCCGCTGGTAGTTGCGTGCTGGTCAGCGGCACCTAATTTTATAAATCGAAAGGCCGGACGAATGAATACACCATGCACCTGGACCGAAGAATCCGATTCGGAGTACTGGGCCACTGATTGTGGGGAGCTGTTCGAAATATTGGATGGAACACCAGAAGAAAACCGGTTCGCGTATTGTCCGTTTTGTGGCATGCCAATTGCAACCAAAAGGCCAGAATAATGATGACCACAATGGACGAGTATTTTAAGACGCACTGCAAGTACTGTGCTGCGCCGCCAGACTGGAACAAACAGATTGCCCGCCTTAAGGCTGACCTGGCTCGTACCGAAGTTGCCTGGACAAAAGACTGCATGAAGTTAAGCCAAGTCATAGATGAGCGAGACGAAGCACGGAAAGCAGCTCTCTGGTTATATAGAAACGCTACCGACAACTTTGCCGACCTTGCCGCTGAATCTTGGCCGTGGTTAAACGAGATAAGCCAATGAGCGACAAAGTCAACAATGTGTTTTTCGCGGCAGTTTCTATCGTGTTAATGTTTGCGATTTACCAGATAGGGAAACTGAACGGTAAAGTCCGTGCAATTCAAAAAGTGCAGCAAGAACTCATTTTACAAATCGAAAGGCCGGACGAATATGGAGATGGAAATGAAGACAAAATATGACGTCTGGATCCGTGACAACGTGGCGAAATCGTACGGTACGTGCGCGGATGTTACCGAGACAATGGCGGCTGAGTTTCCCGAATTGTCGAGGGTCCGCGGTCACTATTATTGCCCCATCTGGGGCGAGCGTGCGCATTGGTGGCTAGTCGATCCGGATGGTGCTATTGTCGACCCGACGGGATCACAATTTCCAAGCAACGGGATCGGTGAATACGTGCCCTGGAACGAAGGCGACCCGGAGCCAACGGGCAAATGCCCGAACTGCAATGGGTATGTATACGACGGAAGCACGTGTTGTGGCGAGAGATGCCACGCTGAGTACGTGGCTTTTTGCTTGTCCGAACGTCAGCCATGGATAACTGAGCTAAAAGAATGAGCGAATACAAAATCACAGGCACCGACCAGCATGACAATCCGGTCGAAGAAACCATTTCAGTTTCCGAGGAAATGGAACAAGACATGAAAGACCTTGCACGCCTTATCCAGTTGGGCGTGGGACACGACGTGCCGCAAAATACGGACATGCAAGCGCTAGCACGGTCTATCCTACGGTTGCGAAAAGAAAGGACTAACAAGTGACTCAATTCTTGGAATGGGAACATGGTTATGCGGGAATCGAGCCACCATCATATTTCATGCCGCAGTTGAAATGGCTGCGAAGGCGAAACCAGTACGCCAAGAATTGGAAGCTAAGGCTTGAACGAAAAACGAATCGACATCACGAATGTGGCGGGCATCCGTGGGGCTGGTACGAAGTGTTCCCATTGCAGATTACTGTGGGATATTGGGGAAGCGACCGGGACGATTTGAAGAATTGCAACATCAATCAGTGGAACGAGGAAGCGAAAGTTGTCTCCGCACAATAAAATCATTCCGCCGAAGTATTTCACAATACACGAAAATGATGTAGGTACCGAAGCGTACAATGATGCTTATGTGCATGATCTTGAGGCCGAAATCAAACGGCTAAAGACAGAACTACGCGAAGTCAAGAAGCAACGCGACGAAGCACGCGAGGAGAATCTCGCGGCAATATTAAACCATATCAAGGACGATCTAGATGAATCACGAGCTGACGGCTAGGCAGTGGCAGTCCATTGCACGTGAAAACGCGATGGCTCTGTTGCGATGCAACGAGGAGCTACAAGTCATCAAAGACGAACGCGATGCGTGCCGCGAATGTGCCCGCCGATTACTCGCCAATGTATCGCACGTGGCGCGTGCGGAATACATCAAGCTGTACCCGGAGATTGACGGATGACCATCACGCTGCGGTTGCCATTCCCGCCCACAGCCAATCACTACAACCAGCAGCGTGTAGGCATGGCCTGCGGGAAGCCGCGGGTGTTCTTTTACCGCACCAAGCGTGCCAAGATGTTCTACGCCACGGTGGCAGACCTCGTGCGGGATAGGTTCGACGATCCGCCGCTGCTCACCGATCGGCTGTTTATTCGGATTGAACTCGTGTCCCCCAATCGGAAACGCTGGGACGTGTCAAACTACGCGAAATGCATCGAGGATTCCCTCCAAGAAGCCGGCCTATTTGTCAACGATTCTCAGGTGGACGAAATTCAGATTGTCAGAAAGCATGTCGATCCGGCGAAAGTCGGATGGGCGGATGTCACCATAGAGACAACAGGAGATCCGTAGTGAACCCTGACAACTTACTGGACACCACAAGCTTGGATGACCGGGCAGGCTGCTACCAGGTCAGCCGGAAGCTCAACCGGGCATTGACCGACTTCCCGACGTGGACCACGGAGCATCAGCAAGCGGTAGCCGCGGTGGAGCGGGCGATTCGTGAATTACAACAGGCAAAGGACCGCAAGATCGGCAGAATACGTACAGAACCGCCAGATCTCTCTTGACAGCAACGGAAATGGCGTGTAAGGCTGAATTACAGGAATTCCCTGTTTTTCGGAAAAGGACTTACCATGCCATCAGCCCCCTACAATCCACAGGACGACGCCGGCTTAATCTCATCGACTGGTGCCGTTGAATCTCGGGCGTTTGTCGCCCACTACCAAGCGGCCGACCCTGCTGTCGGTGCGGTTGCCGCCGTGCATGCCGCCGCTGCGTGTGCGGTCACACCGCAAGTCGTCGCAACCGGGATTACGAACCCGGACTTCCCGAGAGTGATCAGTGCGACCACAGCCGGAACCAACACCGACGTCAAGGCTGTTTCGGTTATCGTGGTCGGGACGGATGCCGCGGGTGCCGCACTGACGGAAACGCTGCCCGCATTCACGGTGGACACGAACGAGACGAAGACCGGAACGAAAGCCTTTAAGACGGTCACGCAGTATACCGTACCTGCAATGGACGGGACCGGGTGCACCGTCTCAATCGGCACAGGTGCGGCTCTTGGCTTGAATCACTTGCTCAATCGTAATACCACGATCACAGGGTGTACGTACCATTCCGATACTCGGGAAGCTACAGAGCCTACGGTCACTACATCGGCAACGGTGCTGGCTTCCAACACGATTGCACTCAACACAGCTCTCGACGGCAGCCAGGTTGACTGCTACTACCTCGTTGAAGGTGACGACTGATGCGTCTCAAGCCCAAGTCGCGTAAAAGTGCGGCAGCGGCTTGGCAACGAAAAAGACGCACGGCGAACGACCGCGGGTATAACTACCGCTGGCAAAAGCGTAGTGCGGCATTTCGCAGACAGCATCCGCTGTGCGTCCAATGCGGGCTCGATCCGCTCGACCCGGTGCTTGCCGAGGTGGTCGATCACATCATCCCCCACAAAGGCGATCACCGCCTGTTCTGGGATCGGTCCAATTGGCAGAGCCTGTGTAAGCGATGCCACGACAGAAAAACACGGGCGGAGAATCACTGATCATGTCTCACACATTTGAATTCAAGCACGCGTTAACTTTCACGCCGGACGCGGACACGGCAATCACAAAAACTCACACGGTCACAATTACAGAGGAAGTGCTCGTTTCTCTATCCGTGCAAGTGGCCGATTCCACGACCGATGACGAGCATGCCTTGGCAATCGACGTGTCCGAGCTCAGTGCGTTCTTTGCGGTCTCATCGCAGAACGTAACGATCGAAACAAACGACGGGGACGCGCCAGACGACACGATCACGTTGACCGCCAATGTGCCGTGGATTTGGCACACGAGTATGCCGGATGCCGTCACGCCCTACACATGTCCGCTTGGCACGGATGTGACGGCGGTGTTTATCACTAACGCGGGTGGCACGGCTGCCGACGTGGAAATATACGCGGCTCTAACTTCCGCATAGGAAAATTGATTCATGGCAACGCGAAGATGGCTCGGAACTGCTCAGAACATTGCACAGGTGGACACGATCACCGCTGCCAATACTTGGGCCACCAACGACACTGCCAGTATTACCATCGGGGCAGTCACGATCACGGTCACGATCGGTACTGCCGTTGCAACGACGGACGTAGTAGCTGCCGTGGCTGCCGCGGTCAACGGCGATGCTGTGGTAGGTGATGAGACACGCAACACGACGGGCAACCTGCATCCTGAGTTTAGTTGGATCACTGCCACTACATCTGGCAGTACCTGCATTCTAACTGGTGACACTGCCGGGCGACCGTTTACCGCAAGCGAAGATTCGAGCACAGCTGGCGATGGAACATGGGTACTCGCCAACACGACCACGGCAACCGGCCGCAACTGGTGGACGAACACGGCCAATTGGTCAGGCGGATCACTGCCAGCGGACGGTGACACGATCGTTTTTGATAAGGGGTCTGTCTCATGTTTGTACGGGCTCGACATCTCAGCAACAGCTCACGGAACGTCGCTATGTTACATCGACCGCACGTACAGCGGTGACATTGGGCTTTCCGCCACCAATTCCGATACCGTCGGGGCGACCTACAGCGAATACAACGACCAATACCTCAAAACCAGCATGGGCGGTTTTATCATCGGCCAGGGCAGCGGCAGCGGCAGTGGACTTATCCGAATCGACCACGACGGCGACGCATGTGACATCAGCGTGCACTACACAGGCACAAGCACGGAAACCGGCAAGCCCGCTTGCATCTTTGCGAACAACGATGGCGGAACCGTCGAAGTATTCGGCGGCGACGTTGGGATTGACACGCTGGTCGGTCAAGCGTCACCAGACGTCACGATCAAAATCGGCAGCGAATCGGGAACCAGCGGCACGCCAACTGTCTCGGCAGGTCCGGGTGCCGTGATAACCAATTGCTATATCTGGGGTGGCACGCACACTTTCCGAGCGGCCAGCATTGCAGCGATGGAACACTACGGCGGAACCACGCTGATCGCATGCACGCCAGTAACTACGATGACAATCGAAGGCGGTACGGTGAGCATTAGTACCGACGCGACAAACAGTACCATCAACGGAACGACGTGGACGATTGGCGGCACCGGAACGCTGAACACAACGCGGGCTGTCGCAGGCGTGACTACTGTCAATCCGATCGACATGTATGGTACAGGATGCAGCCTAATTGACCCGACGCGAAACATTAGCTCACTGGTAGTGGATCAGTGGTACAGTGCGGAACTAAGCCAAATTGATCGAGGCGGACATAACCGGCTGACGTTTGGCACGCCAGCATAAAGGGGAAATAAGATGACGATACCAATGCCGTTTGGCGATTCTGCATTGTGGGCTGCCACTGGCCGTGTGTCCGGCTGTGCATGCGTCAACATGTTTGGTCGAGCGACAAACGTCGATAGCGGCGTAGCGACGGACCTGCACGACGGAGCAAACGCAACGACTGACCTCGATGTGCTTGTTATCCCAACAGCGGCACGCGTGCACGCCATCGTCTCGACCGACGCAACGGACGTGACAGGCATTGGCACGCTTACGCTGACAGGGCAACCAGCGGACACGCAAACCGTCACCATCGGGGCGAAAGTCTACACGTTCCAGACGACGCTGACGGATGCGGATGGCAATGTCAAGATCGGTGCCAACGCGTCAGGCACGATCGACAATCTAATCGCAGCCATCAACTTGGCTGCCGGTGCAGGCACAACGTACGCAGCCAGCATGACAGCCAATGCGATCGACGTTGAGGCTGCCGCGGGTGCAGGTGACACGATGACGCTCTGGGATCATAGCTCGGCAGCCATCGCCACCACGGACACGGCGGACAATACCGCGTGGGGTGCAGCCAACACGGTAGACGGCACTGGTGCTCGCACTGTGCGTGTGTACGGACTCAAGACATGGGCGAGCAAAGAGACGTACGAGGACATCAACCTGCATGGTGCCGTGGCAGTCAACACCGCAAACAGCTATGTGATGATCAATCGAATGGAAGTGCTGACTAAAGGTGGCACCAACGTCAACAAAGGCGTCATCACCGCAACGGCAGCGACGGACAGTACTGTCAGCGCTCAGATCAACGCGGACGTAGGCAAGACGCTCAGTACCGTGCTGGGCGTGCCGAGCCTGCAAACGGCGTACATCTCCAACTACTACGGGGCGGTAGTCAAGCCAGCGGCAGCACTGTCCGCGAAGCTGACCCTGCTCGCAAATCCCGAAGCGGGAACCGAAGACACAAAGTTTGTCACGCAACACGTGCTAGGTCTGGACACGACAGGCACAAGCGTACTGCGACACAGTTTCAATCCGTACTTAGCAATATCAGGACCAGCGATCATCAAACTACAAGCGGACGCCGACGCGGCGGACAGTGACATCAGTGGCGGCATGGACGTGATCTTGCTCGACAACAGCTAGTTAAGATTGGTAAGGTTGATAAGATTGGGTAACCTGGGGGGGTGGCGGAATGTGGGTAAAATGAGCGTTTTCTAGAC
>Ga0272441_10007688_pt1 | contig 17413 bp, 22 predicted proteins | sample SSMProp6N_FD_193582 | JGI IMG/M metagenome (GOLD analysis project Ga0272441, IMG submission 193582) | Marine sediment archaeal communities from Little Sippewissett salt marsh, Falmouth, MA, United States - SSM-Prop-6N | ecosystem: Environmental > Aquatic > Marine > Wetlands > Sediment ...
GACAGCCCTGGAACGCCCTTTTACCATTCCTGTCAGCAATTGGGAGATCGTCTAATGGCAGGACGACAGGCTCTGGCCCTGTTAGTGGGGGTTCGAATCCTCCTCTCCCAACCAACGCTGAAACGGGCCTGCTGGTCTATGATCCGGATTGGGCTCCTTCGGTTTGCGATCAGATAGGGCTACTCACTTGCAGCCACCACCCTTTGCGTGGATTCGCCTACTGCTTCCTTTGGACGCTAGCCCGTGTCGACTACGACGCTTTCGCTGGACCGAATCGATGGTTGAAGGTCATCTTCAGGGGCGCAGTACAATGACTCGGAGGTGCGTCCACGCGCAGCATGAGAATGAACTGGTTGCTCAAGGCACGCGGGGACAGACGGGGATCGCTTCGCGATGAGGCGTTGACCACTGGTCATGAGCACCTGGACCATGAGATGCTGGTCGTCACTGAGGCCATCCTCAAGGGGGTCAAGCGTGGTCGCTTGGATCGATCGGATGCTTGTGTCCTTCTCGATCCCCTGGGCATCTACGAACTGTGCTCTGACCGTCATCTATCGCCTGCAGCACACGTCATATCTCGCCGGTATGGTTTGCAGTTCTCAAGTATGGAAGTTGGGTTCAGCGATGCTCGCTGGGACGATGGACGCATGTCCGGCTCACGTGCTGGCCTCGCAGAGATTAGCGACACGTGGGAGGGTGTGTCTGCGAGAGTCTCAATTCACGCGCGCTTCCGTCAGAATCCACATCTCATCGCAGCGGTTGTCTGCCATGAGCTTGGCCATGTTCTGCTAACACTGATCGATGACCTATTCCCAGAGCCGCCTTCCGAAATCCAGACTGACCTCGCCATGTTCGTCTGCGGAATGGGGAAACTGCCGCTGAACACCCTGAATCGTGCGTTCCATGTCGGATACCTGTCCAGAGAGGAGATGATCCACGCGTACTACCAAGCATGCGTCTACAGCGCCGTCCCGTTCGAGGAAGCCCACGCTGGACTTGATCGACACGCGGCGAGGGCACTCACGAGATACAGGAGGGCCTGGTGCAGGCAACTGGGAGGCTCGCTTGCTCCCTAACACCACGATCAGCTGTGCGAAGCGGCAGCTGATCGTGCTTATGGACGCTGGGTACTGGGGGCTCGGACCGAAGGCCAACAGTATCAACGGCCACGAGACGAGAAGCTCGAGACTTGTCCACTACTCCCAACCAGCGCTGAATGGCTCTTCCTGTGTGAGCCCCGGGATCAACGTTGTCGCCCTCTGACCAGATGGGGCTGCTCGCTTGTAGCCACCACTTGCGTACATCCTCAAACCGCTTCCGAATATCTGCGGGAAGGCAGAGCGAAGTCCCGGCTAGTGTGGTCGGGACTCGAAGCGTCCACTCTTTGGAGAACCCGGAGTGGTTCAATCCAGTCCCTTGTTGCAGCGGATGCGTTCTCGCGTCTTGAGAATGCGATCGATCCGATTCTCGAGCAACGTGAGCTTCTTCGGAGCTGAAAGGTTCCCGTGGTAGTGCTCGATCGTCTTGTTCGTCCCATCATCGAAAACCACTGAGGTGTTCGCTGAAGGCATGTCTGTGATCGAGTAGTCGGTGTACTTGTCTCTTAGTCCTTCGAAACTTGCGTGTGCAAGTGCATCCTCTAGGGAAGCCACTGCATTCGGCGGGATGTGCCAATTGCTCTGCCCCAGCGACGCCGCAAACGCCTCGCCTGCCCACCCAACCTTTCCGTGCGCGTCGACCGTAACGCGATAGACCGGACATGGCCCGAAGCAGGGACCCCGTTCTAGAGTCATTCTCCTGATCTTCTTCATGGGTGCAGGATGCCTTCCAGAGTGACCGATTGCATCACAACGTCCTGCCTCGGAACCAACCGTCCGCAAGCGTCTTTCGCAGACATGATACAGGACGCCAGTACTGCCCCGTTGAGCGATGCAGCATCTATTGCCTCGTCGTAACCTGCCAATGCGTTCTGTACTCAGCCCCTCAGGCTCCGACGGACAACGATGAAGGGTGAATCTTGAGATTGCGATCTCGAAACCTGTCCACCATTCCCAACTACAGAGTGTTTCAGTTGCTTCTCCTCGCAGTTGCTGCCCTCGGTGTTCTTTCCGAACGCCAACGCGTGGTGAACACTCAGTCTTGTTCCAGGCCTCGTATGGAGAAGGGCGAGTGGCATATCGAGACTCGGCCGACTATCCCCTCGGGAGGGTTCGAACGATCCGTTTCGCCTACAGGCCTGAAAGAAGAAGCCCCACAGCTACAGGGGCGAACGAGGACCATACACCGATGTGCATCATGGTGTCCACAGCAAAGACCACTGGAAGCGACGCCGCGACCAGTACGTGCGTACATAAGCCCAAACAGCCGGTTGCTTTGGCGGGTTGATGATGATCGCCTTCCCCTGTGTGGCTCCTTGCCCTGCTTGCCACCCCCGCTCTTGCGAACCAGTTTCCGCCTCTGATCTGCCAGCCCAGCGTCGACAACTCCTGAGATACTGCTCGACGGAACTGCTCTCGCCACAGGGTGGTCGACATGTCCGTGCCATCTGGCGGCACGACTCGGCTGATGACGACTCGGATCTTGTCGCCCCGTTCGTTCGTTTCCACGTAGGCCGGCAACTCTCCGCGGTTGATCGCCGCAGCGACCTTGGTTGCGTATGCGAACACGGCTTGAAGTGCTTCGCTTTCTCGCTCATCGGGCTGTTCCGTAGGCTTTGCAGGTGACTCGTTCTTCCCGGTAGCCGGTCGCGGGGCACGCTTGCTCGCCACCTGCGATCTGGACGTCGAGATGGCCTTCCCATCATGTGTAGCGTCAAGAGGCTCATGCTTGTCCAGGTACTGCAGGATCGCCTCGACTGCCAGGTAGTTGACAGGTCGATCACGCTCTTCGGCTAGCTTCGTCAGACGCTCAAGAGGCCTATAGCGGAGCTTGCTCTTCGGGACATAGATGGAGAGCGATTCCTTCTTCTTCATTGCTCCAGGGCGATGCCATTGGCTTCGGTGGAGCGCTCCCAGCGTCTTCCCGGGTCCTTGAGTTCGGCGACACCCATATCAGCACCAAGCCTGGCCTCCTCCGCCGCGACCATGTACTTCCGGGCCTTCTTGGTGAGTCGATGGATACCGTACATCTGAAGAATCTTTCTGAGGAACTCGTTCGGAGAGAGCCCGACAATCCGCAAGTTGAGAATGCCGCCAGAGGTCACACGCTTGCGCGTCAGTCGAATGAGCGATCCCAGTTCGGGAAGAGGAACATCGTAGAGACAGCTTCTTGGGCCGGGAACACGAGGAACGAGCGCGGATTTCCCCGGGATGTAGAGAACGGTCTGATGCCACCCCGGCTCGATGACGAATGACAAGCTCTTGAAGTGCCCATCTCGAAGTCCTCGCGAAATCCCTTCGCCATAGCACTCTCGAAGCACGCGGCCGACGCGATGCAATCCCGCAGCATTCGCACAGATCCTTCGTACACGCTCGACGGTCACCGGCCCCTCGACGTTGACGATCTCGCGGATCGTCTCAAGTATTGGATCCGTCTGCCCCTGACGAGGATCAGGCAGGCGCTCAATCTGGAGCTCGGTGTAGGGAGCGAAGGACTGACGCAATGGACGAGGCACTCCTCCCGTGCGCGGCGGAAGCCTGATCTCGAATCGCGCGTACCGGTGCTCAATCACCTTCGTACGAACGGAGGTGGATGGCGGTGACTGACCCCCAGTGCTTTCGGGAACTTGCTTCCTGCTCGAAAGGCGGCCGAGCAGCGCGACCACGCGACCCAGCAGATTCCTCAAGAACCTGACAAGCTGCGCGAACGGGTGTTGCGTTGCGATCGGGCCGGCCACAGGAGGCTCGCAGGAAGCACGATCTTCCTCAGGGCGTTCTGGCCATTCATCCTGTGCATCACGGAGTGAAGTGTGAGAGCCCGGTTCGCTGACGCCAAGATATGGACGCTTCGGCGTGTCGGTTGCCGTTGCGCGGCCGTCCTCATTCTCCTCGGCTTGCAGGTACTGAAGGATCGCTTCTACCACCAAGTAGTTGATGGAACGATCGCGCCGCCGGGCAAGCTCCTGCATTCGCTCGACGGGGCGTAGTGTCAACTTGTCCTGCGGGATGTAGACCGACAAGGTGGCGGTCTCATCTGCGGCTTGCGTTGGCGACACGAGCCCCCCTGTCTTCGCTGCCCTCTTTAATGTACCGCGTCCTGCTGTTTGAGCCAAGCGGGCTCAATTCAGATAGTCGAAACGAGCGCTGCGAGGTAACGTCGAGAAGACAAGAGGAGTGCACGGCAGGGGAGCTAACACAAGACATCTAGGCAGCTCCTAGAGCGGCTCTGATTGCCTCGCCAAGGGATCGGAGATCCCAGAAGAAGCTTCCCGCCTTGACCAAACGCCGTATCAGTGCACCAGACAGCGCGTGGTTGGGGGGCGCTGCATTCCGGGTTCTGAGATCGCCTCGTCACGGCTGGCGAAGGCGCTATGCGCGAATCCCACAGTCCAATAGAGCAATACGATCTTCGTGCCGATTGCCTGGGTCCGAGACCTGCTCACCGCTTCCGAACGGAGTCCCGAGGACGGGCCCTCTCGTCTTCAGGCACTACCAGGCCCCTCTTGCCCCCGCTGGCAACACCGCCGTTCTCGTTGGCCTTCAGTGATTCCTCAAGGCGCTGGATGGCCCGGAACTGGTTGGGGTACAGGATATCGCGTTTCAGCTCGGGCAGCGTCTGAAGCCGAGATCGGAGCGACGAGGGATACGTTGGGTCCGGAGCGTACGGACCATCCGGCGGGTACGAATCACGCGACCACTCGGGGAGCCTCTCGGCCTCGATCCACTCCTGAAGCGTCTCCGGGCGGTGGAACTGGAAGACCTCGCGACTGCGGGGATGCGGCTCGAGATGGTTCCAGAAGAGCGTCTCTGTGCCCGTACTGACGTAGCGAAACGGCAGCGGCTCCACGGGCGCCTTGATGTCGTACGCGAATCCACCCGTATACCGATCCGCTTGAATCTCGACGCCGCGCAGTGTATGCCCTTCCGGTTTGGCCTCTAGCGCCCCGACGGCTTCCCCGTTCACGAAGAGCAAGTAGTCCGCATACCCGCGGCCCTCAGCCAGCGGAAACTCGCGAATCGCCACGCCCCGCCCAGCCGAGAGGTTGATCTGATCTCGCGACTGGACGATCCAACCCGATTCCGCGAGGTTCGCATCGATCGTCTCGCGAGCGAGCTTCTCAGGGCTTCTCGACATGCCAAGCGTCAGAGTATCGCTGAGTCCTTGGCGGAGACAAGAGCATCTCCGGATCCCGGTTCGCATGCTGGTCCAGCGGGACACACTGCTTGGCCTGAGGGCCTCGGGTGCCTAGACTGATATGCTCGAAGCTTGCGAGAGCCGGATGATGGGAGCGACGGCACCGTTCTTCGACACGAAACGCACGTGGTCTCTTCTGAAGGACGAGATCCTTGTGACCTACCTTCGGCCCTACCTGATGAAGATCACAACGACTAGGCGCCCTGTTGTGATCGTCGATTGCTTCGCCAGCAAGGGGCGGTTTGACGATGGGCAACCAGGCTCACCTGTGCTGATTGCCGAGGCAGTCCGGCGAATTCTGAGGGAGCGGCCTGGAGCAGATGTCCACGCCTTCTTTATCGAGAGGAAGTACCACGCTGAGCTGGTTCGCAACACAGCCGGATACGAGAACTGCCGGGTCCTTCCCGGGCTGTATCAGGAGCACGTTGGCGCACTCGCCAAAGGGCTCGCAAAGGGAACGAACGTGCTGGTCTTCGTTGACCCGTACGGAATCAAGAGCCTTGATTTCGGACATTTCCGAGACCTGTCCGGACTCCGCCTCGGCTCCCTTGAACTGATCCTGAACCTCAACACGTTTGGCTTTCTCCGTGAAGGCTGCAGGCTCCTCTCGATAGCTGAACCTCAGTGCGAAGAAGAGCCTGGAGAGGACGGACTGATTCATGAGGAAGACCAAGATGGGCCGAACTCGATCGAGAGAATGGACGCTATTGCGAACGGCAGCTACTGGCAAGGTATCCTGAAGGACTTCCACGAGGGTAGGATCGACATGCACGAGGCCGAGAGACGCTTCTCGGCGAGATACTCGGATGAGCTCCGCAGCCTGTTCAGATTCGTTACGGGTATCCCGGTCAAGTTCCGAAGGGCCCACCTGCCAAAGTACCGCCTCACCTTTGGCACTCAGAGCGCAGACGGTCTGATACTGATGGCGGACAAGATGTGCAGGACGTGGAGGGACTTCGCTTCCCGCGACCGAGGAGGGCAGGGAGCGCTGTTCGAGGAGATCGACTATCCTGACATGGTGGAGTTCGAGGGGTACTCAGTAGATGAAGACATCTTGTCTCTGTGTGGGAGAAGCATCGACCTCAAGGAGCTGCTGGTTAGACTCTTCTCGAAGTACGGAATGACATTCTCAGAGGGGGATATCCTTGCGCACATTAGGCAACTAGGGGCGCAGAGTCGGCTTTCACTCCATAGAGACCCATCGAGGACGAGCACAGGTCGGCTGGCCACTTCAATGGACTACCGCAAGTATCGAATAACCGTGGAGAGGATCTAGAAATGGCGTCCCAATCGAGGATCGAGTGGACGGAGACCACCTGGAATCCTGTGACAGGCTGCTCCAAGGTCAGCCCGGGGTGCCTGAATTGCTACGCGGAACGCATGGCGCGCAGGCTCAAGGCAATGGGACACGAGAACTACCGCAATGGCTTTGAGGTGACAACTCACCCCCAGCTGCTCGGCACCCCACTGATGTGGAAGCGGCCGCAGATGGTCTTTGTCAATTCGATGAGCGATCTCTTCCACGAGGATGTGCCCCTCTCATTCATTCGAGAGGTATTCTTCACGATGCATCGTGCGCACTGGTATGTGTTTCAGATACTGACCAAGAGATCTGAACGTTTGGTTGAGCTGGCTTCAGAGCTTGAGTGGCCGCCGAACGTGTAGATGGGTGTCAGTGTCGAGAACATGGAATTCCAGTGGCGGGTGGATGATCTTCGCCACATTGATGCAGCGGTTCGATTCCTCTCGCTCGAACCACTCCTTGGGCGCCTGGCGAACCTCAATCTTGAGGGTATCCATTGGGTCATCGTTGGTGGCGAATCAGGTCCCGGCGCTCGACCAATGAAGGCTTCTTGGGTAGCCGAGATACGGGAGCAGAGCAAGAACTGCCATCTCCCGTTCTTCTTCAAGCAATGGGGTGGGGTCTTCAAGAAGAGGAATGGCCGGGAACTTGACGGCCGGACGTGGGATGGAATGCCGCTCGGTCACAAAGGGCAGCTCCTACGGGCATGACTGCTGTCTACTTGAGAGCAGGGATCGAGCAAGCCGTCGACTGCAATAGCCTTGATCTGTCCAACAGATCTTGCCAAAGGCATGTCGACTACGATAGATCGACGCTGCCAGCGGCTGTTGCTGTGGCTCGAAACTCGGCGTAGATCGGGCCGCATGGGAGTCCTTCCGCAATGCCTGGAACGTCTCCGCAGAGGAGCCGAGCTGCTGGCCACTCATGCACACCACTCCATCGCGAGACCCTACCGAAGCATGCACGGTTGGGATGCAGCGTGTTCTAGTTGATCCCCGCTGCTAATGCAGGAGAAGTGGAATGGCTATGGCGATTCCGATCGCGATGGCTACGAGAACCGGGAGGGCTCTTGTCTCCTGCCACCTCGGGACGTCGTTCTGCTGGGGTGGTCTCCACCACCAGCAGATCTTCCCTCTCTGGTGGGCGAGGATGGAAACGAACAAGATGAAGCCGGCTGCCAGCTCCAGAACGCCCGCGAGCATTGACATCGCGCGACGAAGACCGCCTGCAGCCTCCCCCGCAGAACCAGCAAGAGTTGCCAATCCAAGGGCGCCTGCGCCAGCTACAATCGCCAGACTGACCTTGATGAAGAACCGGATATCGTCATAGATCGCGCTGTTGTGATAGCGGACTTGCTCGCCGATCTCGGGATCCCCAAGCTTTGAGGTTTTGCTAAGACCGAGCCTCTTCCTTGACTCGTTCCTGCCTTCGATTGCCCTGCAAATCTGGAATCGCCAGGCGTAGTAGGTACCGATGCCACCGACCAAGGCAGCACAGATCGGCAACGCGATCCATGGGAGCGGTGTGCTCATTGAGACCTCCTGCGAAGTAGCAGTATACGCATCCATCTGGGAGTGCCAAACACCAGTCATGAACTACGAAGAGGCCTAGGAAACATGATGCTGATCGTGAACGCTGATCGCCTGACTCTGCGTAGCAGTAGATCTGAGGTACAGATGATCCGTTCTAAGGGCGTCCGCCACTCCCAAAACCGCCATCGGAGTTGGTCTCCCGAGTTTACAGTCTGCCTATGCGGGGAGTCCCAAGCGAGATCGCAACCGCTTGTGGCCGTGTTGTATGTCCCCGGAAGTGCGATATTCTGTCGTGGCGAGGCATGCTGGAGGTCGTCGGAGTGCAGAGCGAGCGTGAGATCTACGGGCTGGACCTAGCTGGTCTGCAAGAATTGTTCGGCAAAGCCTACACAGCAACGCTGCGGCACGCATGGGCGGAATACCTGCACATCCCATACGAGGTATTGATCGAGCCCGGCACGACAGTCGTCGAGCAGGATGAGCTATGGGCTAGCCTAACCGTAGAAGTAACCACGATCGTCGATCACACATGTATCGCATGCGATAGAGAGATGTCCCTCACCATAAGGGAGGCAATAGCTAGAAGAGGGGCTATATCGACAACCGCCCGGCAGCTTCTCGCGCTTCTTGAGGGGCGTGGCATGGAGCTCACAGCATCACGTATGCTGCATCACCTGCCGCCTGCAGACTTCAATCCCAAACAGCCTCCCGCAGGCTTCCAGATTCGCGATTTGGGAGAGGAAGACTCGGATGCACTACAGGCTCTGAAGGTGGAGGTTCCGCCTAGCGATGCAGCTGCAGCGTTCGTCGAGATAGGGCATCCACGAGTCGCAGGGTGTTGGAAGGGCAGGAAGCTTGTAGCCGTGGCAAGCCTGCTTGACTGGCAGCCGCTTTGGGACATTGGCGTCCTGACCCATCCTGGTTTCCGAATGAGAGGTCTCGGCACTGCTGTTGTCGGACACCTTTGTTCCTGGGTCCTCCGCAGAGGTGGTGTCCCTGTGTACCGAGCGCGACGCTCGAACCTTGCCTCACGCCATCTTGCTGTGAACATCGGATTTGTGCACTGCTTCATGGGAGAGACATTGACTGCAGTGTCAAGATAGCCTATACCTCCGGGAGATGCAGTGGACCGACAAGGAGGAGCAGCTCGTGCGAGGGAGCCCTAAGGACCAAGCCGAGAATCGGAGCATGGGAATGCGAGAAGCTAGTACGAGCGTTTCCTTCTCAGCGTTCATGACCGCTGTTGTGTTCTTCTTCATTGGCCTTCTCCTCACTGGTGAGCCTGAACTGCAGCTTCGCTTGCGGATAGCTCTGCTCTACTTCTTCGGGAGCGCGTTCGGCTTCATGTACTCGGCCTTGGTGTACGCAAACGCTACTGGGGCAATAGCGCGCCTGAAGACCAAGGCCTTCGAACGGAACATGGTAACTGGGAATGCACTTTCGGAGTACTTCGGAGTGTACGGTCTCGCGCTGGCTGTTCCCGTTGCTGTCTTGGGCTACTCTCCAGATCAAATCCTCTCGCTCGGTGTCTTCTCGCTCAGCTCCCTATTCATGGTTGTGTACCACGCGATGGGGTACTCCATTCTAGAGCGCTACATAGGGCGCAAGGGAGCCTGCTGGGCACTGGTACCGCTTATCGGGCTCTCCGGTGGTGGCTTCTTCGCCATGCTGAGAGGGAACCTGGTCCTTCACTATGGATTCTACGCAAGCCTTGCCGCGATGATCTTCGCACTGACGTGCGTCGCACTCTGCGGGCGTGAGAAGGCTACGAGCTAGTCAAACACCGTGGGACAAGGCTTGCAGAGTGTGTTCTGAGCGCATCCGCCACTCCCAACCACAGGCCCGAGGAGCACTTCGCCTCCTCGGGCCTGTGGTTTGAGTGTGGGGTGAGAGCCTCCAAACCGAGGATAGGAGTTCGCCTCGACGAACTCCCAAGCTGCGCGAACGAGCAGCCGCCATCCTCCGCTCTCCCTGGAGCGGCGAGAACGCCACGATGAACCGGGGACGAGGTCTTCCGAAGGCAGACTCGCACGTATCCGCAGGGTATCCGTCTGTGGGCAGCAGACTTCCACGCCGCCGGAGAATCCCGATCCCTAGCAGCTCGCCAGCCTTCTGAAGGCGCTTCGTAAGGGCGAGATCCTCGGCGCCTGGTTCAAGTGTCCCGGAGGGGTGGTTGTGGGCAAGAATGATTGCAGCAGCTCGATCCATCAGCGGATCGGCGAATACCTCTCGCGGGTGGACCTGGTTGCAGTCTAGAAGGCCGACCGTTACCCACCGTGTCTTGATCGGCTTGTTCGCACCGTTGAGACTCATCACGGCAAAGACCTCTTGCGGCATCGCTTGAATGGACTGGAAGTGGCGAAAGGCATCCTCGGCCGAGCAAACAGGCTCGCCCGCGAAGGACTCCCCAGGCTCCCGCATCGCAAACACGACCGACCCGTCGATGTACACCTCGACTCTGTGGTTCCCAGTTTCCATGATCTGCACCTCGGTTGCTGGTTTCGGCCCTTTGGAGAGGGCGCGTACAACCGGGCAACTGCGAGTCGTTCAGCGAGAGAGGGGATCTCAAGGAGGGCACCGACGGGCGCAGACGGAGGCTTGAGCAGGCGAACGCCGCGCAGAACTCTGTCTCGATCCGTTGGGAGAAGCCTTGAAGCGCCGATGGAGCGTCCAAGCTCATGTTGCCGGTTGATAGCGTTCGTTATCGGATTCCTCTGGCGCTGATTGCCGCCGGCGATTGACTGGTGGTGGTATTGCGTGATAGCCTCCTAGAAAGAAGGAAGCTGGCGCAGCCTAGGGGAGGCTGCAGCCCTTGAAGAATCGGGCAGGTTGGGAGCGCTCTAGAGTTCTCCGGGGAGTGGCGAAGCTTATGCACATTGCCAGACTGCATATCAGGAACTTCCGGTGTCTCAGTGACGTTGAGCTATCGTTTGACTCCGGGTTGAATGTGATCATCGGGGAGAACAACTCCGGCAAGACGGCAGCCCTCGACGCTCTTCGCTTGATCCTCGCCCGTGGAGACGAACGTCCAGGTGTGTGGATTACGGAGAAAGACTTCCATGTCGATGCTGCCGGAGCGCGGGCCTCTGTTATCGAGATCTCGATTGTCTTCTCCGACCTGTCTGAGGAGGAGATGGCCGCATTTGTGGAGATGCTAGTGCTGCGTGAGGACGAGGAGCCCGAACTACACCTGCATGTGCGCTATGAGTGGGATATTGAGCGAGAAAGGGTCAGATCTCCGACAGTCTGGGGAGGCGAGTGCGAAGGGCAGGCCGTTCCGGGCGAGGTTCTCCAACTGATTTACCATGTGCACTTGGATGCTCTCCGCGACGCGGCGCGGTTCATTGCACCTGGCAGGGGGAGTAGGATTGCCGAACTAGTCTGCCGTCTCGTCGCCGATGCAGGAGACCGCGAGCTTCTGGAACAGGAGATCTACGGTGCGATTGAGGGCCTGGAGAAATGGGCGGAGGTCCGTACGTTGACTGGGGACACGATAGCTAGCCACCTTGAGCAAGTCACGCTGGGGGATTCGGCGCACTCTGTCGATGTGGGGTTCGTGGAGGCGGGTTTCCGACGGATCACAGAGTCGCTCCGGCTCCATCTCCTGCGCAATCGAGGAGCAGAACAAGCCGAGGCAGTTGCAGGCGAATCTCCGGTCGCTCCCTTCGATGTCACCCAGAACGGACTGGGCTACAACAACCTCCTATACGCTGCCACCGTCTTCGGTGACCTGTTGCGCATCGCTGACACGGACCCGACAGCCCACCTGTCGCTTCTCATTGAGGAACCGGAAGCGCACCTACATCCCCAGCTCCAGAGGCTATTCTTCCGTTATCTTGAATCCTTCGGGGAAACAGCGGAGGGTAGAGTCCAGGTCTTCGTAACTTCTCACTCGCCCACAATCTGCGCGCGAGCAGACCTAGATCGCATCAATGTCCTAGCTCTGCGAGCTGAAGGTCCCGACGCCGTAGGACTGACCCAGATGCCCATCGCTTCAGACAACAAGCTCAAGCTGCGGCGGTTCTTGGACGTCACGAAGGCGCAGCTCTTCTTCGCCACGGGAGTCATTTTCGTCGAGGGCATCTCCGAGGCCTTGCTCCTGCCTTTCTTGGCTGAACGCCTCGGTGAGACATACAGCTTGACGAAGCTCGGTATAGAAGTTGTGAATGTCGGCGGAGCGATGTTCGAGCCCTTTGCTGAGTTGTTCAATGCGGGTGACTCCGCTGAGCGTCTCGGCATCCGTGGAGCGATCGTAACAGACGATGATCGCGACAAGGCTGGAGAAGCGGAAGAGATGACGAGCCGTGCAGCGAACGCGAAGGCTCTCGAGGGAGGTCTATTGCGCGTCTTCTTGGCCCAGATGACGTTCGAGTATGAGCTCTACCTCCGGAATGAAGCCCTGTTGGTTGAGGCTTACCGGAGGATTCATCCTCAGGCCAAGGATCCACAAGGTGCAACTGTCGAAGAGCGTGCAGCTGCCTTCGTTGGCAAGGTGCACAGGGCTGGGAGTAAGGCTCGTCTTGCGCAGGAAGCTTCCTTCCTTCTGGAAAACGAGGAAAGGCTGAAAAGGCTACTCGTCCCAGGGTACATCGAAGAGGCGATCCGCTGGGTTGCCGTGGAACATGGCTAGGGACCTCTCAGAAGCTCAGAAACTTGTGGCAGAGAAAGGGGTAGGGTGCTTTGGTGTCCGCGCTTGCCCTGGGAGCGGGAAGACCTTCACCGTGGCGGCACGGCTTGCTCGATTTCTGACCAGCTGGAAGCCGCGCCATGCTGGCGTAGCCGCACTGTCCTTCACAAACGTTGCATGGGAGGAGATCGAGGCCTATCTTGCGGATGAGTTCGGATTGGCAGTCCCGATTGGCTATCCCCACTACCTTGGCACAATCGATGGCTTCCTGAACCAGTTCATCTTCCTTCCTCATGGGCATCGTGTTCTAGGGTGCGAGAAGCGTCCCCGGATGACAGGCCCGCCGTACGACATGCGGGAACCTAGCACAACCTGGCTGCCGTGGGGGAAGGGGAACGCGGAGTGCTACAGAAGCTGTCGCCTGCTAGACTTCTCATACGATGTCACAGGCGAATTGCGGAACTTCTCGCCTAGAAGTGGGTTCGCAAACTGCACCAAGAACCATGAGCCCTGCACTCAGAGGAAAGGTCAGTTCAGTCGTGCCGGCTACGCGACCCAACTTGACGCCAACTACTACTCGCTGACGCTCCTAGCGAATAACCCAAGCCTCGCGGCCGCGCTAGCTCGGAGGTTCCCAGTGATAGTGGTCGACGAAGCCCAGGATTCATCTGCGATTCAGATGCGCGTTCTCGAATTGCTGGCGGATGCAGGATTGGATGAACTGCTGTTAGTTGGCGATCCAGATCAAGCGATCTACGAGTGGCGGACCGCCGATCCGGCCCTATTCGAGACCAAGCTCGTCCAGTGGCAAGATGAGTCCATTGCCTTCTCGGACAGCTGGCGCAGTACCGAGGCACTCTGCCGGTCGTTCAGTCGGTTCTGCACTCTTGGAGATCCGATTACCTCCGTCAATGCCGACCTCCCTAGCCCAGGGAAGGCCCCTGAAGTCTGGGGCTACGTTCAGGATGCGCTCCCTAGCCTGGTCGAACGGTTTCGGGATGCTTGTGAAGGGGAAGGTGTACCAGCTGAGAGGGCGGCAGTCCTTTGCCGATCGAAGAACCTGGTGGCAGAGCTCCTGGGAGCGCACCAAGGAAAGCCCCCGAGATACTCCCCGTGGAAGAGCACGTTCGGGAGATCCTTAGCTGTGTCAGCCCTCCAGAGGGATGACGGAGAAACGCTTGCCGCATTTCGCTCAATGGAAAGGACGCTTGCGAGGGAAATGCTCAAGACGCCGCATGTTGATCGACAAGCTCTCCGTGAGATACATGAGAATCGTGGCTTCTCGCGTTGGCGATCAGAAGTATGGAAGACACTGTGCGGCCTTCCGGCTGTTGCGGGATGCACGTTGGGTACTTGGATTGCGGGTGCACGAGAAGCCGTTGAGAGAGTTGGGGTTTGCGATGGCGCCCGTGTCGAGATCCTGGCCGACTCAAGCAAGAACAAGTACTCGGATCTATCCATTCGTCAAGCGCTCGGAGCAGATGCCCCACAAGCGGTCAGTGATGGCATACGGATTGGGACCGTTCACTCGTTCAAAGGGCAGTCCATTGAGGCTGTGCTCCTGGTGCTGAGAGCCAGAGCTGCCAATAGCAAGTCATATGAGAAGCTGTTGAATGTCCAGTTGGGGGTGGATGAGGAGATGCGTATTGTCTACGTAGCCATGACTAGGGCAAGGTCACTCCTGTATCTGGCAGTACCCGACGGGCAGACCGGGATCTGGGAGAACGCGCTTGGTGTCTGATTCCATTGCAAGGAGATTGATGACTGGAATCCCTTGTTCAGGGCTGGTGGTTGCGATTAGCGCTGGTCATCCACGCCCCAAGCAGGACCACTGTGCATCATCACGATCCGATCCTCATCGCGTGTGCCGTCTGGCTTGTGCTCGTCGCCGCGTGGAGTTGGTCGATGCTCTCGATCTCGCACAGTCTGAGTACCTCCAGTGTCTGAGATGAAGCTGGCCGGATCCCGTAGAGTCTCGACACGACAAGACGGCCTTGGCAGGGTTGCCTATTCCAGAGTACGGATTTCCTCCCAGGTCCCATCTCTGTTGATCTTGATCTGTGCGCCCTCTTCAGTTGCCTTCTCGAGCAAGAAGTCCCGCAACGGCGGAATGCTTGCGCTGAATTCGGCGTGCAAAGCTTCGAAGTCCAGTCCCTGTTCTGGATTTCTCGGATTCGGCACGTATGATTGTCCCGTCTTTGAGTCGTAGCGGGTGATCCCGCAGTGCGCGAAGATGTTCCGGATTCTGTTGGCACGACGCAGCAGCTGAATTGCGTTCATCGCATCCTTGTCGTCTTCTGCCAGAATCTTCTCTAGTATTCTGACTTTAAGCCCGAAGGAGAAGTACTCGTCGTAAAGAACCTCATGGTAGAACGCGAGAGACAGCCGCCCCAAGTAGTGAACCCCAATGATGCAGTCGACAAGTGCCTCCAGTCCGATGAACTGCTCGATTACTTCTGATCGCTGTTCGGCAATTCCCTTCTGGCCGGCCATAGATATCCTCCAAGAGACGAGACACCGCCTACTCATGCTGAGATGACGATGTATGCAGAGTAATGACAAAGCCCTCATTCTGCAATACCTTGGAGGCTACAGCAGCGCCACCATGCAGGCGACAGTGAAGTCCACGGGTTGTGCGATTAGCCTGCCGCAGAACACTTGGGCTCCACGAGAAGGGTTCAGCCCTACGGAGTCGCGATTGACATGGTGCGAGTTCTAAACCTGTCCACTACTCCCAACCAGTCTCCTGAACGCTTCCCTTCGGCCACTGCGTCGAAGGGTTTTCTGTAGACAGGTGACCGGCCACGCGGGGCTGGTCAATCGTGCTTCGCAGCTCCTTCCGTTGGCCCGGTCTGGCGGTGCTTCCGCGTAGACCTCGGGGGGCAGCCATAGGTCCTGGCCGCGGTGGCCGGGCTCACGTGATCTGCCCTCCGAGAGATCGGGGCAGTTCGGCATGTGCGGGGCGGCTCAGCATCGACCGCTCCGGGATTGCCGGAGGCCGGATTCCCGGGACGCTGGCCTGCGGACGTCGTTCCCGTTGGTTGATCAGGAAGGGCTCTTCCTCCATCGAGGGGCAAAGCGCAGACTGCTGACTGGACACTCGCCTACACATTCGCCGCACAGGAAGCAGTCCGCTGACTGAATCCTCCCGCCTTGGCACGCGGATGCGGGGCACGTGGCGGTGCACTTGCCGCATGAGATGCAGTCCTCCCCGGCTTCGAGTCGCCAGAGACTGAATCTCGACACCATGGAGAGCAGTGCACCAAGTGGGCAGAAGAACCTGCAGAACGGTCTCCACAGCGCGACGGACAGCCCTGCGAAGACGCCCGTCACGGCGACCGTCAGGGGCGTTCCGCCCCACTCGAAGAGCGCCTTGAATGGGGTATGACCCTGCAGGATGCCTGTTCCCGTGACGATAACGCGCACCGTGAGGTAGATCAGAATGACGTACTTGATGATGCCGAGGGAACGCCTCCACGTCGTGGGGATGCGCAGTGCCCATCTACGGACATGCAGCAGCTCCTGCATTGCGCCGAAGGGGCAGACATAGCCACAGAAGACTCGCCCGACGGCGAGGGCAACGATGACAGGAATAAGGAAGAGGAGCATGTATCCGGTGTGCCACTTCAGGAAGATGTTCTGCACACTGCTGAGCGGACAGAGCACGCCGCCAAGATAGAAGCCCACCAGGCCGATGGGGACAAGGAGAAGCAACCTGCGATAGCGGAAGCCTCGGAACACCAACACGCCCAGCGCAAGCACCGAAAGCCCTCCGACGATGGCAATCTTGATGAGCTGATCATGGATGAAGTACCCGGTCGATGACCGCTCGTCGGATTGGACGGTCTCGAACTCCCTCGTCTGTCCCGGTTCACCGAAGGCGCCGGGCTGGTCAAAACCTTGCGAGAGCCCCGTCATCGAGATTGCCGAGAGCAGGGCAAGGGCTGCCAGCAGGCCGAGCGGCCCGTGTGGCCCTCTCCTAAGCAGGCGACATCCTTGGCGAGTGCTACGATGCATCGCTGACGAGGTGGTCGAATCGCAGGAAGAATGTTTCTGAGACCATCAGCAGGGGAACGGCGGTATCCTCGGATGTCCCCATGTAGAACACCCGAACCTGGCCAAGCTCACCGTCAAGACCGATGGGATCGAGTGGGAGTTCGATGGCGCGTTGACCGATCAGCAGTGTGCCTTCCACGAAGACAGCTTCTCCGATGGCGCTCTCCACAATCCCCGCGGTGGGATCCGCGAATGGGTAGACGCCTTCGTAGGCCTCGCGCCAGGTTCCCTCTTCCGTTGGTTCGAGCACGATAACGGGAAGCGTGGCTTCTTCGTACCCTTCCTTCGTGCAATCCTTCGAGATGGTCAGGTACCCTTCGCCTACCTGCGAGACGGACACCAGGAACCACTTCTCGTACAGACTCGCGCCGATCTCTTCCCAGGCGGTTTCACCAAGGATCTGGATGTTCCCCCAATCGAATCGATAGTCGTCCATGCTCGGGAGGGTGCAGTTGTTGTGCTCCTTCTGAACGCGCACGCCGATCTCACCGACCGTGCCCAAAGGAGCCTCGATCCTCTCGAAGCTGAAGCTGAATTGACAAGCCGCCGTCGACAGCGTCACGGCGAGTACCGCAATCGCGGCGAACATGGGGGTTGCGAGCC
>Ga0272441_10007689_pt1 | contig 17410 bp, 11 predicted proteins | sample SSMProp6N_FD_193582 | JGI IMG/M metagenome (GOLD analysis project Ga0272441, IMG submission 193582) | Marine sediment archaeal communities from Little Sippewissett salt marsh, Falmouth, MA, United States - SSM-Prop-6N | ecosystem: Environmental > Aquatic > Marine > Wetlands > Sediment ...
AAATACGATATAGTAATTAATGTTTCAGGGGGCGGTATTAATGGGCAAGCCGGAGCATGCAGGCATGCTATTGCGAGGGCTTTAGAAAAACATGACCCGTCTAATCATACCAGTTTGAAAGCCAATGGTTTCTTAACCAGAGACGCTCGAATGGTTGAACGGAAAAAATATGGACAGCGCGGTGCCAGAAGAAAATTCCAGTTTTCAAAACGGTAAACTCAAAGTTATCCGTATTCAGGAAAGAGGAACCAAAGGAAATAAGGTATGCGTCCTTATCTCCGATGGTTCCTCTTTTTTTATTTCTTTCCGGTCTGTGGAGGACCTCGGCATTTATCCGGGCATGATCTTGTCATCTCATGAGATGGAAGCTCTGCAGAGAGCCGCTGAGTATCACAGGGGATATGAAAAAGCTGTAGATTTGGTGGCCCGTTCAGAGCATTCCAGGTTTCAATTATTCCAAAAGCTCCTGAAAAGGGGCTTTTCTGATACCATAGCTGAAGAAATCTGCAGAGATTTTGAAAAGAGGGGTTTTATTGACGACCAGCGGTATGCAGAAATGTGGATCGAATCACGATGCAGAAGGAGACCCGAAGGCCCTGACCGTATTAATGCAGGACTCCGGGGAAGAGGGATCTCCAGAGAAGTCACAGAAAATGCTGTTTCCCGCTTTTTTACTGAAGAAAATCTTCTTGCGGTTTTTTATAGAGCAGTAGAAAAAGAGAAACGCCGTTATTCGGAGAATCCGGAAGCCCTTAAAAAGCGTCTTTGCTATCTTGGTTTTCCCTCATATTTGATTCGCAGTTATCTGAAAAATAATCATTGATCTTTTGGATGTTTTTACTATAATGATAGGAAAGGATGTACATTTCATTATGTAAAATAAAGAGGGTAAATTATGTCTAAAAAAAGAAGAAAAATCCGTATTTTTTCTGCCCTTGAAGTTGCAAACATCTGCGGCGTTGTGAATCAGACTGCAATAAACTGGATAAAAAATAATTATCTGAAAGCTTTTACAACACCCGGAGGACAGTATCGAATTTATGCTGAGGATCTCTATGATTTTTTGGAAAATCGGGGAATGAAAGTCCCTGATGAACTTAATCAGCTTATGAAGGAGAGTGTGGGGGATAAATCCCTTCTGATAGTTGATGATGACCGGGAATTTAATGATATGCTCAAAGGATATTTACATAAAAAGTATAATGATTTCGAGATTCTTCAGGCGTTTGACGGTTTTGAAGCCGGCAAGGTAATTTCAGATAAAAAACCAAGCCTGGTCATCCTCGATGTTGATCTTCCAGGTATAAACGGGGTAAAACTCTGTTCCCAAATCAAAGAGGATGAGTCCTTCGGAAATCCTGTGATTATTTCAATAACAGGCCTGGATGATCCGGGGGTTAAAAAGTCGCTGATGGATGCCGGGGCGGATGCTTTCTTTGCGAAACCCCTTGATTTGGAAGATTTATCAGGCTTTATTAATAATCTGCTTTCCGGAACTCCTGGGAATTAATAATGAGTGAAAAGAAAGAAAATCTGATCCTTATTGTTGAGGATGAGGATTCAATACGCCTGACCCTCAGGGATTTCTTAAAGAAGAAGGGATATTCCTGTCTTGTCGCTTCCGATGGTGTGGGCGCAATAAAGCATCTCCTTGATAATGAAATCGATCTTGTAATTACCGATTACCGTATGAATGTCTTCGGCGGTGATTACTGGATTCGGTTCCTCAATACATACTGTAGTGATAAAAAAGTGATTATTACCAGCGGTTTTTTAAAACCTGAATTTGCCATTCCATTTAAAGTTATCTATAAACCCTTTGACTATGCTCAGATTGAAGCAGTAATTGCTGCAGAATTATACCCTTAAGGCAATGGAAAAGCCTGTTTCCGCGGTTCATGTAAAGATAAGCGGCCGGGTTCAGGGCGTCGGCTTCCGTTACTCTACCCTGAGACAAGCTGAAAGATACGGAATTTCAGGATGGGTAAGAAATGCGTTTGACGGAGATGTCGAGGTTTTCTGTGAAGGAGACAGGGACAAAGTATCGGCTTTTCTGAAATGGCTTGAGATGGGCCCCCGGGGTGCGTATGTTTCAAATGTTGTAAGCCGGAAATGTCCGGCAAGAGGTTATTCCCGTTTTTCTATTGAATATTAGAATTTGAGCAGCAGAAAAGGGCTGTACCTGAGAAGGCACAGCCCGTATTGGAATCATTATTTTTTAATAGAGTAAAATGCTTTTTTCCCCGGATATTCGGCGATTGTGCCGAGCATATCTTCGATTCGCATCAGCTGATTATATTTTGCGAGACGGTCGGATCTGGAGAGGGACCCGGTTTTAATCTGTCCTGTTTCCAGAGCAACCACCAGGTCGGCGATAAAATTGTCTTCTGTTTCACCGCTCCTGTGGGATACAACCGCTGTATAGCTTGCCCTTTTTGCCATTTCTACGGCTTCGTAGGTTTCCGTCAGGGTCCCGATCTGATTTACCTTGATAAGGATTGAGTTGGCAATGCCTTCTGTAATTCCTCGTTGGAGACGTTTTGTGTTTGTTACAAAAAGATCGTCCCCTACAAGCTGTATTGACTCACCAACCTTATCGGTTAGTGCTTTCCATCCTTCCCAGTCATCCTCAGCCATGCCGTCTTCAATTGAGATTATGGGGTATTTTTTTGTCCACTCGGTCCAGTAGGAAGCCATCTCTTCTGATGAAAGCTCACGGCCGTCGGATTTTTTAAAAACATATTTCCCTTTTTCTTTATTAAAGAACTCTGAAGCGGCAGGATCCAAAGCAAGAAAGATTTCTTCCCCTGGTTTATACCCTGCTTTTTCTATACTTGAAAGAATCAGCTCACATGCCTCTTCGTTTGATTTCAGATTCGGAGCGAATCCTCCTTCATCCCCTACAGCGGTGCTGTAGCCTTTTTCTTTTAAAACGCCCTTGAGGGTATGGAAGGTTTCGGTGATCATCCGGATTCCCTGTCTGCAGGTCTCCGCACCTACGGGCATAATCATGAATTCCTGAAAATCTACGGAATTATCCGCATGGGCCCCGCCGTTTAAAATATTGGCCATAGGAACGGGAAGAAGGTTGGAATGATAATTCCCAAGATATTTAAAAAGAGGTATGCCGAGGAAATCCGCGGCGGCTCTGGCAGCAGCCATGGACACGCCGAGAATTGCATTGGCGCCAAGTTTGGATTTATTCTCGGTTCCGTCAAGTTCAATCATTGTCCTGTCAATATCAACCTGGTCCAGGGCGTCGAGACCCACTAATTCAGAAGCGATAATCTCATTTACATTCTCAACAGCCTTTAGAACTCCCTTTCCTTTAAACCGGGATTTATCATTGTCCCGTAGTTCAACGGCTTCATGTTCTCCCGTGGATGCACCGGAAGGTACCGCGGCCCTTCCCATGGATCCGTCTTCAAGAAAAACATCAACCTCTACTGTTGGATTTCCCCTTGAATCCAGTATCTCACGAGCCTCAATATACTCAATAACACTCATATATATCTCCTAGATTTCAGAATATTTACTAGAATATGGTAAAGAATCCCGTCGGGGTCAAGGGGGTCCCGGGGTAATCAGCATCTTGACCCTCAAACGGCACACTCTTTACAATTACTAAGGATATGAAATACTCACAGCTCTTCGGAAAAACCCTGCGTACAATGCCTCATGAATTCCGGGCGAAAAGCCATGCTCTTCTTATGCAGGGAGGTTTTATCCGGCCTCTGGGGCAGGGACTGTTTTCATATCTCCCTCTGGGCATCCGGGTTTTAGAGAAGATAAAAAAAATTATCAGGGAAGAGATGGACCGCCTGGGGGGGCAGGAAGTTCAGGTCCCTCTGATTAATCCCATTGAAATATGGAAAAAAACAGGAAGAATCTATTTTATCGGTAAGGACATGATCCGTTTCACCGACAGATTCGGAAAAAAACTTGTCATTTCTCCTACCCATGAAGAAGCCATGGTTGAGCTATCCAAAACGAACCTTAATTCATATAGAGATCTGCCGGTTTTCCTCTATCAGTTTCAGACAAAATACAGGGATGAAGAGAAAGTCCGCTGCGGCCTCGTAAGAACAAAAGAATTTCTTATGGCCGACGGTTATTCCTTTCACCGGTCCTATTCTGATTTGAATAACTTTTTTCCCAGAATTTTTGCGGGGTACGAGAAGGTCTTTCAGCGCTGCAGTATTAATTATATTACTGCGGAAGCAGGTGTCGGCTATATCGGCGGTGAAAAAGCTTATGAGTTTCTTATGCCCATTGATTACGGTGATGATACGGTAATAATCTGTGATTCCTGCGGATACAAAGCAAACAAGGAAGTTGCAGTCGGAATAAAAGATTACCGGTCCGGCAACCCTCTGCCTATAGAACTGGTTGAAACCCCGGGATACACTACAATGGAGGGTTTGTCATCATTTCTCGGCATCCCTAAAAACAGCCTGGCGAAATCGATTGTATACAGGATACGGGGAGGTTATGTCATGGCTGTAGTCCGGGGTGATTATGACATCAGTGTGGAAAAACTTTCCCGTTATCTGGGTGCCCCGGTAGTCCGGTTTGCCGCCCGGAAGGAACTCAAGGATTTAAATCTCGATCCCGGGTATCTTTCCCCCATGGGTTTGGATACAGATCTTCCTGTTGTTATTGATGAAACAGTAGCAAATACGCCGAATCTTGTTTTCGGCGGTAATAAAGAAAACTATCATTATATAAATGTTAATTTCGGTAGAGATTTTGAAACTGAACATATAGGCGATATTGCCAACATTAAAGCAGAAAACCGCTGTATTCAGTGCGGAGGGATCCTCCATGAAGTAAAAGCCATGGAACTCGGCAATATATTTAAAATGGGGGATATCTACTCCCGTGCCATGGACCTTGTTTTCCGGGAAGACAATGATGAGATGGTGCATCCCTGCATGGGATCCTACGGAATCGGCGTGGGAAGGCTCATGGCTGCGGCTGTGGAAAATAATCATGATGAAAGGGGTATCGTCTGGCCGAAAGAGCTTTCGCCTTTTACCCTTTTCCTTATGGGAATCGGAAAATCCTTTAAGGTTAATGAGGTTGTTGATAAAATATACGAAGTAATGCCTGAGGAAACACTCCTTGATGACAGAAAGGAATCTCCCGGGGTAAAATTTAAAGATGCTGAAATCATCGGCATTCCCCTGCGGATCATTGTTTCCGCAAAAGGGCTTGCGGAGAATACCGTGGAATTCCACGCAAGAAAAACCGGAGAAACCTGGAATGTCCCGATCAGCAAGGTGCCGGAAGTCCTTAATTCCTGGAGGGAGAGAAGATAGTGGAGTTCAGACTGACTGCTGAACTGATTGATACAATTATATACAGCATGGAAAATCAGGGGGAGGATTGTATTTTTGATATCGCCTCCTGCTGCATAGTATCAAAGGAGGAAGTAGCATCCGATCAGGAGGAAACCCGTTTTGTTGAACTTCCTGTCTGGGGCCCGTCTCAGGGCTATCAGCTCATGGAAAATTTTGTTGCCAATCTGAGAAATCCGATATACCGGGAGATGCTTAAGGAAGCTCTTTCCAGCGGAAAAGGGGTTTTCCGCAAATTTAAAGATGTTATAAAAAAACGTGACGATATCGAACGCCTCTGGTTCAATTTTAAAGAAAAAGAGATGCGCAGACTGGTTTCAGAATGGTATGAGCTTACCTGTGAAAGAATAGGCCTTGAGAAACTGGGGGAAGAACCGGAGATTACAGAGGAACTGGTATTAAGTGATTTTACGATTCACCGGGGTTTGCCGGAACAGTATGTTCTCTTTAAGGAGATGGACAGAAAGGCATTCCGTGACAGTTTCCCTGAAGCTGAGGAGGCGTTTGTAGAGGATATTTACAGGGAAAAACGCGAAAACCGCGGTATGGAACCGGAACCCTTGAATTTTATATTTTATCCTGAAGGGCCTGAGAAGGAAATTGCAGGGTTCATCTGGGGGGAAGACAGAATACTCAATGAGCGGAAACTCAGCAGGATCCGCCAGCTTTATATCCTTCCTGAATACAGAGGCCTCGGCCTTGCCAAACTGCTCCTTGATTATTATAAAAATGCCGCGTCTGAGCGGGGTATTGATGAAATCTTCATTGAAATTTCCGGAAGCGGCCTTAACCTCTCCCGGTTTCTTGAAAATAACGGATTTAAAGTTTTTTCCACGGTGTATTCAATTCATACCGGATTTTAGAGTTCCTGACCCCGAAAATACCTCTCTTTGTTTGAATTTCTACTATATTAGGGATATACTAGAAAAGATTAGGTTACTTCTAATCAATCAAAAATAGTGTGGAGTTGAAAAATGAAATCCTCAAACAAGAAAGGAATAATCAGCCTGTTGATTGTTCTGATATTATTGGGAAGTGTATCTGTCATTCATTCAGAAGGCCTCGAGAATTTTTCTGTTCATCTCCGTCCCGCTTTTGAACTTCCTCTAGGTTCAAAAAGTTTTATTTTTGAAGAAAAGGCCATGTACAAGGTCGGCGGCTCTGCGTCAGTACGGCTTCAGTACATATTTCCCAATATACCTATGCTCTATACTGAGGGAGTGCTGAATTACGGTATTCATCAGACCCAGGCTGAAGTTCTTTCCCTTCCTTCCATTGGGGGCGGGCTGGGCGTTAATTTCCGTATCGGCAATATCATGAGTTTCTTTGCAGGGGGTGAACTGGGATGGTATTTAGGCGTGTTCCCCGGTGCATCCATGGGAAGCAATCCCTATGCCGGAGCCTCGATGAATATGATGTGGGACTTTACTCCCAATTTTACCCTGTCGGCAGGAGCAGGATACCGCTATTATCTCGGATATGATTCCGGCACTGATTCTTTTACTGATCTCTACCAGGGCGCCCATGCCAGCATCGGAACAGTATTTCATCTTGAAAGAGGAAAATTCCGTTCAAAACTCCAGGTGGAAGATATCAATTTTGATCCTGTGTTCCCGGTGTTCTATAGTTATTATGATGATCATCCTGTAGGGTCTGTAAGTTTAAAAAATACTGAAAACAGCACCATTACTGATGTAGATGTCTTTTTTAATGTAAGCCAGTACATGGAACAGCCGAAACTTTCCGCATCGATTCCAAGTGTCGGCCGGAATGAGAGCGTGACTGCTGATCTGAATGCCCTGTTTACTAACAGCGTAATGCAGCTTACGGAAAGTACTAAAGTTTCCGCAGAGATCATCACTGAATATACCTATTTAGGAAAGCGTTTTACCCAGAGAATTCCCCAAACCCTGAAAATTTACGACAGGAACTCCATGACCTGGGATGATGACAAAAAGGCGGCATCCTTTGTAAATGCGAAAGATCCAACGGTCCTGATTTTTTCAAAGAATACCGCGGGACTTGTAAGGGACCAGGGAAACAATCCGATAAACCTGAATTTACGGATCGGTATGGGAATATTCGAAACCCTGAAACTTTACGGAATGAACTATGTTATTGATCCGAAATCCGCGTATCAGGAAATATCCCAGAACCAGAATGTTATTGACTATCTCCAGTTTCCCGCCCAGACTCTTACTTTCCGGGCAGGCGACTGTGATGACCTTTCAATCCTCTACTCATCCCTTCTGGAATCCGTAGGAATCGAAACAGCGTTTATTACAATTCCCGGTCATATTTTTATGGCATTTTCTCTGGATCTTGAACCCAGGGAGGCAAATAAAGAATTCACCAATGTGGAAAATCTTATCTTTATTGATGACGGTACCTGGTTGCCTGTGGAGGTTACCCTCCTGTCTGAGGGTTTCCTCAGGGCATGGAGGACCGGGGCAAAGGAGTGGAGAGAGGCTTCGGGCAAAGATAAAGCGGGATTTTATCCTATTCACAATGCCTGGGAAATGTATGAGCCTGTAGCCATGCCTGGAAATGCCCTATCTCTTGTGTACCCTTCAACAGAATCAATCCTGGCAAGTTATGATTCGGTTTTAGAGGTATTTATCAACCGGGAACTTCAGCCGAAAGTGGATTATTATGAGGAACGGATTTCCTCGGGAAGTGATTCTGCAAAACTCAGAAACCGTTTCGGTATTCTCTATGCCCGGTACGGAGTCTATTCCAAGGCTGAGGAGCAGTTCAGAACAGCGATCCTTCAGGATAATGATTTCACTGCACCTCTTATAAATCTAGGAAATGTGTATTTTCTCAGGGAAAATCTGAGCGAAGCTTTGGATTGGTATGCCAGGGCAAAGTCTCTGGAACCGGATAATGCTAAAGCCCTGGCCGGACTGGCCCGGGCCAACTATGAACTGGAAAAATATACCGAAGCGGAAACCAATTTTCAGGAGCTGCAAATCCAGGATCCGGATTTAGCCTCCCGTTATGCATATGTAGTAAATGATTCCGACGTTATAGGCAGGGCCTCTGCGGCAAAGGACAAAGGAAAGACCCTGTGGGAAGATGAAGAGGAATAATCAGTATGAAAAATCATAAAAAGGTCGCTGGATTAGTCATTGCATTTCTTCTCCTGGGGATGTTTTCCTTTCTTACATTTTTCAGCTGTAAAAATCCCCTTTTAACGGAGATTGAAGACACAGTTGATATTGTTGTGACTCCTCCATCGGTAGCATCGATTTATCCTCTGAGCAGTGCAAAGAATATCCCGGTAAATCTTGAAAACATTTCAGTCACTTTTACAAAAGATATTGATTCCGCCTCTGTTACATCTAAAACTTTTATTATTGCTGACAACAGCGGAGCCGTTGTCTCAGGTTTATATGCTGTTTCCAATGATACAATTACTTTTACTCCCAATTCAACCCTGCTGTACGATACTGTTTATTCAGTGACCATAGACGGGGTCCTTGATGTTGACGGGAACTCTTTGACTGAAGCGTATACCTGGAATTTCGAGACCGGCCTCGCCCCGGATGAAACACCTCCGGCAGGAATTTCCTTGTCCATAAACAGCGGTGACGAATGGGCGGTTTCTTCCACTGTAGAACTGTCAATCGAAGCCCAGGATGATTACGGCGTTGCACAGATGAATATCTCCAATTCAAATTCCTTCTCGGATTCCGGATGGACTACCTATTCTGAATCCTATACATGGACTCTTCCGTCCGGAGAGGGATATAAAACCGTATATGTCAAATTTAAGGACGGTGCAGGGAATACATCCAGTTCTGCAGTTTCTGACGGAATTAAGATAGATAACACTGTTCCGGTTGTTGAATCCTTTCTCGTTAACGGCGGGAAAAGTGCGACAAATTCTGAAACTGTGGATCTCAGCATTACAGCCTCTGATGCCGACGGTTCCAGCGGAGTGACCCATTTCCGGTACCGCTTTGAAAATGAGGACTGGCAGGCTTGGCAGGAATTAACCAGCGGAACCGGTTCTGTAGAAAGCCTGCTTCTGAATGTCAGTTTAGGAGAAAATCAAACCCTGGAATGCCAGGCTGTAGACCTTGCGGGAAACGCTTCTGCTGTTGTTTCCCAGTCAATTGTGTACGAAAATACACCTCCTTCGATTATGAATGTAAGTTGGGATGATGACCCTGTATTCCCCTATAATGCAAGTCTTATCCGGATAATTTTTGATGAGGAGATGGACCCTTCCAGTTTTAATGAGACGAATTACAAACTCCAGAAAGCAGCGGACCTCTCTGCTGTTAAGGGTATGATCAGCCTTAGTGAAGGAAATGAGATCACCAATTCTTCAGCCGAACTCTGGGGGCTGGAATTGGCGCCGAATACGGAATATAAGGTGACCCTCGACACTACTGTTAAAGATATTGCAGGGAACGCGCTCAGCGGAAGTGTCCGGACATGGTTCTTCAGTACAGGAGATGCTGTGGACAGCAGCCCTCCTGATGGAACAGTCATTTTGAGTGACCCTGATGGTACCGGACCTATTATAGTAAAAATTCTTCCATCCGGGTCAACTGCCACAAATGATGCTCTGATAAATATAGATCTTTCGAAGATAACAGATGACTACAACATACCCTACGGCATGAAATTCTGGGGAGACAACAGCGGCGGTGAAGCCTATTTTGAGCAGAATGCCTCCTGGGAATCCTGGTCCGATACAAGAACCTGGACCCTTTCTGCCGGCGCAGGCGTAAAATACGTACTGTATAAATTCATGGATTCCGCGGGAAACGAAACCGAAACCCCCGGGCAGTTGAAGATTATTCTTGATGATAATACCGACCTTCCGGTAATAAGCGATGTTGTGATCGAGAATGGGGTTACCCATATTAACAGTACCGACCGTATAGTATCAGTCAATATCGGCGCATCTGATGAATACAGCGGGATTAGTCAGATGGCAATCTCTCATGATCAGGTTTTTGAAGAATCCGAATGGATCGACTGGTCTCCTTTAACGGAAGACTGGATACTACCGGATGAGGACAAAGAGCATATATTTTACATCCAGGTAAGGGACTATCTGGGCCAGGAATCAGGAATCTTCCAGTTTGGGGATCTTTCATATCCTTCCATCATTCTGGACAGGACCCCCCCTGTATTGGATTTTACTGCTGATCTTATCCTTACAAATGATGAAGTCCATCTTACTGCCGCCGATTATTATACCATTACCGAAGATTACGGCATCGGTGCGTATTCCTGGGAAAAATTGAGCGGATTAGGGACTCTTTATTTTAATGATGAAGCTTCTGATTTAACTCCCGGTGACGGGAAAAATGAAGCCGAACCCTATCTCGAAGCCGGTGCTGAAGATACATATTTTATCCGCCTTACTGTTACAGACAAAGCAGGCAATTCAGCCTGGGACACAATCCCCATGACCTGGGACGAAACAGCCCCTGCGGCCCCTTTGAGTGTTACGGTTCCGGATTATTCTGTGACGGGCCAGCCGACATGGGACTGGGACACTGTTGCTGAAGCAGATTACTATAAAGTAAGCTACACTTCAGGTTTCAGCTCATCTGAGGATACTGAGTCTTCAGATTTTACACCGAATACTGCTCTCCTTGACGGTGAGCATACGCTTTATGTCCGGTCCTACGATTATGCGGGCAATTATTCAACAGGTCTTGTCTATGACACTGTTTTTGTGGACACCCTTCCTCCGGTAATATCCAATCAAGGCCAGCAGTTTATCGCGAATGAAGCATCTTTTGGCGAGGCTGGAATCGATTATACCGGCGGAGACGGAAGTGTAACGGACCCGGGGACCCCGGGAACCGACTCCAGTGATTTGGATCCTGACTCCTATCAGTGGTCACTGGTTTCCGGACCTGCAGAGGGAATCGTTACTTTTACTCCTGATGATGAACTGGCCGCCACGGTAAGCGCTAATATTAACGGAATATATCAGATTAAACTTTCTGCTGCGGATAGAGCAGGGAATACGAGTTCCGCCAATTTTACCCTGCTCCGGGACATTACACCGCCGGGAGCTCCTGTTGTAACAGGGCCGGACCTTACCCCGAGCCAGTATCCCACCTGGTACTGGAGCAGCGGGGGCGGCGGAATCGGTGTTTATAGATACAGCCTTGACTCCGGAACGTGGTCAGGCGAGGTAACTGATACATCCTGGGGCCCGGAATCAGGAACTGATGACCCATTAGAAAATAAAGCAGATCATATCCTTGAAGTTCAGGAACGTGATGCAGCCGGGAACTGGTCGGCTGCCGGCTCCAAGATGATTCATGTAGATACTGACGCTACTACACCGCCTCAGATTACTCTCGGCGACGGTGAGCCTGCCCTGAGAAATGTTACTACAGTAACCTGGGACCTTTTATCAGGCCTCGGTAATGCAAGCTACGAGTTCCGCTATAATATTAACAATGGAGAGTGGATAGAAGTTTCGAGTACTCCACTTCCAGGTTCTCCACCAGCTTATTCGCTTGTACCTGATGCTAGTCCCTTATACCCTTTTACTAATGACGGAACCTATACCCTCTATGTCCAGGAAGCCCTGGATACAGCGGGCAACTGGCAGACTGATATGACTGGTGTCCATACCATTACGGTTGATACAACTCCCCCAGGCAAGCCTGATTTAACAGGAACAGGACTGCCAATCAGTGGTGAGGACAGAACCGCAGGCAGCGACACAACCCCGACCTGGTCCTGGAAATCCGGAGGGGGCGGAAACGGGCAGTATCTCTACAGTTTCAAAGGCGGCGACTGGACACCGACCTCGAGTACCAGCTTTACACCTGCATCCCAGACCGACGGAACCTACGCTTTTGCAATAAAAGAACTGGATGATGCCGGGAACGAATCTCCTGCTGCATACCACAGCATAACCGTGGATACAGCAGCTCCTGTGGTTAATAGTGTAACCCTGGCAGGAACAACCCGTGATGATGATACATTCAATAAATATACCCGAAGTACTACTGTTACTGTTACTGTTGATGCAGATGTAACCGGTGAATCCGCTGATGTGACAATAGAGTACGATGATTATAATCCAAGCGGTGTTTGGGTTCCGGCGGCTGACCCCTATCAGACCAATCCTTCATTTACTACAACGCTTAGTCCAACAAACGGTACGAAATATGTGAAAGTGAGGCTCGTAGACGAAGCCGGGAACATAGCTTCCTATAAATACGATACTATCATCCTCGATACCAATCCTCCTAAACCAGGCTTCTTCCTTAACAATGATGCGCCTGCAACGCCTTCCCTCAGGGCATATCTGACCCTGTCGGCGGATGATACTTATTCGGATCCAAGCCAGATACAAGTGCTTCAGAATTATAATAAAGTTGATTACACCTGGAAGAGTTACTCCACCTCCATGCTGTCGGATTTCAGTTTCACTGACTCTGCCGGAAGTAAAACCGCAGCTGTCAAGTTCCGGGATGCGGCAGGGAACGAGACCTCCTGGATAGAAGATGATATAGAACTTGAAGTCCCTGAACCCATCTATGCATACAAAGGTTTTTATTCTACCGGTGCAACCAGGGTTTATTATGATCCGGTTACTGAACCTGAAGGAAAAAATGATACCTTGTATCAGATTTACTCCATGGATACACAGTATTCACCTGAAGCCCCCGGGCACCCGAATAACGATGGAAAAGCAGATTATCACGACGAGACCATTTCAACAGTTTACTGCAATGTGAAAATTAAGCCCGGGGATCTTAGATATTTTTACGTCAGGGCATACAACGCTGATACAGGAGGCTGGGGCCCCTACAGCGGCGGATCGGTCCTTGGGTTCTCCTCAAACATAACGATTATCTATGACGACAAAGATGATAAAGTTGAAGGCTACAAAGATCGTGATCGGGCCATCGCCCTAAAGGATCTTCTTGAAGACCGTCAGGACATAACTCTGGACAAATACATAGAGGGGACCATGCCCCCCTGGACAGTAACTCTCCTGCCGGAAGACCTCATTGAAAATGCTGTTGATAGAGACAGCAATATTATTTACGGCGACCCGGTGATCTTCACCCCGGGAACCACCTTCTCGACATTAAATATTTACGACGGTAAAGTGCTAAACATTGCTGCAGGAGGCAGGGGAATCGTCGGTATGGGGAATCCTGCTTCAGACTTCTTTTACCGGGTAACGGAAAACTGGAAAATTTGGGGTCTTGAGGGTACTTCACCTACCGCTATTGACAGCGCTATGACATTAAAAGCGCTGAAAACCGGAAAAACCAGGCCGGAGGAAACATCAGAGGGTATATGGTACACGCCTCTCTTTTATACGGTTCTGTATGAAAAATACAGGAATGTCTCACAAACCGCTGAATTTTTCACTGTTGATACCGGAAGGCGGGGAGTGTATCTGAAGGGAGGAGAGAACCCTGTGGACGGTTATATTTATGCCGGAGATCCGAATTATCCTGACTATTTCCCGACTGTAAGACAGGGGAGGTTCCTCTATTTCGGTTTTCTTGAAGTTCCGGATGTGACGGTTATAAGCGAAGTCTTTTTTATTAACCTGATTGCCCGGATGGATGATTTTAAATGATAAAAATACTGGCAGCAGGTATTTCCCGGGAAGGGAAACTTCCTGCTGCCATTTTTTTTCTTCTCCTTTATACCGCCTGCGGCCTCGAATATTCCAGGTCTTCGATTCTGGTGAACAATAATACCGAGTATACTATCAGCGGGATCTATATAGCTGAAGAACCGGAAACTGAAGAAGACATTGCCTGGGGAGAAAACCGTATTGATGCGCCGGTTTCCTCCGGGAGATCGGTTCTTATTGAAGACCTTGCCAAAGATTTTCTGAAGATTAAGGTTGTTTTCCAGGAATTTGATGATTTCCATAATATACAAACTGTGGATCTCAGGTTTACCACAAAACTTGTCTATAATGTTTCCCTGCCGGAATAAAACCTCTTAATACTTTGACAGTTTAATTGAATAGTGAAGATTCGGTGTATTAAACTGAAATCAAATGGCGGTTCTAAAATTGCTTGGCAAATTATACAGTCTGGTGTATATTAAAAAGTCACTAAAAAACATCTCTTAAGGAGGAGAATGTGAAAAAATTATTAATGATTCTTCTTGTTCTTTGTGTTGCGTTTTCTGTTTTTGCCGGAGGCAAACAGGAAGCTCCGAAGGAAGAAACAAAAGAACCGGTAGAAGTCAAAGAAGAAATGGCCAAACCTGCGGTCAAAAACCCGGACACCTATATCTGGGCAAGTTATGGAACGATCGACAGTCTTGACCCCTCAAAGACCTACGATTCAGCATCCTGGACCAACCTGGCAGTTCTCTACGATACCCTGGTTACCTATGAAGGTGAATCAACTTCCAAGTTCAAACCCATGCTGGCTACTGAAGTCCCAACTATAGAAAACGGGCTTGTAACGAACGGCGGTAAAACATGGAAGTTCCCCATCAGAAAAGGCGTAAAATTTCACAGCGGAGATACACTTACTCCTGAAGATGTAGAGTATACCTTTGAAAGAAACATGGTTACTGATATTGACGCAGGACCCAACTGGATTTGGTATTACCTGTTTTTTGACGGTGTCTGGGGCTCCAGAGATGGTGATGGAAACATCGTCGTAGATTTTGCCGATATTGACAAAGCCGTAGAGGTAGAAGGCGATTATGTCGTATTCAATCTTGCTAATCCTTTTCCAGCTTTCCTCGGTACCATAGCAGGATACTGGGCATCTATTACCAACAAATCCTTTGTTATTGAAAACGGCGGATGGGACGGAACTGCGGCAGGCTACCCGGCTGCAAACAACCCTCCTGAGGACATGGAAACCTTAAACAGCATCGAAGACGGTACCGGCCCCTTTAAGATGGTCCGCTGGGAAAAAGGTGTAGAAATGGTACATGAGCGCTTTGATGATTATTGGGGAACAAAACCTTCCATTAAGAAAGTCATCAATAGAATTGTTGATGAATGGTCCACCAGAAAACTTATGCTCCTCCAGGGAGACGCAGACTGCGTAACAGTTGACGCCCTCTATTACCCGGAAATGGACAAAGAAGAAGGCCTTAAGGTTTACAAAGACCAGCCTTCCCTGAATGTAACCGGACTCTTTTTTAACCAGGATATTGCCGCCCAGGATAACCCCCTCATCGGTTCCGGAAAACTCGACGGCGAAGGTGTTCCTCCCGATTTCTTTTCAAGTTTAGATGTACGTCTCGGTTTTACCTATGCCTGGCAGCAAGATGTTTTTATTGAAGAAATTTCAAACAACACCTCCATGGACCCTGTAACTCCGATTCCTACAGGCCTGCCTTATAAAAACCCGAATCAGAAACGTCTTCCCTATGATCTGAAAAAAGCAGAAGAGCATTTCAAGAAAGCCTTCGGCGGCAGAGTATGGGAAAACGGTTTCAAGCTTGAGTTTTTGTATAACGAAGGAAATGATGTGCGCCGGGCTGTTTGTATGATGCTCGCTGAAAACGTTATGAAACTCAATCCGAAATTCCAGATCTCCGTCCGTGCGGCTGAATGGTCCGAGTATGTGGACATGATCAGAAAATCCAACATGCCGTTCTTTAACGTAGGATGGGCCCCTGATTATCCGGACCCGGATAACTATGCCAACCCCTTTATGCACTCCCAGGGCCACTATGCCCACCAGTGCGGCTACTCCAATCCTGAAGTGGACAAACTTGTAGAAGAAGCAGCGATCTCTTTTGATCCTGATCTTCGGAAAAAGAATTACTACAGGGTACAGGAGATTTTTATTGAAGACGCGGTAGGTATCGTATACAGCCAGCCCCTTTCCAGAGTTTATATGCGGGACTGGATGAACGGATACTATTTCAATCCCATGTACTCCCATGAAGATTTCGAAAATGTTAAATGGATGACCAAGGGATACTAAGTTCCAGAATTAACAGGAGGTTCCGGCGTCAGCCGGGACCTCTTTTCTATTCCGTCAATTATCTCTACATTGACCAGTAAAAAGTTATCTATTACACTTAAGTTCACTATTTTTTTCCAGGGAGATCAAATGTGGGCCTTTTAAATTATATTATTCGCCGTCTCCTGCTTATGATTCTGGTACTCCTCGGCGTTTCAATTCTTATTTTTTCAATTATGATGATAATACCTCCCGGTCAAAGGGTTGCTATTTATGTGCATGGAGAAAAGGTAACCCCGGCACAGATGGAAGCAATGATACAGAAATACGGTCTTAGGGACCCTGCAGTAATACAGTATATGAGGTGGCTTAAAAATATTCTTAAAGGGGAGTTTGGTTATTCTGTAACTGCCAGCGCTCCGGTTATAGAAGGGTTCAAGCGGTATTTTCCCATAACCCTTGAGCTTGTGATCTATTCCACCCCTTTGATCATTCTTGTGGGGGTGTGGCTGGGAACCATAGGAGCGGTGCATAAAGACAAGCCGGCGGACCACGGGACCCGGCTTTTTGCAATAGTCGGGTATTCCCTTCCTACCTTCTGGCTTGGACTTCTCTTGCTGATGATTCTTTATGGATATTTCGGAATATTCCCGCCTGGAGTGGTTTCCAACGAAGGTAAGGACCTTATCTTCAGTCCGGGATTCAACAGGATTACCGGACTTATTACTATCGATGCAATTCTTAACTGGAGGTGGGACCTTTTCTTGGACGGCCTCTACCACATGATCCTTCCAATTATCAATCTGGTTATCCTGAGCAGTGCCCTGATCCTCCGCCTTATGCGGTCAAGCATGCTTGAAGCTTTAGGCCAGGATTATATCCGAACTGCCATTGCAAAGGGTTCCGATCAGCGTACCGTTATCAATCTTCATGCCCGGAGGAACGCCCTGATACCGGTAATAACAATTTCAGGGCTTATGTTTGCCGGGCTCATGGCAGGGATGGTTATTACGGAAACAATTTTTGTCAGGGAAGGGATCGGCAGATGGATGGCACGGGCTGCCCTTCAGTTGGATGTACCGGCTATCATGTTCAATGTCCTCTTTCTGGGAATCATTTTTGTAGTGGTCAATCTGATTG
>Ga0272441_10007690_pt1 | contig 17409 bp, 10 predicted proteins | sample SSMProp6N_FD_193582 | JGI IMG/M metagenome (GOLD analysis project Ga0272441, IMG submission 193582) | Marine sediment archaeal communities from Little Sippewissett salt marsh, Falmouth, MA, United States - SSM-Prop-6N | ecosystem: Environmental > Aquatic > Marine > Wetlands > Sediment ...
GACGAAGAAACCGGCGAGAAGTCGTACGTCCCCGCGAAGGCGGGAATGAAGTACGAGATCCGCCTCGAGCTGCGTGCGGCGAAGGCCTACGAGCTTGCCGCTCCCGTTCGCGGCGAGCTCGCGCCCGGCGAGACGAAGAAGGTCGCGGTCGCGATCCGCGCGAAGAAGGGGGCCAAGGTCGGCGCGTCGGAGTGGTCGGGCACGCTCTGGCCCATCCTGCGGCTCGAGTGCGTCTACGAGATCGAGGGAAAACGGGGCAGCGTCTTCAGCGGCCGCTTCTACGCGCCCGTGGCCGAGACCCCGTTCCGGCGCGCGGCCGCGGCCGAGAAGTCGCGCTGCGACGAGCTCGTTGCCGCCGAAAAGATGACCGCGGACGAGGCCGCGCGGCGAAAGAAACAGATCGACCGGCTCCTCAAGCTCGCCAAAGAAAAAATGGTCCCGATCCTCAAAAAGGACGATGAGGGCTGGAAGCTTCTGGAAGAGATCAAGGCGAGCAAGGACGTCGAGGCGCGCCTGGAGGCGCTCGAAGCGGCGCTCAAGGCGCGCGACGCCGAGCCGCCGCTGCCTGCGGCGAAGAAGCCGGCGGCGTGACGTCGGCGGACTAATACGTCCTGCGATCCGGGCGTCCTATGATTCGAGACACGAAAGGGGATGCGCCCGTGCGCGGACGGTTCGGATTCGTCGTTCTTCTTCTCCTCGCGGCCGGGTGCGCCGGCGGGGAGGCGAAGCGCAGCGGGCCCTATCTCACGCGCGAGATGGGCCACCTCCAGATGCACGGCCGCACGTACGCGGCGAGCTTCGAGCGGACGTGGGTCGTCGCGCTGCGCGCCATCGAAAGGGCCGGCGCGCGCATCGCGCGCGCGAACCGGTCGCACCGCACCATCCGGGCGAGGGACGGGAGCGTGCCGAGGCGCACGCTCGCGCGCTACCGCGCGTACAACCCGCACGCACCCAAGAAAATCCTGCGCGCGCGCTTCTCGGTCTCCGGCTCGGTGCAGGGCTCGGGGGACAGGCACACCGTGCTCCTGCGCATCCTCCCCGAGGTCGAACTCTGGGACGAGGAGTTCCGCATGAGGCAGTGGATGCCCATGACCGCGGACGGGTCCATTCTGAAATCGATCTATGACTACATGGACCGGCGGCTCGAACGGGCGAAGTAGGGCGATCTCAGCGGATAACCCGGCGCGCCTTCGGCTCTCGTCCGATGACGAGCCCCACGATGAAGATGACTACGCCGATGCAGAAGAAAAGGGGCCCAAATGCGAGCAGGGCCACCGCATCGAGACCCGGCCCCTCCCTTCCGCGGACGTTCCAGTGGAACCACACCGTCGCCGCAGTCGCCTGAGCGTTGTACTGCGCGTCTGCCAAGAGTTCGACCTTGACGCGGACCCTGCCCGGCGGTGGCACCTCGAACCTCTCGAACCGGTGTTTCACCGAGAGAGTCCCGCCGGCCGGTGTCAAGCTCTTCGAGAGGATGCGCCCGGTGGCCGCGTCCCAGGCGAGATCGGCCTGCTCGGTGTGTATCAGTTCGCTGCGCTCGTCCAGGACTCTGCATCGAAAGGGAAAGCGATAACAGCCGTAGAGCGTCGCTTTGCCGCCCGAACTGCGGGCCTGCGTGGACGCTGTTTTCACGTCCATCTCGACGACGAGGCGGCAGGGCAGCTCCGGGTCCACGATCAGGAGGTCGGACGTATACCGTGCGCCCGTTGTGAGGGGCCATCTCTGAGCGAGGCTCCCCTCGCCCATGAACGACGGCATCCGCTTGACGAAAAGATACGCGCCGCCGCCGAACGCGAGGAGGCCGATCACCGCGGCGAGGCAGCCCCATTTCTTCATGTGTTGCGACTCTTTCCAAGTGAGAGAAAGGCCGGGCACCCGGAGGCGCCCGGCCCGGATTCCGCGCTTGCCTCCCGGCGCTACTCCAGCGTCACCTTGCCGAGCGACTCGATGCGGTTGATCTTGCCCCACCAGGTCGATGCCTCGAACATGCGGCCGCCGGCCTTGTTGCGCATGCGCAGCGCGTTGAACGACATCGACGCGCCGGGCTTGTAGTCGATCTTCATGTCCGCGAGCGGCACGGCGATCTCGAGGATGAACCGGTCGGCGAGCTTCACCGTCTTGATCGTCGGGTTCCAGGTGACGTCGTCGCCGTCGCCGCGGCGCAGGCGGATGAAGTCCATGAAGACGCCGTTCGCGTTCACCACGAACTTGACCGCGTCCTGCTTGTCCGAGTCGTGGTCGATGTAGAACTCGACGCAGTCGTCGCCGTAGACCTTCTCGTCGCGCTTGGTGCATTTGGTCTTGAGCTTGTCCATGTCGGTTTCCATGCAGATCGCGGCGATGTAGAAGTTCTTCGTGTCGTGGCAGATGAGCACGGCGCCGTCGTTCGCGAGGCGCCCGCCCGACTCGGCGACGAGCTTGACCTGCAGGGCCTTCCTCCAGGCCGCGTCGTCGAGCTTGCCGTCGATCCTCGGCCCCTTGGCGACCTTGACGCACTTCCAGGTATTCTTCGCCGGGTTCGGCGGGCCGATCTGCGGGAGCACGCCGGACCCCGCGGCTGGGGCCGCAACCGCGGCGGGCGCGGAGGTCACCGCGCCGCCCGCGGCGAGCTTCGCTTCAATCGCCGCGACGCGCGTCTCGAGCTTCTCTATTCTCTTGAGTTGCGTGTCGCTGTACTCGCGCGGTATATTTTCGCTGCCAGGGCCGTCGCTACAAACGTCGTCAGCCCCCCCCTGCGGCGCGCACCCGGCCGCGAGCGCGAGAGACGCGCCCAGCACCGCCAGAACACTGAGTTTTCTCATCCTCTCCCCTCCCCTCTTCGGGCCGTCCGCGGCCCATTCTCTTCCCCGGAGTCTATCGCGGCGCGCTTCCTTTGCAAGCGCCGTCACGCGCTAGCGAACGAGATACGCCGGCAGCATGGCCGCGCCGATCTCACGCATGCGGCGCGTGGAGCGGGCGAACCACGGGAACTCGAAGGTCGTCGCGTCCGAGCCGAATTTGTCGCGGCAGTAGTGCCGCCAGCTGTGGCGCTCCTTCGGAACCGTCTCGGTCCCGTAGCGGTCTAGCTCCTCCTGTGGGTTGAGCACGCGCCAGTACTTGCCGTCCATGGCCGGCCAGCTTCTCAGGAGGTGGCGCGAGGTCGAGAGGCGCGTCACCATCATGGCGTCCTTGCGCTTGTCGAGCCAGTTGTGGAGGTCGATGAAGGTGTGCGGCCGCAATTCATCAAGCATCGCGCGAATCGCGCGGTTCTCGGGCGGCGAGCCGTCGTGCACGCGCGCGAGGTTGTGCCCGGCCGGCGCGGTGAGGCGGCTCAGGCCCCGCGCCACGGCGTCGGGGTTCGGCATGGGCACGAAGTGGAACGCGAACCGGCTCAAGAGATACCCGGCGACGTCACTCCCCGAGAGGAGGAAGTCGATCGCGCCCTCTGACGCGTAGCTGCCGGCCGACTCGTACGGGTGAGTGCGCGCGAGCACGACGACGTTCGCCTTCTCTCGGGCGCCGCGCTCCGAGGTCACGCGCAGCCGCCGGAGGGGGCGGCCCTCATTACTTTTGCCGATCTCGTCGAGCGAGGCGAGCGGGCGCGCGGCCTTTTTCTCGAGATACGCCTCCGCCTGTGCCACGTTGTAAAGCGGGCAGAGCGCGACCCACGTCTCGCCTGCGGGGAAGGTCATGTGCACCGTGGAGCAAGGGCCCTCGACCGGCGCGGGCTCGATGCGCCAGTCGTCCTCGCCCGGGAGCCGGACCGAGACGTAGTCGCGCAGGTGCATCCAGTGCCCGCTCGCGTCCTCCCAATTGACGACAAGCTCGCCCTCGACCGGCGCGCCTTCGACCGCGACCTTCACGCAGAAGGAGAAACCCTCGCCGGGCCGCTCCTCGCTGAACGTCTCCTTCGCGCCGCGCCAGGAGGGGCGGATCTCGAAGCGATTCCCGGAAAGCTGCAAGACGGCCTCGTCCGATTGCGGACACGCGCCGTCGAAGCCGGTGATGATTTTCACGAGGCTCCCGTCTCCTCTCTCCGCGCTAGTAGATTCGGAAGACGTGCTTGAGGACCAGCACGAAGGGGACCGCAATGAGAAGGTAGGCGACGATCCACGGGGCGAGGAAAATCTGCGGGATGCCGGGCACCACGCCGAAGAGCTTGGTCTCGGTCAGCTTGAGCTCCGCGGCCTCGATGCGGCCCCCGGCCGGGTAAATTTCTAAGACCGTCGAGTGCGTGCGCTGGCCGATGAGGACCTCCTTCTGGCGCGTCTCGCCCTCGAACCGGATCGCGATACGGTAGGGCTCGCTCTGCGCGCGTCCGCGGAGCGTCCAGTGCGCCACGCCCGAGGGTTGGCCCTGGACTTCCTCCTCGACGACGTGCGTGATCCAGCCGGAGGGGGCCTCGAGACCCTCCTGCGGCACGATGTGCGCGAATCTGCCGATGGCCGAGACCGGGAAGTAGGCGGTGAGCCTCACGTCCTCGCCCGCGGCCGGCACGTGGTAGGCGATGCGCGCGAAGCACCAGACCGCGAGGATCGCGATGGGCAGGATCGCCGCGAGCAGCGGCTTGCCCTCGGCGGACATCGTCTTCATGCCGATGAGGCCGATGGTCGCGCGGTGGCGCTTGACCGCGTCCTTGTCGCGCCGCTTCTTCGCCTCTCGGATGAGCTCCTTGAGCCGCTTCTTGTCGGCGGAGCAGCGGCCGAGGAGGTCCTGGTTCGTGGTGAAGAGGCGCACGAAGGTGAGGATCGCGCTCGTGCCGATCGCGACGAGGATGAGCGCGACGTCCCGCGGCAGTGCCAGCATCCACGAGAGGACGGGGTCGGTGATCTTGAGGCAGAGGTCGTTGAGCAGATCCAGCATCAGTCCTCCAGGATCGTCACGCGGCCGCGGCCACCGTCCACGCGCACGCGCGCGCCCGCCTCGATGCGCTTGGTCGCGTCGGGGCACGCCACGGCCGGGATGCCGAAGTCGCGCGCGGTGATCGCGCCGTGCGAGAGCGCACCGCCGCGCTCCACGACGAGGCCCTTGATCTGCGCGAAGAGTGCGGTCCAGCCCGGGTCGGTCGAGGGGCAGACGAGGATCGCGTCGGTGCCGAGCTCGCCGGCCTCCTTGGGGTTGAAGACGAGGCGCGCCGTGCCCGTCGCCACGCCCGAGGCGAGCGCGTCGGCCTCGAGCTCGCTCGCCGCCTCGAACTCCTGCGGCAGGCCCAGCTTGTCGAGGTCGTTCGAGTCGATGATGCTCGCGTGGTCGAGGCGCTTGGCCGACTGCCAGCGCCGCTTGCGCGCGACGATCTTTTCCGTCAATGCCTCGCGCTCGGCCTCGCACCGGTCGAGCTCCTCGCGGTGAAGATAGAAAACATCGCGGCCGAGGTCCCAGCGCCGCGAGAGCTCCATGATCGCGAGGCGCACGGTCTCGTAGCCCATCATCAGATAATGCTTGCCGATCTCGCGGTAGGGCAGGAGCTTCTGCGCCTCCTGCATGAGGTCGATAAACTCCTCGCGCTGCGAGGCGCCGCCCCACTCGGCGAGCGTCTCGGGGAGCTTCCGCTCGGCCTCGGCGCGGCGCTCGACGTTCTCGGCGTGGCGCTCCTCGGGCGAGCGCGTCGCGCTCGACTTGTAGACCCCGATCATCTGCTCGAGGTAGGAGGTGTCCTCGCGCCAGCGCGGCTCGGCGAGCTCCATCTCGCTCACGGCGCGGTGGCCGTAGCCGTCGAGGAAGTCGTGCAGGTCCATCTCTCCCTGTGCCGTGCGCCAGAGGGCGATGTTCTGCTCCATGGTCGTGTCGCCCTCGAGCCCCGAGGTGAGGATGCGGCCGAGGTCGCGGCCCAGCTCCTCGCCCATGAGCTGCTCGAGCGAGGCCTCGAGCGCGCCGCGCGCGAGGCCGCCGAAGAAACCGGGCTTGAGGCTCTCCTTTCCGAACTCGCCGAGCACGCGCTCGCAGCGCGCGTCGAGCTCGGCGAGGACCTCGGCGGTCGAGAGGCCTGTCAAATCTTGCGCGCGCTTCTCGTGCACGTAGGCGAAGTAGGGCGGGAGCACGGCTTCAAAGTCCTCGACCGTGCGCGCGCGCATGCGCTTCATAGTGCGGGCCGCCCGGATCATGGTCCAGAGCGCGCGCGGCAGGCGCACGAAGAAACGGCCGTCGGCGCGCTCCGCATTGAACTTAGTGGGCGCGGTCTCGAGGAGCCCTGCGTCCTTCGAGACGGCTTCGAGGTCGTACTCGAAGGGCATGCTCTCCCAGAAGAGCTGCGCCGTGCGCTCGACGTCGGCGTAGATTCGGCCGGCGACGAGATCGAGGAAGCCTTCGCTCCGCACGCGTGCGCTCGGCTGGTAGCCGAGGTCCTGGTAGAGGCGACCGAAACCGCCGTTCCCGCGCATCCAGGAGCGCCCGACGATGTCCCACGTCAGCGGCGTGGGCGACTCGAGCGTCTCGGAGAGGTTGTGCATCACCCAGACCTTGCGCGCCCCGCCCGCGAGCGCGCGCAGGCGCTCGATCTCCTCGCGGCGGCCGACCTCGACGTCGCGTGCGATGTCGAGCCCGCGAACCGCGCGCGACTGGAGGAGTGCGAACGAGCCGTCCGCCCAGCCCCACTCGAAATCGACGGGGAAGCCGAAGTAGTCCTCGACGCGCAGCGCGATGCGGCCGAGTTCCAGGATCTCGTCCGCCGAGAGCGAGGACGCCTTCGGGTCGAGCGGCTCGGTCGCGCCGAGCGCCGCGACCACGGCGCGCTTCTCGCCGATGATCGACTGCTTGACCTCGAGCGTCTCGCGATCGAGCACGAAGCGGTCGGGCGTCACGTCGCCCGAGACGACCGCTTCGCCCAGGCCGTAGGCGCTCTCGATCACGATCTCGTTCGCCTCGGGCGCGGTCGGGTTGACGGTGAAGCCGATGCCCGACTTGCGGCTGGGGAACATCGACTGCACGTTCACCGCCGTGCCGAATAGGCCCCGGATGTCGTTGTGCTTGCGGTAGACGATCGCGCGCTCGGTGTTCCACGAGCGGAAGACGGCCTCGATGCACTCGACGAGCGCGCGCCAGGGGTCGGTCGGGAAGGGGCGGCCGGCCTCCCGCTCGTAGACCGCGCGGCAGGCGTCCGCGACGAGGCGCTCGCGATCGGGCAGTCCGTCAGGAAACTCGGCCGCGGCCTCCTCGAACGCGGGCTCGCCGATGCCCGCCACGGTCTTGCCGAAAAATGTAATCAACTGCCCGTAGGTGCCCCAGAAACCGGCGTCGTCGGGAAGCTCGCCGGCGAGGGCGGGGTGCAGGCCGCAGTTGAGGATCGTGTCCATCATGCCCGGCATCGAGACGGCCGCGCCCGAGCGGACCGAGACGAGCAGCGGCTCGGCGCCCCGGCCGTAGGTACGCCCGGTGGCGCGCTCGAGGCGCGCGAGCGCGGCGCGCACCTCCTCCTCGAGCCCCGCCGGCCACTCGCCGCCCGCCTCAAGGAATTCGCGGCAGCAAGCGACGGAGATCGTGAAGCCCGGCGGCACGGGCAGCCCCGCGCCGCTCATGGCCGCGAGGCTCGCGCCCTTGCCGCCGAGCACGTCCTTGCCGTGCCCCTCGCCCTCGGCCGAACCCTCGCCGAAGAAGAAAACCCGCCTCGGTGCGTCCGTCATCGCCGGCTCCGCCTCGCGCAGACCAGGCCCCGCTCGTCCGTGGCGAAGACGGCGAGCGAGTCGAAGACCACGATCGGGCTCGTGAGCGCCCCCCAGGTCTCGATCTTCATCCAGCCCTTCGTCTCGCCGGACGCGAGGTCCAGGCGCCGCAGCCACGTCCCGTCGTAGTAGAGTACCGCCTCGCCGCAGACGACGGGCGGCACCTCGCTCTTCGCGCCGTTCGCGCGCGCGAGCACCAGGCCCGTGGGCGGCAGGTCCGGCCGCCAGCGGACCATGGCCTCCGGGTCGTCGCTTGCCAGTGTCCCGTCTTCGTTCGTCTGCCACTTGCCCTGCGTGGAAAGCGCGACGAACTCGACCGCAGCCGTCTCGACGGACGCCCCCTCGGGGACGAACCGGACCTCGCCCGAGCTGAGCCGGCCGCCCCTGGGGCCGGCCGCGAGATCCACGTAGCCCTCGGTGCCCGCGGCGAAGGTGTAGGTTCCCAGCTTCTTCCAGCCGCCCGTGCGGCTGGTCTCGTCCTGGTCGATCGTGACGTCACTCGTGCCCGCCTCGTGCGCGATGCGATAGGTGACCTCTCCGACGTACGAGACCTCCCGCGAGGTGCGCGCGTACACGTCGAACCGCCCGCTCGCCGCGGCGAGGACGACGAGCGCGCCCTTCGCGTCCACGCAGGCGAGGCGTTCGCCGTCCGAGACGAGCTCGCTCGCGACCGCGGCGCCCGGCCGGCGCGCGAGCCGCCGGCCGCTCACGAGGTCGTAGGCCGCCAGGCCCTTCGTGCTCCCCACCCAGATGACGCGCCCGGCGAGGAGCGGAGCGCCCGCCGCCGCGCCCTCGAGCGGGACCGACCAGAGCGTGCCTCCCGTTGGCGCGTCGAGCACGGCCAGGCGCGCGGGGTCCTCCAGCGCGACGACGAGCAGGTCGCCCGTCGGCACGGGCGCGCCGACCACGCGGCCGACCTCGGCCGACCAGATCACGGCCGAGGGATTGGTGAGCGCGAGGCACGAGAGCTTTCCGGGCGCATCGACGATGTAGATGCGCTCGCGCGTCAGCACGAAGCGGCCGGAGGCGCCGGCGGCGACGGGACGGTCCCAGAGCCGCTTCCCGCTCGTCGCGCCCACGCACACGAGCGTGCGGCCGCCGCTGCCGGGTGCGCCGTCCACCACGAAGACCCGCTCGTGCGTGGCCGCGGCCGAGCTTCTCACCGGTCGCCCGGTGGGGCAGAACCACTTGAGCGCCGCCTCGGGCCTCCGCTTGGGGCGCTCGCCGAGGTGGACGCACGCGAGTCCGGGCCGGCCCTCGTGCTCCATGCCCACATAGAGGTCCACGCCCGGTGCCTCGTCCCTTTCCTCGCTCTTCGGGACGGTCGTCTTGCCCACGGCCCGCGCTGCGGTCTCCTTCAGCGACCGGAGGGCCTCGGCCTTGAGCTTGAGGTCGATGAGGGCCGCGGGCGCGCGGACCTCGGGCGGCTTTCGGTCCCCCTCCATCCGGGGGAAGTGCCAGTTGTAGCGGCCGAAGGCGGGCAGCGGGCTGCCGTCGGCCCAGGCGCCCCCTGCTCCGCCCAGCCGGCCGGTCCAGAGGGGCGGCTCCTTGAGGCGGCCGGGCCGGCCCACGCAGAGGAGGCCGCTCTCGGCCGTGCCCACGTAGACGCGGCCGCGGGCGACCGCGGGCGAGCTGAGGAAGTAGCTGCCCGTCCCCCGGGCGCCGAGGGGGAGCTCCCAGACCGGCCGCAGGTCCTTCCGGTCGAGCGCGACGAGCCGCCCCTGCGAGGTCACGATGTAGACCGTCTTCTCCGCGACCGCGGGGCTGGTGACGATGGCCTCGCGCAGGTTCCGCTTGCCGAGGAGCGCGCCCGTCTCGGCCGAGACGCAGTAGACGTGCCCGTCGCGCGAGCCGAAGTAGACCTCGCCGCCGGGCGCCGGGGGCGCGCCCTCTTCGCGGTACGCCTCGGCGTAGGCGGGCACGCCGAGGATCGTGCGGCCGGCCTTGAAGCGCCAGAGCACGGGGTGCTCCGGGTCCTTCTTCATCGCTCTCTCGTCGAAGCTCCAGCGCTTCTTCCCGGCCTTCGCCACGTCGATGCACCAGACCTCGCCGGCCGGGCCGAGCCACTTGCGGGCCGCGGCGATCTCCTCCTTGCTCTTGCCCGCCTTCCGCATCTTCTCGAGGATGGCCGGTCGCGCATCCTCGGCGCGGAAGACCATGTCGCCGTTGCCCATGCCCACGAAGAGCCGGCCGCCGCCGGCCGCGCCGGCCGCGAACGCGGGGCTTCCGAAGGCCGGGTACGGCGTTTCGATGCGCCAGACGGCCGCGCCCTCCCTCTCCGCGTCCACGCAGCAGATCGACTTGCCGCCGAGGCCCAGGCCGAAGTAGAGCTTCCCCGCGTGAAAGACCGGCGAGGTCTCAGCATCGAGGTAGAGGTCCTCCTCCTTCGCGCTCGCGGCGTCGGCCGACCGGTCGCCGTGCAGGTGCCAGAGGACCTTCGCCTTTCTCTTCTCCCCGGCGCCATCGAGGTCGAAGCAGTACCAACCGTCGTCGCCCGCGCCGATGTAGGCCCGCCCGCCCTTCCCGTCGGCCGCAAGCTCGATGCAGGGCGAGCTCTCGACGTGACTGTTCGTGGTGTACGACCAGAGCACCACCCCCTCGCGTGCCTCCTCGCTCGCCTCGATGTCGAGGCAGAAGACGCGCGCGCGCTTGGTGAGGTGGAGCCCCTCGCCTACGACGAGGTAGCGGCCGGCGACCGCGGGCGAGGAGTAGGTCGAGCGGTACTTGCTCCCTTCGAAGGACCAGACGACCCGGCCGGTCTCGGCGTCCAGGCAGTGGATGCCGCCGTTGTCCCCAAAGATTCCGTAGTTCACGCTCGTGACGTAGACGCGGTTCCCCGCCACGCAGGGCGAGGCGTAGATCGTGCGGTAGTCCTTCCAGGCCCACCGCACGCCGCCGTGGCCCGGTTCCTCGATCTCCGCGTCGGGCACGGCGCCGCGGCGGCCGAGGCTTCCGCGGTGAAGCGGCCAGGCGCCGGCCTCGCTCGCGCCGACCTCGGCCACCACCCGCGGGAAGACGACCGGCCACAGGTAGATTGCGCCGGCGACCGCAGCGGCCACGATCAGGACCTGCACCTTCTGCGCCCAGAGGAGCAGCGCCGTGTGCTTGAGCGCCGAGGGTTTGAACTTCTCGATCAGCCACCCGCCGAGCGCGGCGAGGAGCCCCGGCAGGATCGCCACGAGCGCCTGGAGCGGTCCGATGACGATCGGCACCACGGCCGGCGGCGGGCCGGCGGGGAGGGCCGGGAAGAGGCCGGAGAGGACGGTCTCTGGGTCCATGGGGTCGCGCTCCTCCGGTCAGGCGGCGCTCACGGCTTCGGGGGGGGCAGGACGAAGCGCACGCGCCCCTCCAGGACGAGGAGTTCCTTCTTCTGCGCCACCCCGCCCGGCCAGCGCCACTCGATCGTGACGGCCCCCTCCTCGCGCAGGCCGATGAAGGCGCCGCGAGCGCGCGTCGCGTTCCGCGCGCCGAGGAAGCGCTCCTCCTGGTTGCTGCGCGCGGTCACGGTGACCGGGCCGGCCGCGCCGGGCGGGAGCGCGACGCTCACGGCGAGCGCGGGGTCGTCGATCACCTCCTCGGTTATCGCGTCCACGGCCGCGCGGCGGAGGATCCAGAGGCCGCCGTCGGCGAGCACGAGCGCCATCTCCTGCGCGCCGTCGGCGTCCAAGTCCGCGAGGAGCCCGAGCTGCCCGCCCTTCTGCGCCTCGGGCGCGAGGACCTCGAAGCCCGGGTCCTCCTTGTGCTCGTCGATGTCGAGCATGTGCGCGTGGCCGAAGCTGCGGAAGCCGCGGTTGAAGAAGAGGTACGGGAAGCGCAGCTCGTCCGCATCCTCGGTGGGGGCGTAGACCACGAGGAAGTCCTCGCGGCCGTCGTTGTTGACGTCCCCGGTCGAGCAGGCGAAGGGGTCCGACTGCCGCGGCGCGATGTAGGACGGCTCGCCGGTGAGGTAGAAGGTCTCGGCGAACCGGGGAGCCCCGGCGGCGGCGCCGCGGTTGTTCCAGAGCCGAAAATCATCAAGCGCGGCGACGAAGACGTCGAGCTTGCCGTCCTGGTCGAAGTCCGCGAGCGATGCGTTCGCGCTTCCCTCGCCGAGCGCGACCGCGCATGGCGCGGCCGGCGCGAACGCGCCCTTTCCAGTCCCCTTGTGAAAAACGCCGCCCTTCTCGAAGGGCTGGAGGACGTCGGCGATCGCGTCGCCGTCGAAGTCGGCGACGAGACAGGCGCCGGCTTTCCCGAGCTCGCCGGTCTTCACCGCGCCGGGCATGAGGAAGCGCGCGGCCCAGGCCTCGCCCCCGGGCGCGAGCAGCACCGGCGGCGCTCCGCCGCCGCCGGGCGGGCCGTTGCCCGCGCTCACGAGGAGCCCGGTCGCGCCGCCCGCGTCCAGGGCCGCGAGCCCCACGACTTCCTTCGGCAGCGCGGCGGAGATCTTCATCTCCTTCGCCTTGAAAGCGCCGCCCTCGGCCTGGAGCCAGAGCGTGACGGCCTTCCCGTCCCAGGAGGCGAGGTCGAGGTGCTTGTCGCCGCCGAAGTCGCCCCACGCCGCGCAGAGCGACTTCGAGCCGAGCGCCCGCGCGGCAGCGACGTCGGCGTATTTCTTCGCCTTCGGGTCGTGGACGTAGAGCCGGTCGCCCGCCTCGGACGCGACGAAGAGCGCGAGCTTTCCGTCGGCGGCGAGGTCCACGGCCTGAAGGCACGCGGCCTTCCCCTCGAGCTTCCCGAGCCTCTTCCGCTCGACCCACGCCGCGTTCGAGCGGACGGGCACGTCCGCGTTGGGCTTGGCGAGGACGTACTCGATGGCCCGCAGCAGCATGTCCGCGTCGCCGTTCCAGGTGCCCTCCATGTGCGAGTTGATGCCGAAGAGCTCGAGCACGCCGCCCTCGGCCGGGTACATCCCGAACCACTGGCCGGGCAGGTGGAGGAAGGCGGGCTGGTACTCGTTCTCGACGTCGTCGTCCCCTTCATCCTCGGCGACCTCCACGTCGCCGGGCTCCTCGCCCTCCTCGCGCGCGCGGTACCGGCCCGCGAAGAGGAGGATCGGCGTCCGCTCGGACGTCGCGGCCAGGCAGCGCTTGAGCTCCTTGCCGTGTTCCTTCGCCGGCGCGGCCGTCAGGTCCAGCACGAGCTTCTCCGCCGGCGCCTTTCCCTTGAGCGTGCGCACGACCTGGAGGGGGATCTTCCCGCCCGCCTCCGGCCCCGGTTTCACGAGCACGATGTACTTCGACTGCTTCACGAGGTCCACGGGCGTGAAGAAAGGGTTGATGAGCGCGGCGGCCGGCGCGGCGAGGAGCGCGAGCGCGGCACCGCCGATCAGAAGGGTCTTGAGGGTACGTCCCGGCCTCATGTGCGTGTCTCCTTCCGAGCTGCGGCGGGCGGGTGGCCCACCAGTATAACACCGCCGGTCCCGGGCGCTACCGCCAAAAAGCGCGCGCCTACTCTGCGCCGAGCTTCTTCGAGACCTCGGCCGCCGCCGCGAAGAGCTTCGCCGAGCGTTCGGGCCAGCCCGACTCGGCGGCCCACCAGTCCCAGCGCTTGGCGTCCTTGGCCTTCGTCGCCTCGACCGCGTAGGCGTCGCGCAGCCGGCGCACGCGCTCGTCGAGAACCTCCTGCGCCCGCTTCGCGAGCTCTTCGCCGAGCTGGGCCTTCTTCGCCTCGTCGAGGAGCGCCTTCTCGATGAAGATGCGCGCCTCGCACTCCTGGACCCCCTCGAGCATCATCTCGAAGCGCACGGTCGGGAGCGCGCCGTCGGGCCCCGGCGCGAGGAAGGCCGTGGTCGCGTTGGTCATGTTGACCTGCGCCCAGCTCGACTTGGGAAAGCGGGCGATCAGGCAGCGCTTGCGCCGCTTGCCCTCGAGGACCGGCCAGAAGTCCGCGCCCACGCGGCCGAACCCGCGCGCGTTGCCCAGGAGGCACGCCTCGCCGACGTTGCGGAAGATCGGCAGCGGCGCACCCGACCACATCGGCGGGTAGAGGACCCACGGGTTCCCGCCGTAGCGGGGGAAGATGGCGCACTGGTGCTTGTTCTTCCAGCCGTACCAGCGCTTCGCGGCCGGGTCGGGCGGCGTCTTGCCGTTCCAGACGTAGGTGAGATACCCGACTGGCATGCCGTGCATGCTCTTCGGGGAGCCGTGGCCCTGGCTGCTCCAGCGGGCGTAGGGCGCGATCTTCTTCAGCTCGACCATGGTGTTCTTTCCCGGCCGGAGGTCCGGGCTCGCGCCGAGGATGAAGGCCTCGTCGCCGAGCCCGCGCGCCTTGAGCCGCTCGCGGAGGGCGTCGAGCACGGGTTTCCAGAAGGCGTGCATGTCCTCCGGGTAGTTCGGGTACGCGGGCAGGGCGTGGTTGTGGCAGGGTCCCTCGAAGGTCGTGACCTTCTTCGTGGCCGGGTCGAGCAGCGTCACGAGCACGCCCTGCTCGGTCTGCTCCTTCGAGCGCCCGTGGCCGCCTCCGAGGAAGGACTCGTAGATGTAGAAGAAGACGACCGCAGGTTTCCCCACGCGCTCGATGTAGAGGTCGAGGTACTTCTCGGCGATGGAGAAATCGTGCTTGAATTTCTTGTCGCCGTCCTTGATCCACCGGACCATGGTCTCGGTGTTCCCGAAGTTGGTCTGGCAGATGAGCGGGATGCAGATGACCTTGTTCCCCACGCGCGCGAGCTGGTCGAAGCTCTTCCCGATGAGATCCCAGTGCTTCTCCGACCAGAGCTCGACCTTGTACTGGAGCGCGACCGACTCGGGCGACTGGATGATTCCCACGTGCGTGGCGAAGTCCTGCGTCTCGGGCAGCGTCCAGGCCGAGACCTTCACGCGCACCGGCACCTTGCGCCCGGCAACCGCGAGCGTCCCCTCGTACGCGCCGGGTTTTGCATCGGCGGGCACGTTCACCGTCACCCATACCGGGTGGAGCGCGCCCTCCACCCGCGGCTCGGCCGCGAGCGCGTCGAAGCGTTTCACTTTTTTGCCGCGCACGCCGCCGGTGGGCAGCGCGTAGCGGACCTGAATGGCCGAGGCCGGGATGACCCCGTCGCCGTCCTTGAGCTTGAGCTCGCTCGCCGCGGCCTTCGGCCCGGCCGCGGCCCTGACGACGACCTGGCCGCTGAACGAGCCGTTCCGCGCGGCCGCGATCTCGATCGCAGCCTTCGGGTCGTCCCTGTCGCCGCCCTCCCCGCCCTCGAAAATCGCGACGCACGAGTTGGGGCTCGAGATCTCGGCCGCCGCGGCGGCCGGAGCGAGCGCAAGGAGCGCGGCCAGGGGGCCGAGCCAGCGAGTGCGTGCGTGCATGAGGTCCCTTTCCGTCCCTATTCCGCGCCGAGCTTCTTCGAGACCTCGGCGGCGGTGGCGTAGAGCGTGTCCGAGCGCTCGGGCCAGCCCTCGATGAACTTGTTGATGTCGCCCTTGATCTTTTTCTTTCGGTCGCCGAAGACCTTGTTGATGACGCGGACGCGGTCGTCGAGGACCGCCTGGCACTTCTTCGCGAGATCTTCTCCGAGCTTCGCGTTCTGCGCCTTATCCACGATCGCCCGGTCGATGAAGATGCGCGCCTCGGCCGCCTGCACGCCCTCGCGCAGCATCTCGAAGCGCACCGTGGGAATCGCGCCCTCCGGCCCCGGCGCCAGGAACGGCTGCATCCGCAGGTTGAGCTGGCTCCAATTGCTCTCCGGGTAGCGGAACGAGATCGAGCGCGTCCTGTTTCCCCTCTTGTCCTTGAGCACCGGCCAGAAGTCGGCGCTCATGCGGCCGAAGCCGCGTTGCTTGCCGGCTACGTTCCGCTCGGAGATGACGCGGCTCTTGACGAGAAAGGTGGCGTAGCTCTCGCGCAGGCCGATGTCCCGGTCGAAATGCGCGATGATGGTCGCGCCCTTCTTCTTGGTCTGCCACCCGTGAAACCGTTTGCTGCCGTAGCGGTCGCCGGCCTCCGGGTCGGGCGGGAAGCGCGCGTTCCAGACGGTGGTCGTGTAGCCGACCTTCATCCCGCGCATGTTCGAGGGCGCGCCGTGCCCCTGCTCGGCCCAGCGCGCGTAGGGCGCGACGCGCTTCAACAGGTCGATCGTGCGCTGGCCGGGCCGCAGGTCCGGGTTCATGCCGATCATGAAGGTCTCGTCGCCGAGGTCGCGCTTCTTGAGCCGCTCGCGCATGCCGTCGAGAACCGGCTTCCAGAACGCCTCGGTCTGGCGCGGGTAGTCGGGGAACGGCGGGTTCGAGTTGTTGAGCGTGGGCCCCTCGTAGACCGAGAGCTTCTTCGTTTTCGGGTCGATCATCGTCACCAGGTGTCCCTGGTAGCTCTTCGGGCTCGCCCCCTGCGATCCGCCGAGCCGCCCCTCGTAGAGGAAGTGGATCACGACGAGCGGCTTTCCCGCGCGCTCGATGCAGAGGTCGAGGTACCGCTCGGCGATCGAGTAGTCGTGCTCGAAGACCGGGTCGGTCGTCGCGGCGACCGACGGCTTGCCGTCCTTAGGCTTGAACTCCGGCGGCTTGAAGCCGTCGGGGAGCGGCTTCTCGCCGGTCTTGATCCAGCGGATCATCGTGTCGGAGTTCCCCAGGTTCGTCTTGCCCGTAAGAAAAAGGTAGATCGACTTGTTCCCCACGCGGGCGAGATGGTCGAAGCTCTTCCCGATGAGCTCGAAGTGCTTGTCGCTCCAGAGCGGCACGCCGTAGCGGAGCGCCACCGACTCGGGCGACTGGACGAAGTCCACGAAGGTGACGTAGTCCTTCGGCTCGGGCAGTGCCCAGTCGTGGACCGTGATCGCGAGGGGCACCTTGCGCCCGGCGACCGAGAGCGTCCCCTCGTACGTGCCGGCCGCCGCGTCCTCGGGCACCGTCACCGAGACCCAGACCGGGTGCAGCCGCCCCTTCGCGCGCGGCGTCTCGGCCAATGCGTCAAAGAGGTGCAGGCCCCTCTCCGTCCGGCTGATCCCGGTCGGGAGCGCGTAGCGGATTCGCACATTCGAGGCGGGGATGGCGCCCTCGCCGTCTTTTTGCTTGAGGTCGCCGGCCGTGGCCTCCTGACCTTTCCCCTCGGCCGCGAGCCGGACGACGACCATGCCCGCGTACTCCCCGCGCCGTGCGCCCACGAGGCGGACCGCGCACTTCGGGTCGTCCGCCCCCGCTTCGTCCGGCTTGTCGGCGAGCGCGACGAGCGGGTCGTGGACCCAGACCTCGGCGGCGGCCGCGCCGGCCGCGGGTGCAAGGCACGCGGCGGCGGCCGCGAGGAGTCCGAGCGGGAGGAACGAGCGATGGTTTCGCGTTCTCATGTGCCTTCTCCTACTCTTCCGCCTCTTCACTCAACGCCTTGGTGACCTCGGCCGCGGCGGCGAAGAGCTGCTCGGAACGGTCCTGCCAGGCGCTGGCGGCGCACCACTGCGCGCCGAGGTTTCCGCCGGAGGCGATGATCGAGCGGGTCCGCTTGTCGAGGAGCGCCTGGAGCCGCGCGGCCGTCTCGGCCGGGGGCTCGCCGACGACGATGATCTTGCGGTGGCCCTTGTCGGCGAGGAGCGCCTTCTCGATGAAGATGCGCGCCTCGCACTCCTGCACGCCCTCGCAGAGCATCTCGAAGCGGACCGAGCCGAGCGCGCCCTCGGGCCCCGGCGCGAGGTAGGGCGTCATTCGGCAGTTGCACTGGGCCCAGCTCGTCTCTGGGTAGCGCGACTGGATGGCGCGGGCGAGCTTGCCGTCCTTGTCCTTGAGCACGCGCCAGAAGTCGGCGCTCATGCGGCCGAAGCCGTTCTGCCGGCCGGCGATGTTCCGCTCGCCGGTGAGGCGGCTTTCGAGAAGCTGCCTGTTCG
>Ga0272441_10007691_pt1 | contig 17408 bp, 17 predicted proteins | sample SSMProp6N_FD_193582 | JGI IMG/M metagenome (GOLD analysis project Ga0272441, IMG submission 193582) | Marine sediment archaeal communities from Little Sippewissett salt marsh, Falmouth, MA, United States - SSM-Prop-6N | ecosystem: Environmental > Aquatic > Marine > Wetlands > Sediment ...
CTGTGACCTTCTCCTTTACCGCGTCAAAAGGTATCTTCTCGGTGAAAGGCCGGGGTATATTGTCGCCCTTTACAAGCAGACACGAACCATTCTCGTCCCTGCCCACCACCCTGTGGACGGCGCGATCACCGTCGACAGGGCTGTCATATATCACGATATCGCCGCAGACTATATCCCCCGCGGATATTTTCTCCGTGATACAGATATCGAGGTCGTTTAGATACGGACGCATGCTGCTGCCGAAGACTGTCCTTCTCATGATCTTTCCAAAGGACTTCGCGTCCTATTTCGCCCCGCCGGTCTTGCATTTCTGGTAAGCCATGCCTCCAGCGACACAGACTTTCCCGGTCGCCATCCCGCCAGGCTCGCAGTCGCCGGCTGAGACAACACCCGTGCCGACTGAACACCTTGAGAACGCCCTGTTCCCGGCGGTGCAGTTGTTCTCCGCGTCGCTCCCGACAGTGCAGGAAGCCGACGCGAAGCGCCCCGAACGGCAGTTCTGGGCGCGCGCCCCGTCCGTTACCCTGGCGGAAAGATCATAGACCATCGGGGCCTCGTATTTTTTCTTTTTCTCCCCCATCATACCTCCTATGCCCTGTAACCTAAAAAACCGGATCTTTCAATGTCAGCTAAATATGAGCGGCAATCTTTTTCCGCTTGGTCAACATTTATCTCGTATTGATCTGCGATAGCGGCGGCCATTTCGGGGATCGTCTTAGTCCCGTCCGAAAGGTCCCATATCACTGTCCCGGTTGAATTAACGCACAGCATGTTCCCGTCCGCGGGATTGAAAAGAAGAGCCTCCTTCTCCTCTTTGCGCGCTACTATATCCGGGTTTCTCAAAGGGTATTTTTTATCCATGGTCACTCCCCTTCCGACTTAATGAACATCCCTGTCCTGTCATGTATCATGCCGTTCTCAAGCAACAGAACCTCGTCCGCGAATTTCGCTCCTGACTCGCGATGGGTGACGAATATGACGGTAAGGCCCGGCGAAACCTCCTTTATCCGCCTGAATATTTCCTCCTCCATTACCTCGTCCACGAACGACGTGGCCTCGTCAAGGACAAGTATCCCAGGCCGCCGGGCCAGCGCCCTGGCTATGGACACCCGCTGCCTCTGGCCGCCTGATATGCAGTGCCCCGATTCCCCTAATTCTGTATTATACCCTAAAGGCAATTCATCAACAAGGCTGGAAGCCGCGCATGCCGACAACGACCTCCCCAGAGCTTCCCTGTCGCGATCTTCCCCGAGAAGGACGTTGTCCAGGAGCGTATCATTAAGTATGTATGGTTCCTGATGCACTATAGCCACTCCCCTGTGAAAGCTTTCAGTCGGGATACCCCATATATCGGCCCCTCCTATCCGGATGACGCCGTGATCTGGCCTTAAAAGCCTTAAAAGAAGGCAAAGAAGCGTAGTCTTACCGGCGCCCGATGCGCCCTTTATCAGGGTCCATTTTCCCGCGGGCAAAGTAAAAGAAAGGCCCTCGAAAAGAGGCTTTCCTCCCGGATAAGAGAAGGCCACTTCCCTGAACTCAAGGTCCCCCTTGAACTCTAAAGGACCGGGTATATCGACCCGGGAGAAATCATCTTTTCCAGCAGTGAATTCTCCTATGAAACGCGCGCACCTTTCTATTGAATGCCTCTCGGCGTAAATGCCCTGCATGACGTGGCCCAGGTTGTCCACCTCCGCCATTATAAGCGCCGTGTACATGGACACGGCCGTGAAAGCGCCGAAACTCATGCTTCCTTTTATTATCAGGTATCCGCCTATGAGCCAGAAAAGCGCCGTGTTCACCCTCATCATCACGTTGCTTATGAAGAACACGGTGCTGCCGAAATGCTGGACCTCGAGCAATGCCTCTTTCTTCCTGGCAAAAAATTCCATGACCCGCTCTAGCGCCCAGTTCTCCTTTCCGAAGCTTTTTATCATCTTTATATTGAGCAGTGTGTCATTTAGCCGGGCCTGGTGTTTCCGCTCCCAGAACATCTTCTTCCTGTGCCGCTCGTTCCTCCCCCGCGATGCCCAGATAACATTTACCGCCATGGCGGGCACCGAAAGCAGCACAAGCAGGGTCAGCGGCGCGGATAGCATGAAGGCAAGGACAAGGAACGCGGGGACCTTAAGAAAAGAGGCCAGAGAAGGGATCTCTCCGAACACTACATTCTCCACGTTCGCGTAATCATAATCCAGGAGGTAGCTGTTCTCGGTGGAGCTTAGGCGGGTTATCTTCAGGTATTCCAAGTCAAAAAGGGCCCTGGAGAAATCCCGGTTGACGTCTATGGAAAAACTGTTCCTGACCTTCTGCTTGGTCTTCTCCGATAGATACCCGAGCGCATGGTTTGCGAAATACGCGCCAAGGCCCAGCAGCGTTATAATTATAAAGAACTCAAGGTTCCCGGCGAAGATGCCGCGGTCAAGAGCGGCTTTTGTCAGGTATATTATCGCCAGGCCCAGGGGGAACGCCGCCAGTTTTAGAAAGGCCGCCGTTGCGACGCCTGTCCGGTAAGGGCGGAGCTTCCCTGCCGAGTAGGACAGTATTATCTTCACAGAATCCCAGAGGGGCTTTAAGCCCTTGGGAAAAACTATCATATTTTGGAGCCTTCTAAAAGCCATGTAAAAAGTTCCGGGTCTTTTTTGAAATACAGCAGATTAAAACTGACCTTGTCGAACATTGAATCAAGAAAATTAAATATATGTTTCCTGTGAGATCCGGTCTCCTCGGGAGGTATAACAGAATCAAAAAGCCTTTCCGTTTCGGGCACGGCTCGGCGCAGCGCCTCTATTCTGGATATACTTTTTATCCTGTTCGTGTTTGATCTTTCCAGAAAATATAAACCGGCTATCTCCTTCTCTTCCGCGCCCCAACCGGGCAGAAAATGAAAAGGATATGTTTGAGCGTAATATCTGCCGCCGCTTTTCTTAACCACGCACGAGTCGTCGTCCATGCCCGCGTAACCTTTTTCCCGGGCAAGGTTATAAACCGTGCTTTTTCCGCCTTCATCAGGCGCGACAAAAAGATATGCCTTCCCTCCTACGATCACAGATGAGGAGTGCAGGAAAATAACGTCTATCCTGTCCTGGAACGTGAGAAATGAGGTATCCACTCCCCGGGCCAGCACGAAAGAGAAAGGCAGACCTTTCTCGAAAAAACAGGCCACGCTTCCCCGGTCACGGTCAGTCCCCAGGAAATATGAAGCGCCGTACTCTTTTTCCTCAAGGACCGACTCCCCGAGTCTGCCCTTTTTTAGTTTTTCTTCAATGAACCTGTTCTTATCTTTAAAATAGGTTATTTCAAGGTCCGCGGACGGTTGTCCTCCGTCTGAGGCGGGCGGAAACCTCTCAGCCAGGGGGTCGTCGAAATTAAGAAGCCTGACGCGCCACCTTGTCCTGAACCCGTCTATGAAAAACTCTCTCATCTTGCCTTTATCTCATCGGGCACAAGGCGGGTCCTGGGGAAGAACCCGCCATCATAAGCTTCCTGGCAGAACCAGTAGGGAGCGGTGAGGCTGCCCGTATTATGGTATACATCCGCCCTGCAGCTTCCCACGCACCTGTTCCTGAAAACGCACATGCCGCACACGCCCTCAAGTTTTTCCGGCAGGTCTTTCCTTATGCTTGCGAGCACGCTGTTTTCCCGCCAAATGCGGCCGAGGAGCGCCGGTTCTTTTCTGACGTTGCCGAATATAAGCCCCTCATCCAGGTAACCGATACCGCAGATCGAGACGCTCCCGTCGGAGAGGATCCCGAGTATGCTTTTTATGTTGCATACGCCGCATCTTCCCGCCTTCAGTCTGTCAAGGCTGATAAAGGCCATGGGCAGGTCCAGGTAGAGCGAGATCCCCAGCGAATTGCCTATCTCGTCCGCCTTGCCGGCGAAAGCCAGGACCTCCTTGACGGTCGGGATAGATCCGGTCTCCCTGAGCGAAGCCCCCCTGCCAAGGGGGATGATATTATTGATCTTGATGTTCCTTACTCCGAGCCTTTCCATCAGGTCCGCAAAATAATACATGTCGTTCATGTTGTCGCGGTGGAGGGAGACTATTACCTGGGGAGCCAGGCCTTCGTCGACAAGCCGCATTATGCCCTGGACAGCCGCCCGGTACGCCCCTTTCTGCCCGCGGAAGGCGTCGTTCTTTTCCTCATAAGGGCTGTCGAGGCTTACCGATACGTTCCTTACTCCGGTTTCGCGAAACATTCCGGCAGTCTCTTCGTTAATAAGGGTCCCGTTGGTCTCTATGTCCACTTCAATTTTGGATGAAGCGCAGAACTCAAGAAGCACCCCGATATCCCGCCTGAGCAGAGGCTCTCCGCCGGTAAGTTTCACATAACGGACACCAAGCTTTCTGCCCTCCTCGACTATGGCTTTGATCTCGTCCATCGACATCTCGTCGCCTGAGCCGTCCAGGCTTTCCCTGCGCGGCGGAGACACCCAGCAGTGCCTGCAGGCGAGGTTACAGTAGCGCGTCGGGTTTATGTAGAGGCTGCAGAGAGGATTTTCATTGTCTCCCTCTTCTCCCGGCTTTATTTTATCGCACGCGGTCATGCGGTAAGGCTCCTTCCGGAAAAGACCTTTTCCTTTTCCACCCTGTACCCGTAAAGGTCGGAAAAGACCAGGCATGTGCTTTTGTCTATGCTTCTCAGGTCGCCGTTATTGGTATAAAACGCCGCCGCGCGGCAGCCGCCGTTGCAGTACGACAGGTAATCGCATCTTTCGCATTCCTTGCCGTGATCCGTGAGGGGTTCGTCGGCTATCTCTCTTATCTGCCTCAGGACCGGTGAATTATCCCATATCTCCCTGAGTGAGTTCTCTCTTATGTCGCCGCAAATAAGCGTCCAGAGCACGGAACAGGGCACGACCTTTCCGTCAGAGCGGATCGAAAGCGTGTTCTGGGCGGCCGGGCAGGTTGAGAAATTGCCGCGGTCGCCGTTGCCGGGGCCCTTGGTGTAAAAGTCCTCGAGCATATCCATCTTCTGCGCGAGGGTTCCCCCGAAATGGAAATCGGGGTACTTTACCCGCAGATCGAACACCGTCTCCATTATTTTCCTGTGCAGCTCGCCCTCAAAGCTCAGTTCATTGGCGTAAACCGCGGCGCGGCCGCACTGGACCGCGTCGCCGAAATCCATTCCCGATAGGCCCAGGTCGATCGCCAGGCTGACCATGTTCTCGATATCCTCATAATTATTACGGTTTATTATCGCCTTGATCAGAAGCGGTATCCCCTCTTCCTGCAGAAGCCTTATCCCGGCCAATGATCTCTCAAAAGAGCCTTTTCCCCTCTGCCAGTCATGCACTTCGGCCGTCGAGCCGTCTATGCTCATCTGGACGTTGGAAAGGAACTTCATCTTTTTCATGGATGAGACGGCCTTTTTATCTATCAGTGTGCCGTTAGTGAGTATGCCGACGCGCATGGGGTAATCGTTAAGAGCGGCAAGCAGGTCATGGATCCGCGGAAAAAAGAACGGCTCGCCGCCGTAGACCGAGAGGTTGAATATCTTCTCCTCTTTCAGCTGGTCCAGTATTCCGATCATCTCGTCAAAGGAGAGCTCCTTATCCAGGGCCCAGGTGTCGGAGGTGTTACAGTGCTTGCACCGCAGGTTGCATCTGCCCGTTACAGCGAGGTCGATATTACTGGCGAAAGGTATATTGTTCATTATCACCGTTCAGCGGGGCAGCCTTCCCAGGCGGGGCTCCTGAAAAGAAGGAAACCCTCGTCCTTGAAAAGCCACACAGTGTTGTCGAATTCCTTTTTTGTCATTTCCTGGCCGTATTTCTGCTTGAAAGCCTCATCGATCTCATCCAGAGTCCTCTTTCCGTCGAAAAGACCCAGAAAATGTCCGAGTTTCTCGTCGTCGACCCCGGGGACGTCAAAAACGCGCTTGGTTGTCACGACACCGCACCTGGAAACTATCCTCTTGCTGAAAATAACTTCTTTTCTTTTCGTTGAATAGATGAGGCTGACCAGCTTGACATAAGGGTTCGGCAGAAAGACCATGTCCCCCCGCAGCTTCTGCAGGTGTGCCTTGGCCCCGCCGGCCGCGCCCGAATCAAAATGTATCTTCCAGGACCCCTTACAGACAAAATCCCTGCACGCTTTAGGCTTCGTCTCGTGTATTGAACACATGTTCCGCTCGTCCAGGTATACGCATGATCCGTCCGGCTTCCTCTCAAGCGAGTATTCCCTGTTGGGGCAGCTGATATCCGGGTGACGGCAGGGGTTCCCGGCATCGTAAAGGCATACCGCGCGCGCCCTGTACTTCCCGGAACGGTACTCCTCCTCGGTAAGGTTTATGCACTGGAAATACGAGCAGCAGAAGGCCTTGCAGAGGTCCAGCGCCTTCAGGCAGTCGTCGCCCAGAAGCACCTCCCTCGTCTTCATGTTCACCGGTATATTCGAAACCTCGTCCTTCATATTATTTTCATTATAACAAATATCCTAAAATTAGCAAATTAGCAAAGAGGAAGGAAAAGGGGGAAGGAAAGGGGGACGGTTCTCCTCCCTCTAACATCTTTTAAAAAAATAACTTACAACACATGACCTTACGGTTTTTTGGCTTTTTGTTTCTTAATTAGGTCTTAATTAGGGACAGCTCCCTATTTAGTATAACTGTGTAAATAGGGAGCTGTCCCTAATTACTAATTCTGTTACCTTGTAAGTTGTTTTATGAAGACAGTTTAGAAGGAGGAGAAACGTCCCCATTAAACAAAGGCTTTGATAACGCGGGTGATCTCGTCGTCGGTCAGCGATGGGTAAATAGGAATGGACAAGGCAGTTGAATAGATCTCGTCCGTATTTCGGAAGCCGGAGCGCATCTCAAGATAACGGTGAAGCGGTTTGAATACCGGTTTCGCGCATGCAACACCTTTTTCTTTTATCGCAGATAGTTTCTCGTCCACATCATTCTTTAAGCGCGCGACATACCTGTAATATATGTGGTCGAACTCTCCTTTCGGAAGAACAAGATCCAGTTCTTTGAACGCCTCGTCATATCGCGCGGCGATCTCTTTACGTCTTGCTATCATATCCGGTAGCTTTTGTAGCTGTACAAGCCCCATAGCCGCCTGCATATCGGTCATCTTATAGTTAAAACGAACCCTGTAATCTTCCTTCTCATCGTAGTCCCTGCGGTCGCGGGCTACCTTCAATAACCTTTCATCATTTGAGAGCAGAGCGCCCCCTTCCCCGCACGCCATCACCTTATTGGCATAGAATGACATTATGCTGAACCGGCCGATGCTTCCCGCCTGTCTATTCCCATACTTAGAGCCTATGGCCTGGGCGCAATCCTCTATTACCTCTATTCCAACTGATTCAATTTTCTCCAGGTCCGCGGGACTGCCGAACATGTGCGGGACTATAACGGCCTTTGTTTTCTCGCTTCTGGCATCTTCTATGCCTTCGGCGGATATGTTAAAGCTTTCTTTCTCTATGTCGCAAAGCGCCGGGGCGGCTCCCGTCTGGTATACGGCATTAAGCGGAGCGGTGCATACATATGAGGGCAGGATAACTTCATCCCCGGGTCCTGTCCCCATAGCCACAAGCCCCAGATGAAGAGCCGATGTCCCGGAACTTGTCGCGACCACGCCTTTAACCCCGACAAAACGGGCCAGTTCCTCCTCGAACTGTTTCACCTTCTCACCCTGCGCGATATGGCCTGACCTTATCACTTCAGAAACGGCTTCGATCTCTTCCTGTCCTATTGTCGGTCTTGAGTGCGGTATGTTGTTATTTTTCATATACTTTCCCAAAAAAAGATTTTGTTGCTTTGTAAATTATTTATCTATATGGTCTTGGGTCGAGGGGAAACGTCCCCATCATAAACGATCTGACCTTACAGCAAGTACCTCAAAGATTTGAAGCCCTCGGCGTATTTTACCTTGGCCTGGAAGCCGCGGTAGTTCGCAATGGCTTTAACGCTTTCGACCAGGTCAAGTCCCGTCGGGTAGTTCCTCTCCACCTGGGACTTGTGGAACTTCAACAGATTTATTTTGTCGTCCAGGTAAGGCTCGACGTCAACGAATATGTCCGGCTCGTAGTTGGTGCAGGTGTAGTCCTCGTAGAGCAGCACCTTCTGCGAGTAACGGGCGGCCACGATCGTGGCGTCCGCGAGGTTCTTATGGTCCTGGTGCGTGTCATAGGGATAGTTGACGAAGATCATATCGGGCTCGCTGTCCTTTATCGCCTTCTCCACCCCCATTATTAGCTCCCTGCCCATCTCGAGCTGCGTGTCCATGAACCCGCCCCAGTAAAGCTTCTTCACCCCCAGGAACTCCCTGGCCTTTTCCTGCTCGTGCATCCTGACGTCCGCCCCGCCCGAGAAATCACCGTGCGTGGCCACGAAAAAAGAGATCACCGCGTCCTGTTCCTTTTTGAACTTCAGAAGCGTTCCCCCGCAGCCGTATTCTATGTCGTCCGGGTGGGCGCCTATGGCCAGTATGTTCATCTTTTTCTCCCTTCTCTGATAATATGAAGACTTTTTTTGCCGTGGCAGAAAAGAAGGTCAACCACGGACATGTAAGGCTGAAAACCGTCATATACCTGCTCGTACGCCGGGTGGACATATTCCTGGAACTCGAGTTTTATGCCGCTTTTCCTGAAAAGGTCCATGTCCAGATATTCCTTCCCGCCGGCGCCTGATATGTATGTATCGGCCTTGAGATGCCTGCAGAGGTTCACAAGCTTTCTTGTCCTGCGCCCCCTGACCCCGAAAGAGGAGCTCCTGGCCAGCACGGTCTTTATGCCGAGAGAGTCCTTCAGGTATTCGATGAAGTGGAAATTGACATCTTCCAAGAGATCCCATTCCCTGTCATAGCTTTCGCGGAAAAAAGACGCGTATTTCCCGAAGTGCCGCGCGCGCGAATAATTAGTGTCGAGGCTCTTGTAATGCTTGGCTCGCCAATTCTCATTATTGTTGACCCTGACCTCGTTTATCTTCTGGCCGAACCTGTAATGCACCGGGACCGTCAGCCACTGCGAGGAACGCGGGTTGCGTATCTTGTTCCTGTTCTGCCACTCGTTCTTCTTGTACTGGACGTCGTCAAGCAGGACGAACACGTCCGCCCTGTCCATCTTATCAAAATATCCCAGCCATGGCAAATACTGAGGCTGGTGTATGGCTATCTTCATATATTAGTAGGCGCTTTGGGTATCTAGTTGCTGGTATCTCGTGTCCAGCAGCCAGTATTCTATAGGGTTAATCACTTTTTTCCAACAATTCTTTATACAACGCATCCAGGTCGTTGACCATTTTCTCGGCGGAATAGCCCGAGAGGACCCTTTCCCTTCCCCTTTCGGCCATCTCAGAAGCTCGTTCGGGATCATCCAGCAGGTCCGATACCGCCGTCCTTATCGCTTCAGGTGAACGAGGGTTTATTAGCAGTCCCGTCTCATCAGACACTATTGAGGGCACTCCTCCCACTCGGGTGGCTATAACCGGCTTGCCGTAATACATGGCCATAACGAGCACCCTGCCCATCCCCTCGTTCAGGGACGGCAGGATGAACACGTCAAGCGCCTTCAGCACGGATGCCGTGTGTTCCTGCCAGCCGATCAGATGAAAACGGCCTTCGAGGCCCCTCTTATCTATCAGCTCTTTGAATTTGATGTGCAGCGGGCCGTCCCCGGCGAGGACGAAATGCGCGTCGGGCCTCTCCCTGATCAGCATAGAAGCGGCTTCGATAAAGAATTCATAGCCCTTAACCCCCACGAAACGGCCTATGGAGCCTATGAGCTTATGCTCCCGCGGTATGCCGAGCTCCTCTTTCAGGTCCCTGTCCGTGAAGGCCCTGTCCTCCATCATCCTGAAATCCAGGCCGCTGGGGATGGCGACATACTGCTCCCTCCTGCCGACCCCGCGCTCAATCCATTCCTCGCACTCGGCGGGAGTAAGACCGATTATCCTGTCCGTTACGCGGGCGGCAGCTTTTTCCGCGAGGATGATAAAGGAGGTCAGCGGCTGACCGAAATAACCGTAAAAAACGTGGCCGTGGGGCGTGTAAACGACCGCCCTTATACCCGCCCGACTGGCGGCGAAACGGCATATAAGGCCCGCTTTAGAGGAATGAGCGTGGACGATGTCGTAACGGTTGTCCCCGAGAAAGCGGACTATCTGGTTGTACGCCGTGATGTCCTTTACCGGGTGGATATCCCTTACGAGGTCCTCCTCCTCGATGAACTCCACCCCGAGCTCCCGGGCCTCTTTCAAAAGCTCCACGTGCGCGTCCTCTGTCCGGCCGAAAAGAACGTCCACCTTGTAGCCCCTTTTCGCCAGGCCTATGGCCGAAAGAAGCGTGTTCTCGGAGGACCCGCCCCTGTCGAGGCGGGTTATCGCGTGCAGTACCCTTATCTGACTGTTCTCTTTCATTTGCCCTTTATACAAACAATCTAACCTGCCCGTCAAACCTCATTGTCTTTGCCGCCCCCCCTGTGCTAAAATACATGTAACTTATTTAATCATTATAACCATGGGAATGAATATAATCTACCCTAAAGATGGCTGGCGCACACAAAGCTTTTTCAATCGCACAAAAGAACACCAAGAATAATTGTACCTTAACAGGGGTAAGTTGGTAAAATAAAATATTAGCGTTTTTTTTAAAGAACCTGGTATGTTAAGGAGGGCTATATCGATCTGCATTTTAACAAATACGAAAAATCAGGAGCGTATCATTGGGCCGAAACTAATCGTAAACTTTCTAACCGCAGATTTAATCCTTTATTAAGCGCACGATACAAAAAACTTGCCGATCTCATACCAAAGAACACGAAATCTATAATAGATGTAGGGTGTGGTGACGGGTATTTATTGTATCTTGCCCATAAGCGGGCCCCTGACGCGAAACTTGTTGGCTTCGAGTACGATTCATCTGGGTTAAAGTTTGCCGATAAAAAATTAAAAGAAAAAGAAGTGCCCGTCACGCTCAAACAAGGCACCGTTCTGAATATGCCTTATACATCGAACTCATTTGATGTAGTACTAAGTGCGGATGTGATCGAACATCTAGTTGATTACGAGCTTGCTTTTAAAGAGATGTACCGGGTATTGAAACCATCCGGTTTGCTACTGATGAGCACCCCTTTAAAACAACCCAACAAGAAATGGGATTCTTTGCACATACATGAATTTTCTGCTAAAGAATTATTGGAGTTGTGCGATCGCTACTTTCAAACGAATGTATTAAAAGCATGTTGGCCTAGGTTTTGGGTGGACTGCTGGCTTCAAGGAGGAATTAAGAAAAGTTTTTTTCAAATAATTGCATGTCTGGGCTATAACCCCGCATTGAAAGAAGGGAACCCATTTACAAGCAACTATCAACAGTTAATCATAAAGAGCCAAAAATAAATGAAAACAAACAAAAGAAACATAATATTCATTTGGATCCCTAAAACAGGGGGAAGCTCTATATGGTATGAGTGCCTAGCGAAACATGAAGACAGCGTTACAGGGCGGCCCTGGAGCCAGCAGATACCGGATTTTCAAAATAAAAGATTCATAAGCACGGGACACATCAGCATAGTATCTTTATTGAAAAATAAAATTATAACCAAAGAATATTTTGATAATTCCTTTAAGTTCGCGTTTGTCCGAAACCCCTGGGACAGGTTTGTATCTTTATATTCTTATTTTCGGTATTCCTATAAACACCACCTTAGACATCCTGCCTTAAAAGTTATGCAGAAGCGGGGCTTGAGATCAAAAATCTTGTCGAGATTGCCGATATTCAGAACACACGCATTGATGAGTTTTAATTCATTTTGTAAATATATCCATGAAAACAATATAGACCCGGTTGGTTTCTATAATACAAAGGGACTTAGTCAGTGCAACAATCAGGCAGATTGGCTGCTAGATGAGAAAAATGAGATGATTCCTGATTTTACTGGCCGATTCGAAAACCTCCAGAAAGACTTTGAAAGAGTTTGCGATATGATCGGCATACCTAAAAGTTTTCTGCCAAAAACAAATATCTCAAAACATAGGCACTATAGCATCTACTATAATGAAGAGACAAAAAGAATGGTCACTGAATTTTATAAGAAAGATATCGAATTATTTGATTATAGTTTTTGAAAGAATCGAATGAAAATAGTTTCTTGCGCTTAAACTGGGATTGCTGCAACGAGACCTGTGGCGGGTTCTATCAGAAACACATGGAGCTTTTCAGGGAGCTCGCCGGGTAGCGCCCGCATCCGCGTGGGGTTCGTAGGCGAAATACGGGTTCCTGTAGACCTGCCCCCTTATCTTAGCGTAACTGAAACGTTTCTTCCAGCACGCGTGATCAAAGCTGAGCTGGTCCCTTGAACTGGCGTTCTTCACCTCGTCGTACCAGGCTTCCATAAGTTCCCTGACTTCCGTGTCGTTGTGCCGCCTTAGCATCACCGTGCAAGTCGCAAGTCCGTTGTTCTCGGGATAGCCTTCCTCCCGGTACCTTTTCATCTGTGACCTTATGACATCGGCGTCGTCGAGGCCGTACTCAAGGCACTTCTCCGCCTCCTTGTAAACGCACGAGCGCCATGGGTGCGAGAAAACGGCTAGAGCGCTTTTCCGCAGGAAGCGGAAGACGAGCCATCTCGGGTCAGCCCGCAGCGTGTGCGTGGCGTCTTCCCAGATACTGTACCTGTATTCCGGGAATACCTCATGCGGCAATATCTTGTAATACCTTGTAGCCAGCGCCGGGGATCTCCCCCCGATGTCCACCTTGCGTACCTGCCACTTGCGCGAGACGACGGAATCGTCGTCAGTGAAACATACAAGATCCACGAACCGCCCCTGGAACGGGAAAGGCATCGGGTCCTTCAACTTGTCCCTCCCGCCGAATACGCATGTGTAGACCACTATGCTTTTGGGCCTGAATAAGATGAACCACAAAGGCGTCATGACGACCGAAAGCGCCAGGTAGCGGGTATAGTTGAACGCGTGTATCAGCGCTTCAACGAGCCTCAACAGCCCGGGACGCTCTTTTATATATTCCTTTATATTCTCCATGATCGTCAGATATATTTCTCCAGCTCGCGTGCCCTCTCGTCCCAGCTGAAGTCCTCGCGCGCGCGCTTTAAGCCGTTCCTTCCCAGTTCAGCGGCGAACTCATTGTCGCCGAGAAGCCGGATCACCGCCTCCTTTATCCCCGCCGTATCCTCCGGGTCGACAAGAATGCCTGTTTCCCCGTCGGACACCGCCTCGGCAACGCCCCCGCTTTTGCCCGCTATTACGGGCTTTCCGCACGCCCCGGCCTCTATGAACGCCGTACCGAAACCCTCGACGTCCCCGGCCTCCTCGATATGCCGGGGCAGCATTATGAAGACGTCGCAGGCATTGTAGAAATGCACTAGTTCATCGTCGCGGACCTCACCAGCGAAATAGACCCTGTCAGATACGCCAAGGTCACCCGCCAGTTTCCTGAGCCTTTCCCTTGTCGGCCCCTCCCCGACTATCACGTAAACCAGCTCAGGCCGCTCGCCCGAGAGTTCCGCCAGGGCCTCTATGACCCTGTCATGCCCCTTCCTTTCGGCCAGGCGGGCGACAGTAAGGAGCACCTCGGCCTCTTTTTTTATCCCGAGCTTTTCCATCACCCGGCCCGGACCGGCGTCCGGCGAAAACCTTTCCGTGTCCACCCCGGGGGTAAGAACGGTTATCTTTTCCTTCCCCGCAAGGCCTTTCCGCCCGAGGATATCCGCCGTGAAACGGCTGTTGACGATAACCCTCTCGCACCCGGCAAGAACGCTCCTTAACGCCCGGCCGGTGAGGGGGTGAGCGCTGAACTCAAGAAGGTCCGCCGAATAAACATAGACCACATAAGGGGTGCCTTTGGTTTTCTTCATCAGAAGGCCGCCGAGCCCCGCGGACATGACCTGCGCGCAGTGGTTCTTCTTTATCCTCCTTACCGAATTCTGCCTCCACATGTGCCAGATGACCAGCGCCGCCCTGGCCCCCCTTGAGAAGATATCCCCGCCCAGCGGATACCTCTCGCGGACGACCTCCATGCCTCCGGCGGGATATCCCCCCTTTCCCGTCCTGGCCGTAAGGACCAGGATCTTATCCGAAGGCAGCCTCTTCCAGAGGTTGAACACCTGCGTGGCTATGCCTCCAACGACAGGCGGCAGCTCGCTGCTGGCGCAGAGCGTGCGCTCCGCGCCGCTAGTTGCGATCGCGCCCAGCAGCCTGGCTGACATGCCCGCCGGGTCGAAGGCCCTTGCCCTTTCCCGGCCCTTTTCCGCGCACCGGCGCCTCAGCCCGTCATCCTTGATCAGGGCCTGTATCTTTTCCGATATGTCGCCGGCCTTGAACGGGTCAAAGAATAACGCCGCCTCTCCCAGGACCTCCGTCATGGGTGCTATTCCCGAAGCCGCGACGGGCGTCCCCACGGACATGGCTTCCACGGGTGGTATCCCGAAGCCCTCGTCCAGCGACGGGAAAACGAACAGGGAGGCGTGCCGCATGAACGTCCATATATCGTCGTGGCTGACATTCGCGACCGGTATGATCCTGCCGGCAAGGCCGCGCGCGGCCGCGAACCTGGAGATCTCGTCGACTTCCCGTTCCGAGCCGCCCACGAGCATCAGCCGGTACCTTTCCAGCAGGTCACCGGGGAGCGAGCAATACGCCGAGATCAGCCTGCCCACGTTCTTGTGCTTCTTGAAATTGCCCGTGTACAATATGTAAGGCTCCTGGAGTCCGAAGTGTTTCACGATAAGCTCGTCGCGTTTCCTCTCATCCCCCTCGACGGCGGGCGGCTCGACCGACGGGTAAACGGCCTCTATCCTGGAAGCGTCCAGCCCGAACATCTGCCCTATCCTCTCCCTGACCGTCTCGGAAAGCGTTATGACCCTGGCGGCCCTTCTACCGCAGAAAAGGGAGTACAGGTAGAAATATATTTTCTCGAGGACGGCCTTCGCGCCCTTGAATCTCGGGGCTTTCAGGGGGATAACGTCCGCGATGGTGTTCACGTACGGGCACACCCTGACCAGCGGCGTCTTAATATATGGAGAATAAAAGACGTCCACCTTCTCCCTTTTCAGCGCCAGAGGCAGTACGACCTGGTCCCAGAAAAGGGTGCACTTCTCGCGCAGCTCGACCTTTTTGCCCTCGGCCGGCAGCATATCGAAGTCAGTATCCTGGTTGCCGAAAAAGACCAGTTCGTGACCGCCTCCGGCATGCCGGAGAAAGCCCTCCAGTATCGTCCTGAGGCCGGTGTACACGCCTTTCTTGAATTCCCTTACGTCGATCCCTATCTTCATTTTGATACCCTACGGCAAATAGCGCCCGTTCTTACCGAGCCTGCCCCTGGATCCGTCCCTGACCCCGTCTATCACCGCGCGAGACAGCTCCGGTTTTCCCCTGAAAAACGAGAACAGCACGTTCAACATGCCCCGCAGGATCAGCCTGAAGGTCTTAGCATGCCTTCGGTATTTCCCGTTGACCCAAAGCTCGTTCCTGTAGGCGTAATAGACCCTGTAGGGCTGGCCGTACATCTCGGTCCTGACGATGAACCTGCCCCTGTCCTTCCGGGAAAGTTCAAGCGACTCTATCCTGCTGGAATAGACCAGAAAAAGGCTGTAACCGGCCTTTCTCATCCGCAGGCCGTACTCTACGTCCCCGGCGTAAAGGAAAAGGTCCTTTTCGGGCAGCCCCACTTCTTTCACGGCTTCAGACGACAAAAGCGTCCCGCGCCAGGCGAAGATATCACCGATCTTGCTGACTGGCTCCCCGCCGGGCCGGTCCCACGCCCGGGCGCTCCTCACGGCGCCGACCTTGTATCTTTTCCCGAGTTCCGCGCCCCATTTCAGCAGCTCCGCCAGCGCTTCCTTTTCCGCCACGCAGTCGTCGTCCATGAGCCAGACGCTGTCATGCCCTTCCGAAGCCAGGGCGATGCCTTCGCGGAACCCCGCCTCGCTCCCTATATTTTCCGGGAAATGCCTGTATTCCACGCCCGGGAACTCTTTTTCGATCATCTTACGAGTGCCGTCCCCGGGACTGTTGTCTATCACGAACACCGTACCGGGCGGGACAGACTGGCCTAACACGCTCTCCAGCGATCTTCTGAGCATGTCCGGCCTGTCGTACGTGACTATAACACCAGCTGTCTCTGCCATATTTTCACTGTCTCACTTCTCAATGAGTTCCGTGTAGAACCGTTCGGTCTCCGCCGCGTTCCTCCCCGCGTCAAAAAGCCTTTCGGACCTTTCCCTGCCCGCAAAACCCATCTTCTTTCCGAGCTCCGGATCATCCGCCAGGCGGCTGACCGCCCCGGCCAAAGCCTCAATGTCATCGGGAGGCACGAGCATGCCCGTCACGCCGTCCTCCACCAGCTCCGGGTTTCCTCCGCTGTCCATGGCCACGACCGGTTTTGCCGAAGCCATCGCCTCTATTATCGCCCTCGAGCAGGCTTCCTTTTCGGTGACGTGGACAAAAACGTCAAAAGCTGACAGCAAAGAGGCCGTATCCTCCCTGAACCCGGTGAAGACGACATCCTCCCCGAGCCCGAGCTCCCGGGCCCTCTTCTTCAGATGGTCCATCCCGCCAGACCCTTCGGGGAATTCCCCGCCGACCAGGACGAACAGCACGTCCGAACGGCTTTTCCCGAGAGCCGACGCCATCTCAAGAAAATATCCGGCCCTTTTTCTTCTGTTAAGGTTGGAGACCGCGCCGACTATCTTCCTGTTCCCGGCCCCGAGCGATCCCCTGACCATAGAGGCGTCCCGGCGCGGCGAGAACTCTTCCAGGTCCACGCCGTTCAATATCACTCTTACCTTACCGGGGACAGCGCCTCCCCCGCTGAACCGTTCCGCCACGGCCCGGGAATTGCAGATGATCCCTTCCGGCAGGAGCATGAACCTTCTGGATACATCCTTCTCCCCGCCGTAAAGAAGGTTCCTCTCGTGCCAGATAACGGGGATACCCGAGAATCTACCCGCCAGAGAGCTGAGGATGTTGTTCCTCGGTGTGTAAGAATGTATCAACCGTATATCCTTATCCCTTACCAGGTCGATGACAGCCCCCAAAGCCCTGAAAAAACGGGATATGCCGCCGGGATACAACCGGGGCACATCCACAATCGACACGCTCACGCCCATGGCCTCCGCCGCCTCGCTGAAAGGCCCCTTCCCCGGAACAACAAGATGCGGCCCGAACCTTTCCCTGTCCAGCCGCTTCCAGAGGTTAAGAAGGCTCCTTTCCCCGCCGCTTATGCCTGTCTGGTTGTGCAGGTATAAGATCCCCGCGGTCTTTTCTCTCATATCTTTCCTGTCCCGCGGGCCTCCGATACAAGCTCTTCGTAGAGGCCCTCTATTTTCGATATCATCACGGTTGAAGAGAATTCCTCAAGAAATACCTTCTTGCCGTCAGCTCCCATCCGCGCGGACGCGTCATCGTCCCCGAGAAGGGAAGATACCGCACCGGCCAGCGCCC
>Ga0272441_10007692_pt1 | contig 17408 bp, 18 predicted proteins | sample SSMProp6N_FD_193582 | JGI IMG/M metagenome (GOLD analysis project Ga0272441, IMG submission 193582) | Marine sediment archaeal communities from Little Sippewissett salt marsh, Falmouth, MA, United States - SSM-Prop-6N | ecosystem: Environmental > Aquatic > Marine > Wetlands > Sediment ...
TGGTTAAGTTCTTCTCGATCTTCGTCCTTCAAATTCACAACATATATCGGTTTCCTCGCCATAAGCTCCATTGTAAGGCAAGTAATTGGATTTAAAACTTTCGTTCCAGAGCACTAGAGCCGCTCATCAGAGGAACGTTATCTCTATCGGAGTCTCAATCAACGTAACTTGATCTGATGCAACCATAATTTATTTATGCAGGGAGCGTTTTGTTGGAACTGTCCATGTGATTGTCCGTGTGGTGTTGCAAGGGCAATTCGAAAAGAGATTGTGTCAAACCCCATAGGCAGAGAAGCTCTGGCGCTTTCCAGAACATTTCGGCGCTTTCCTCTTAGAACCGCTTGTGATGCGAAAGGGCAGGTCAGAACCGCGACCTGCCTTTGACCAGAGCATCATTGTGATGTGGATGATAATTCAGACACAATTTTTATGTACTTTCATATAACTCGTAGCACTGAATGAGAGGTTGTCGCCGATTCCGTCACACCTCTGGCGCAGATTAAAATTCGCCGATCGCCTCCACCAGCTGCTATTCTTGCTCTCCCGACCAAGGGGCATTTGCTGCGCCAGAGATTTTCCCTCCACGATCAAGATATGGAGCTTACCGCAAACTCGCTCTTTTGCCACCAATCACCATCGAGGACGATGGGGTTGTAGCCCATGAGCCTTAAGGCGAAGTAAAGAGAACAGGCATCAGAAGTTGCGTAGACTAGCTGTACCTTCTCTTCCTCTAAACCACGTCCTTTGAAGAATTCATCAAGTTGAGCCGGACCTTTGAGGGTGAAATCCTCGTTACAGACGTAATCGATCCCCATCCCTGAGATTGCCCCCTTCAAATGGGAAATCCCATATTCTGAAAAGCTGGACCTGGCATCGATTATCTGGACCTGGAGCGTTTCTTGTGACGCCTTTAGCACCGACTCGTTAACGAGAAGAAAAGGCTGGATCTGTGCTGCATAGTCGGACTTTTCAGGAGACGGCACGTTCTTGACTAGTGGGAGGTTGAGATATGAAACGTCTCCTTCAAGCAAGCTTAGGTTCTCGTGGCCCAGATATTCCAGCGCCCAAAATAGGTAGGGTGCATCCTGGCCGCTGCCGCAAACAAGCACCGAATCGGTCTCGTTTACGCCAAGCTCTTTTAGCTTTTCCAGCGCCATGTCGGGATCGAGAATACCCGCTGGCCTAATCGCCCTCCAGTAGAGGTTTCTTGCCCCAAGAAGGTGGCCATCCTCATAATCGTCGCTCGGGCGAGCGTCCAGAATTACCAGATCGGACAAGTCATCGATGGATAATTCGTCTCTGGCCCGAATCAGAAGATCTGACCTTGGATAGGCACCATCATCCTCTAGATCGATCTCGCCAGAAGCCACCTCTTCGGCCTTTGACCTTGCAGCAGCGGCTTCTCTTAGCTCGCGAGGCGAGGGCGAAGGATCGCCTCCGACCGGATCTGAATGATATTTGTCCCACCATCCGTCGAAGTTAATCCAATCAGGACAATCAGGACATCCAGGTGTGCTCGCAATGGCCAAGCCAGCTGAAAAGACTCCAACAGTCAGCGTGATGGTAAATATCGAAACGATGAGCCAAAAGTTCGATCTTCCGATAATGTTGCCGTTTTGGCCCTCCAAATCGGCATTTTGATCGGTTTTTGAATATGTGTTTGTATCTGATCTGAAACCGTTGATGTTAATCACACCCCAAATTCACCTAGCACCAAAAATCTGACAATTCTATTTGAGCCTGGCGAGCGAGCCGACGGGTATAAATACCACACATAGACCATTGAAGCCCAATAAAGTGCGTTAATGTACATAATCATACATGATCATACATGATAGCACGTATTGTACAATTATAAATAATCTGGAGAGATCGCATTGATCGGAAAGTCCGTCAGAATCGAGAGGATATTCAACAGGGAAACAGGAAGAACAGTGATCATTCCCATGGATCACGGCGTCACTGTAGGCCCCATAAGTGGAATAAAGAACCTGAAAAGTACCGCGGATTCCATTGCCTCTGGTGGAGCAGATGCCGCGGTGGTCCACAAAGGTGCCGCCAATTTTGGTCACAGAGGATACGGCCGGGACCTGGGCTTGATACTGCACCTTTCAGCCAGCACATCTCTTGCCCCTGACCCCAACAATAAGGTCTTGGTGGCCACAGTAGAAGAGGCGTTGAAGCTTGGCGCAGACGGGGTCAGCATCCAAGTGAACGTGGGCGCAGAAGATGAGGGGAAGATGCTTTCGACCTTCGGAGAAATATCTCGCAAATGCCAGGAATGGGGAATGCCGCTTTTGGCGATGGTATACCCAAGAGGCAAGAGAATCGAGGACGAATACGGGGCAGATTACATCGCTCATGCGGCGAGAGTTGGCGCAGAGCTTGGTGCTGATATCGTGAAGACCAGCTACACTGGCGACCCTGAAACCTTCTCTGACGTGGTGGAAGGGTGTCCCGTTCCTTTGGTCATCGCAGGTGGGCCAAAGACGGATTCAGAACAGGATTTTCTTAAGATGGTAGAAGAGTCTATAGGTGCAGGAGCAAGTGGGGTTGCCATCGGAAGGAACGTATTCCAGCATCCAGACCCTGCGTTGATAACGAGGCGGATATGTTCAATAGTCCACAAGGGCATGAGCGCAGAAGAGGCCTTGGAGCTTAAGCTCTTGATATCCGAAACTGTATGATGGGCTTAGGACAAACATCACGCATCCGAAAGAAGCGAAACTCAGAATTGCGCTTGTATCCTCAAATCAGAATAAAATTAACCGAGGGGTGCGTCCCCTCTTATATCCACAACGTTGTGAGAATTATAGCTACAATCTCACACTGGGAAACCAGGGGTGGTTGTGAAAATCCTATCACTATAGCTCGTCACGTCTACGACTGCTTTCTTGTCAGAAGTAGATTCATTTGTTGCAGGAGTCCCTATCATGGCCCCAGTACTGGTCTCTGGCATGGTTATTGCCGGCGCAGAAGTTGCAACCGAGGCTACAGGTTCGGCCACTATTGCGGGCTCGTACGCAGATGTGTCAGGATTGATCGAGAAGCCCATGACGTCACCCATTTTGGCAATTCCGTTGCTATCTGCCTGGATAAAGCTGCCCGAAATGGCCCCGTCAGAGATCGTTCCTGTGATCTTCATGGATACAAGAACACCGTTTTGCAAAGATACCGTGTTGAGCACGGCCAGATCTCCGGACAATGATCCCATCACCACCGCATTCCAAGGCTCGGGATCTTCGGACGTGCAGGCACCAAAGAGGTCGTTACCTGACTGGTATATGACCATGGTGACCTGGATATCCTCGATGGGGAGGATCCATATTCCTTTCACGTTCAGAACTGAAGATGCGCCGTCGGGCGCAACGTCCGCTGTCTGGTTTGACAACTGTGCCAGAGAAGGGACGGATATGAGCATCATTGAGAAGATGACTGACAGTATGATGGCTTTCGTGTTCAAACTAATGCCTCCAAATTGAAATATTGAGTTTAGTACCCACTCCACTAAATGGCAGCCAATTCCCCCATAGCTGCCAGATCCCCCTATTCTTCCAGGCTTAAATAACCTTCCCATTGAGGATGAAACGATGTTTCGCCTTTCGGAAAAAGGGCCGCTGGCAATCATTTTTGCTCAAATAGCCACCGGCCCAGATGGCCGCTTATCGCATTCGGAAAAGCCCTTTCTGACAGGGACCGCCGCTCACTTAACCACTGGACAGGCGACAGAGCTCCAGCCAGCAAGTCCGCCCAGAACGACGGTCAGATCGTCCCAACCTTCCTTTTGCAGGATGGAAGCTGCAACCATCGAACGAAGCCCGCTCCCACAGAATATGTAGATCGGCTTTTCTTTTGGAACTTCTGCCAGGTGCAAAGGAAGTTCTGTTATGTGGATGTGATGTGCACCGCTAATTCTCCCTGAAGTTTCCAGCTCGTGGATGCTCCTAACTTCCAATATCCAGGCGTCTTCTTTCTCTTTCATGTCGAGATGTTTGCAAAGATACTGTACGCTTGCCGTCCTGATGGAACTGCTCTCCTTTCCTGCCATATGCCAGGCCAGCATCCCTCCTGCAAGATATCCAGCCAGGTTGTCGTAACCGAGCCTTAGAAGGTATCTGAGTGCCAAACTTGGGTCGCCCGTCTCTTCAACCAGCAAGATGGGTCTATCGTAAGGCAGGAACCAACCAGCAAAGCTGGGAACTCCTGCAAGCCAAATGTTTAAAGTTTTGGGCACGTGAGCTGCGCCAAACCCAAGATCCATTCTGGTATCCAGGACGAAACTGTTCTTTGCCATCTGCTCGAACTCGTCTGGAGCTAAAGGCTTTGCGTCAGGCAGTGTGCAAAGAAGCGGAGCCCCTTCAACGTTCAACCGTTCCATCTCCTTGAAATATGGCGGACGTTCCAGCTTGACTGCCATCTTGGATACGAACACTTCTTCGTCCTGGACCTGAAGTTTAGGGTTGAGCTTTCTTTCTAGCCCCAATGTTGTCCATTTCCTGTCTGCAATCGATGCTGCACAGACTGAGCCTGCCCCATGGGCAGGACACGCTATAACTTCATCGCCCAAAGGCAAAATTTTATTGAAAAGTGAATCGTACAACAATCGAGCCATCTCTTCCGCTTTGTCCATCCCCAAAAGATCCACACGCCCCACATCTCCTGCAAAGAGTGCATCGCCAGTGAATACTATCCAGGGATTGCCACCCGAATCTTTGAGAAGGTAACTCATCGATCCAGGCGTGTGGCCGGGAGTGGGGATCGCCACCAGCTTGAACCTGCCCACTTTCCAGACCTGACCGCTTTTCACGGCAGAACCATATTTGTAATCGAGCTTGGAATCTGCATGCCAGATCTGAGCCTCGGTTCGTGAAGCAAGCTCAACAGATCCGATGACATAATCCTCGTTTCGGTGCGTCTCCAGTATGTGGAGAACCCTCATGCCTTCTCTTGAGGCAAGGTCTACGTAGACATCACAGTCTCGCCTTGGATCTATCACTATGGCCTCGTTTCTGTCGCCTATGATGTAGGAATAATGTGCAAGTCCCGTCGACTCGACTCTCTCAAAGAGCATGCGACATTGTTCTGATCTCAAATACTTTCTACTTTGTGCTTTCCTTTGTATCCCCAGCAGTTCAACGCCAAAGTGAGCTTTCAGCTGGGTTTTCGATCCCACAACGGTTGGATTACCAGGGTACGCGTTCCACCCCATAACTGCGCCCTCGGCTGAAATCACAGGCATTCTGGCGAAAACCGGTTAGTTTCGTCGTATGTGTTTAGCCCCCTTCAATCGGCATCAATAACCCCATTTCGTGATGGCTCGTTCGACCGGTTCCAAAGAGCTGATTCCAAGCAACTTCGGCTAAGGATATTGTTTTCCAATCTGGCGCAAGTTGTTGATCAACGTGCGTTCATTGACTAAAACCAACATCAAGCAATTGATTTGGGGGGGCTAAACACATACGTTTCATCTGGCGAAACGCCTATGATCCAAAGGCCCATGCCCAAAACATGAAAATCGATACGTACCGGCGGCATGTGCAGACTATTTCCATGAGAAATTATGGATGGAGTCACAACGCTTAAATACTGTTAATCAGGTGCTCTTAGCGGTCCGCAAAGAGAGCTTAAGCTCTCTGGCACATGGTCCGAGACGGCCCGAACGCGCGTCTTCGCGCGTAAGTTGGTCTCGCAAAAGAGGCTTTGCGGAGGAATCTGATGAAAAGAATCAGGAAGACCAATCCAAATATAGTCAATCTCATAGGCGATCTCAAAGCCATAACTCGAGAGAACGGGGCGCCCATCTGGCGCGACTTGGCTCTCCGGCTTGAGAAGCCCAGGCGTAATTACGCCGCCGTGAACATCAGCAAGGTCAACAGACACACCAAAACCGATGACATAGTTCTGGTCGCAGGAAAGGTACTTGGTACTGGAGATATCGACCACAAGGTTACGATTGCAGCGCTCAATTTCAGTGGGCAAGCGATCTCCAAGATAAGTTCGGTCGGTGGCGAGTGTGTTAAGATAGAAGAGCTGATGAAACGCAATCCGAAAGGTTCTGGCGTAATTATTTTAAGGTGATCTGATGATTATTGACGCATCTGGGATGATCCTGGGACGTCTGGCCAGTTTGGCGGCAACAAAGCTTCTCGCAGGAGAAGATATCAACATAGTAAACGCCGAAAAGGCCATAATCTCAGGTCGGAAAGAGACCATTTATCGAGAGTACACCGAAATGAGAAACAAGGGCTCGACAGAAAAAGGACCCTATTTCCCCAAGAGGCCCGAGAGGATCTTGAAAAGAACCGTTCGAGGGATGCTTCCTCACAAGACAAAACGCGGGCGCGATGCCATATCGAGACTTCGAGTCTACGTAGGTGTCCCTTCAGAGTTTGAGGGCATGGAGCTTGAAAGGCCACCTAAAGCCAGCATAAGGCGGCTCGGCACGGCTAAATACGTGGAACTTGGTGATTTGAGCAGAAGTTTCGGATCCAAATTCTAGGAAGGTTCACCATGAAGATAATCAACTCATCGGGTAAGAAGAAAACGGCGGTGGCCAGGGCCACTTTAAGAGAGGGGCAGGGACGGATTCGCGTCAACAAAAAGCCTCTGGAGATCATGGAACCCTGGATCACCAAGATGAAGATGATGGAGCCGGTCCTTATAGCAGGGGGCCAGATGACCAACATAGACATAGACGTGAATGTACGGGGTGGGGGTTTTGTCGGCCAAGCAGATGCCGTGCGCACTGCTATTGCTCGTGGCGTCGTGGAATGGACTGGCGACAACGCCCTCAAAGAGGCTTACATGGATTATGACCGAACTCTTCTGGTCAACGATCACAGGCAAAAAGAGCGCAAGAAGGTCGGCGGTCCAGGTGCTAGAGCTAAATACCAGAAGTCTTACAGGTGAGGCCACTTGATCCCGGTTAGGTGTTTCTCCTGTGGAAACCTTATTTCTGAGGTATGGGACGAATACAAGGAGCGGATAAAGTCTGAGCCACCTGGGAAAGTGATGGACGACCTGGGCATCGACAGCTATTGCTGTAGGCGTATGCTCCTAACTCACGTGGAGATCATGGACGTACTTCGAAGGTATCAATAAATGCAAGGGGTTGTAGGGTAGCCTGGTTATCCTTCGGCGTTCGGGACGCCGTAACCTGAGTTCGAATCTCAGCAACCCCACCATTTATACTTTCTTTTGAGGTGGCTACTTGAAGGATTCGAAGACAGAGAAATATACACGATATGAGCGCGCCAGAATAGTGGGGGCTCGAGCTCTGCAGATTTTGATGGGCGCCCCGGTATATATTAAGACCGAGTCCATAGACCCCCTCGAAATAGCTTTAGAAGAGATGGAACTGGGAGTGATCCCAATAACCGTCAAAAGGTACCATAACCGTTGAAATGGATCTTTAGAACCCCTAGGTAGGTGAAATTTTTGGAAGAGGATGTGATCGCGGTAACTGAGGAGTACGAAACTCTCATCCCTATAGATGAGTATCTCGCCGCAGGCGTACACATAGGTACGCAACAAAAAACGAAGAGCATGATGGATTACATTTACAGAGTGCGTACAGACGGCCTTTACGTCTTGGACGTCCAGTCGACGGACCGACGCATAAGGCTCGCGGCCAAATTCTTGGCCAGGTACGACCCCTCAAAAATCCTGGTCGTTTCAGCCAGACAATACGGCCAGCGCCCTGCCACCATGTTCGCCAAGGCAGTGGGTGGAAAAGCAATGGTGAGCCGCTTTGTTCCCAACACCTTGACCAACCCCAACTACGCCGAGTACATTGAACCAGACGTTCTCGTAATTACAGACCCGAGCGGAGACGGCCAGGCTGTAAACGAAGCCCTTGACGTAGGGATACCAGTGGTGGCCCTCTGCGATACCAACAACTTAACGTCCAACGTGGACCTGGTAATCCCCACCAACAACAAAGGTCGAAAGGCATTGACCTTGATCTACTGGCTCCTGGCAAGAGAGGTGCTGAAAGAACGAGGCGAAGAAGAGCGGTTCAGATACTCAGTTTCAGACTTTGAAATGGAGTTTTGATAAAGGATGAGACACCCCACAGTGGCAGGCCAGTTTTACTCCAGTCACCCAGATAGCTTGAAAGAAGAGCTGGATGAGGCATTTGCAGGTAAGGCCGGGACAGATATGCCCGTTTTTGGCGCAGTCTCGCCACATGCAGGCTACATATATTCAGGCTCTGTGGCCGCTGAGGTTTACGCCCATCTAAGTCCAAAAGACACGTATGTCCTCATCGGGCCAAACCATCACGGCTTGGGATTGCCAGTCGCCCTTTCCAGGGAGTCATGGATGACCCCTCTTGGTGTGGTTGATTGTGACCTTGAGATGGCCGACGCTTTGGGGGACAGCATAATAGAAACGGATGAATCTGCTCATCTATACGAGCACTCTTTGGAAGTTCAAATCCCCTTCCTTCAGTACAGGTTCGCCGATTTCAAGATTTTACCCATATGTATGGGCCTTCAGGACGAGGAAACTGCAGTAGAAGTGGGCGAAGCTGTGGGAAACGCCATCCAGGATTTGGGACGAGACTGCACCATTATCGCAAGCAGTGACTTTACCCATTACGAACCCCAAGAAGAAGCCAGTAGGAAAGACTCAATGGCGATCGAAGCGATCTTGAAGATGGACGTTCCCAAGATCTACAAGCGCGTTTACGAGTTGAACCTCTCAGCTTGCGGGTACGGTCCCATTGCAGCGACAATAACTGCATCCAAAATATTAGGTGCAAGCAGTGGACAGCTTCTCCGTTACGCCACCAGTGGCGATGTGGTCGGAGATTACAGTCAAGTGGTAGGTTACGGAGCCATAATATTCACTTGAGGGGTGCTTGTCTTTGACCATTGCCTCTGCGCCCGGAAAGGTGATACTCTTCGGCGAACACGCCGTGGTCTCCGGCGTTCCTGCCCTCGGAGCCGCAATCGACCTTCGAGTAAGGGCCCGGATTGAAGATGCACCTGGCAAGTTGGAGATATCTATACCCGACATGAGACTGGTAATCGAAGGGTTTTCGCTAGATCTCATCACCGAAAAGGTGTTGACAGAGGACATTTCAAAGAAGGCTATCCTCGCCGCCAGGTACGTTTATGCGGTTCTGAAACGTTTTGACGCCTCAAATCTTCGAGTGGTGGTGGAGTCAGAAATACCACCATCTTCGGGTCTTGGATCTTCCGCTTCTGTCGTCGTTGCGACCCTTGCTGCCTTGAACCACCACCAAGAGCTCGGCCTCTCTTTAGAAGACCTAGCATGGGAATCCCACCAGGTAGAAAAAGAAGTCCAGAGCGGCCTTGGATCGCCCATGGACACGGCACTTGCCACGTTTGGTGGCTACCAATTAATCCAAGCAGGACCCCAACAATCTCTTGACCTCCCAGAACTGGACCTGGTAGTGGGTTGGACCGGCGTACCTCACGACACCAAGTTTGAAGTCGAGAAGGTTCAGAACTTCAGGACCAAGTACCCACACATAGTAGGCCCTATATTCGAGTCCATCGGTGAAATATCCCGAGAAGCTCTAAACCTGATGAAGGATGGACAGCTCGAAGAGCTAGGCCAGCTGATGAACGCAAACCATGGACTCCTTGAAGCCATTGGCGTGGGAACAAAAGAGCTGAGTGATCTGGCCTATGCCGCCAGGGGTGCAGGCGAGGCCCTGGGTGCAAAGCTGACTGGAGCTGGTGGTGGCGGATGCATTATAGCCATTCCCCCGACAGATCCTCAAGGGTTGGTAAAGACGATGACCGCCATATCCCAAGCGGGTGGTAAGCCTTTCCACGTTGCAACGGGCTGTGAAGGGGCAAGGCTGGAATGAAGGACGGAAACTAATGGTCAAGATACTGAAGATCGGCGGAAGCATACTTACTGATAAGACTCGAGCCGAATTTCCACGGACCGGGGAGATCGAGAGGATCGCAATGGAGATTGCAAGCTGTCCTGACGACTTGATATTGATACACGGGGCAGGCTCCTTTGGACACATCCAGGCCAGGCAGTACGGCTTAAAAGAGAGGTTCAACCCCAAAGGGATCCTCGAAACTCATCGTTCCGTGGTCAGACTTAACGATCTGGTTGTAGAGCATTTGGACGATGCAGGTCTTCACCCCATTCCGGTCCATCCCCTCGGAAACACCCTCCTTAAAGGCGGGAGGATAGATGTGATGGAGACTAAACCGATCTTGGCAATGCTAAAACGAGGTCTTCTTCCAGTGCTTCATGGTGACGTTGCGATGGATACGTCAAATGGTGTCGAGATTGTTTCGGGCGATCAGCTCGTCACCCATCTTGCAGAATCGTTAAATCCTGAAGTAGTGGCCTTGGGCACGGCTGCAGATGGCGTCATCTTCGATGGCCAAGTTCTGAAAACTGTGACTAAAGATACGTTACCTCGAATCGAGTCTCAGCTCGGCGGGAGCAGAGGAATTGACGTCACAGGTGGGATGAAAGGAAAGCTCCTTGAGCTTTTGAGACTTGCAGATAAAGGGATCGCTTCGACCGTATTCAACGCTGGAAAGGCTGGGTTGATCGAAAAGGTGCTCCGATGCGAGACGGTGGGAACTCGCGTGGAAGGCACCGCGGAGGCATCCAGATGAGCACCCCCAGCAGGAAACTGGACCACATAAGGATCTGCGTCGAAAAAGAGGTCGAGTCGGAATGGAGGCCCTTTGGCGACTTGATGCTGGTTCACAGGGCCCTGCCAGAAATCGACGCTTCAAAGATCGATACAAGGTGCAAATTTTTGGGAAGGGATCTTTCTTTCCCTATGATGATCTGCGCAATGACCGGCGGCCACCCCGATGTCAAGAAGATCAACGTGAACTTGGCTCTCGCAGCCCAAGAAGTGGGCGTCGCCTTGGGCGTTGGCTCACAGAGGGCGGCTTTAGAAAATTCCGAACTTATAGATACTTTCTCTGCAGTGAGAGATGTGGCACCTGATGTTCCTCTGGTTGGGAACATAGGGTCGGTCCAGCTCCAAAGAGGTGGGCCCAAAATGCTGGAAAATATTGCTGAAATGATCGATGCGGATGCCATCGCGATTCATCTCAACGCCCTTCAAGAGTGCATCCAACCCGAAGGAGAAGCCGAAGGCAATGGCGCACTCGAAGCGATCAAGACAGCATCAGCCGGAAAGATCCCTTTAATCGTGAAAGAAACAGGTGCAGGGATATCTTGGGAAGACGCTTCTGCCTTGGTTGAGGCAGGGGTCAAAATGATCGACGTAGGTGGGCTTGGCGGAACCTCCTGGGCAGGGGTTGAAGTTTACAGAGCCGAAGAGAACGGTGACATGGAATCAGCCCAAATGGGCCGACTCTTTTGGGACTGGGGCGTGCCAACGCCTGTGAGCATCGTCGAAAGTGTCTCTGCTGGTGCAACGGTAATATCGTCCGGTGGGATAAGAAGCGGATTGGACGTTGCCAAGAGCTTGGCACTTGGTGCAACTGTGGCAGGTTGTGCGTTGCCGCTTCTTGCTCCGGCGATCAAAGGTCCTGACGAAGTGGCCAAGGTCCTTTGCCGTTACGCAAAGGAACTGAGAACTGCCATGTTCTTGACAGGATCTGCCAATTTGGCGGAGATGAGTGGCGCACCCATGATCGTGAGAGGAAATGTGCAAGAGATCTTGGAGCAAAGAGGTTTCGACACTAGAACGTTTGCCACTAGAAAGATGGAGGCAGGTAGATAACAATCGTTGTGTCAACTGGGACTACGTTGAATATATAATACATAACCAATTAAAGAATGCGGATCTTGCGCTATTGACGAAATACAGGTCCGCGTGAGAGATAATCTTGCGATAATTAAGGAGAGATTATCTCGATAGAATCGGTTAGCAGATCGGATATGCAACCTATTGAAAGAGTGATGTAAAAGATGAAGGATATTGAAATCGTAGCGGTCGGAGGCTACGAAGAAATCGGGCGGAACATGACCGCAATCAGGATCGGCCACGATGTGGTGATCATGGATATGGGCCTCCGTCTGGACAGAGTTCAGATTCACGAAGATACAGATATCGAGCGGCTCCACCCCTCTGAGTTGATCTCAATGGGAGCGATCCCCAACGATAACGTCATGAGGAACGTCGACGGGAAAGTCAGAGCGATCGTCTGTACCCATGGCCATCTGGATCACATAGGAGCCATTTCAAAGTTGGCCCAAAAGTACAAGGCGCCGATCATAGCGTCGCCCTTCACCGCTGATCTGATCGCCCAGGAGATCAAGGCGGAAAGGCATTCTAGCGTCAGCAACAAGATCGTAACGCTAAACCCGGGCGAGACATACCAGATTACGCCGAAGGTAGACTTGGAGTTCGTTAGAGTCCAACACAGCATAGTGGACTGTGTATTTGCAGCATTGCATACTCCAGACGGCGTCATCCTGTACGCAAACGACTTTAAGATGGACCGGAGCCCCACTTTAGGCCAACCTCCTGACTTTGCGAGGCTAAGACAGCTTGAGAAAGAGGGTGTCATATTGCTGATAACCGAAACCACCAACGCGGGGATATCGGGAAAGACGCCTTCAGAACGGATCGCAAAAGATTTGGTTTGGGACGCTTTGATGGGCACTGAAGAGACGAAGTCTGGCATCATGATTACCACATTCTCGTCTCATATAGCCAGGATCAAAGCCATAATCGAAGCTGCGCATGAGATGGGACGAAAGCCGGTTTTGCTTGGAAGGTCGATGGAAAAGTATTGGGGAACTGCCAGAAGAACTGGATATGCACCCAAGGACGACGAACTCATCGTTTACGGCAGAAGGAAGAGCGTAGACAAGTTCTTTAAGAAAATGATGGCTGAAGGAAAAGACAAGTATCTTCCCATCATGACCGGCCATCAAGGTGAGCCCGGCGCGGTTCTGGGCAGGGTTGCCAACGGCGAGACCGGATACAAGATAGAATCTGGCGACAAGGTGATGTTCAGCGCTGGCATAATTCCTCAGCCTTTGAACAAGTCGAATCGTTACATTGTGGAGACGAAGCTCAGGATGAGGGGTGCCAGGGTATACGACAACCTTCACGTATCAGGTCACGCTTGCGTCGAAGATCATTGGGAACTCTTGAGAACCATAAATCCAGAAAACGTGATTACCAGTCACGGCAACCTGGAATCTCATGGAAAGTACTTGATTATGGCAGAAGGGACTGGTTATGAGTTGGGCTATACCATCCATATATTGAGAAATGGACAAGGATTAGTTCTCCCATAAGTTTCCATCCGAGGTGAGATATGATGATGCTTGATGACGAGGTGAAACAGCGTGCGATCATGGTATCAGAAGCGATCGAGGATATGCTCCCGATCGTTCACCCTAAAGGGCTTTACGAGGCCAGCAGGCATCTGGTGGATGCTGGGGGAAAGCGGCTAAGGCCTGGCATGCTGCTCATGGCCACAGAAGCGGTTGGGGGAGACCCCAGGGCAGCAATCCCGGCCGCGGTCTCAATAGAATTGGTCCACAACTTCACCCTGATCCATGACGACATAATGGATAATGCAGAGACGAGACGAGGACGGCCAGCAGTCCACGTGAAATGGGATGAGTCTGGTGCCATATTGGCAGGCGATACCCTATACTCAAAAGCGTTCGAGATAATTGCAACAACTGAATCGGACCCCGCAAACATAGTGGCGGCGATGGACATGTTGGCCAAAACGTGCGCCGCCATATGCGAAGGACAATGGCTCGACCTGGAGTTCGAGAAGAGGGGCCAGGTTTCTGAGGACGAGTACCTGGAGATGGTGGAAAAGAAGACCGGCGTGCTCTATGGAGCTGCTGCCTGGGTGGGGGCAAAGCTGGTCGGGGCTTCAGAGGATGAGTTAAGAGGGCTCGAAGAGTTTGGCAGGTTGGTTGGCATGGGATTTCAGATTGAAGATGACGTTCTGGATCTCACTGCACCAATGGAAGTTCTGGGAAAGCCCAGGGGCGGCGATTTAGCCGAGGGAAAGAAGACTCTGATAATGATTCATGCCATGGACCACGGCGTCGAGCTTGAGATCTTTGGCAAGAAGAACGCCACCCAAGAGGAGATCGAAGCTGCTCTCGATACACTTCAAAATAGCGGTTCGATAGAGTACGCCAAGACCAAGGCAACCACTCTAGTCGAGCAGGGAAAAGATGCCTTGAAGGTCCTTGAAGATTCTCCTGCCAAGACTTTGCTTTTGGAGTTGGCAGACTATATGATTGACCGAAGTTACTGAATAGTATGAGAATTTAACACCAGGTTAATTGCTAGTTCGATCATGGTTTTGGCCATGCGTCTATCACGGGTTTGATTAGAGTTGGATGGTGGTAAATATGGAAAAATCAGAGGCAGAACATCTGTTGAACCACTGGATCGAGCATAATGACGGTCATGCCAAAAGTTTTCGAGACCGGGCCGACCAGGTTGAAGAGATTAGCGCTGAAGCAGCTCAGGGGATACGAGAAGCCGCTGAGGTAATGGAAGTGTGCACCCAGAAGCTAAAAGACGCCCTCGTGAAACTCTGAATCTGGTCGATCAAATCAACTTTTTATAAATTTTTTAAATTTGTGCGCGTTTTGAAGATCTTGAAACGGCCTTTTTAATCGTAAATTGGGCCATTTTTTAATAGATATTTCGGGTGTGGGGTGTAAACTACTTAGGCTTGAAGGCGTGAGCTATTGGCATGAGCCAGAAGAAGAAAACTATTACGATTTCTGAAGAACGTCATTCTGTCTTGAGCGCTTTAAGGAAGAAGAACGAGACTTTCGACGGTGCAGTGGGCCGGCTTTTGGAATCCTATTCGTCCAAGTCTGAAGCCTTGCCCCAAACTGCTGTGTCTGCGCCTGATACCACATTATCCGAAGAGATCAGGGAGGCTTTGGAAAATTTGAGGATGAATGGGGAATGTCTGGACGACGTGGTCAAAACGCTCTTAGAGGCGCCTCAAATTGAGTCTAAGCCGCTCTTATCTGGCAAGGAGAAGGCTTTGGAAGCGCTGAAAAAAGAGGGCGAGAGCCTGGACGACGTTATCGAAAGGTTGTTGAAAGCCTCTCGATTAGAAGCGAATGAAGGTCCCAACCTCGAATTGATGGCCAGTTACATCAGCGGGCATGACGATTCTGAGGCGCTTATCGGAACGAGTCCCAAAGAGGCAGCGCAATCGTGGGCAATCTCTGGGTTCAAAGAGGCTTTTGAGGTTAAATCTTGGCTTGAAGCTCGTTGTTTCAATCCTTCTGCTGCTGCGAAGATGAAAGACGCAGGGGTCACGCCTGTGGGTGCGGCAATCTACACTTATCGGGGTGGTTACACAGATACTCTGGGGTACAAGTTCGCCAATGGAGATCTCGACCTAGAAGAGATAAAGCAGGTCGTGGCCTGTCATATCTAAAAAAAGGCGGGGCAGAAGGTAGGGGCGACGGCATCAAGGTGCCTTGGTCGCCCTCACCCCCTGCTCAAGTCGTGTCTGGTAAGGCAGAGCTATTATTCCCTCAGAAAGAAAGCTTTCTGAGGTTATTTTATCCACACCCACCATTTCACGGCTTATGTTCCTCCTGGCGTCTATTGTGTACACGATTGATTCTAAAGTTCTTAATTATATGCTATTTAACGATAACTGAAGGAGGAACATCGGCAAGTCTCCCAAGAATGGCATCTCCGTGATCTGGGGCGAGCGACGGCGCTTCTGGGACGTTTCCGTCGGCCTCGCCGCGGGGGAATACGGGCGATCAAGCGAATCTGCGGCCTGGTCTCTCGACGACGGAATCGAAGGCGGGCTCTGGCGTCGAGGTGGAGCCAGGCGAGGTCGGCGCTGAGGACGTGGCGAAGTGGATCTGTAGACGACATTGCCTAACGCAATTGGTCAAAGGAAGCTGGAAGTCCAGTTGGGGCAACTGGAAGCGCAAAGACAATCCACAAACGCAAATGGGCGCTGAAGGATGCCAGACTTTTGGTGAACTCGAAGGCGAGAACTTCACGAGAGGCTTGGCCCTGGCGCCTTGATTTTCGCGCTCCCGTCGATGGCACCCGCCCAGTTCGCCGTCAGTTACTCCAGCGTCTGGAAGGTGGGTTTCTTCGAGGGAACTGCTACCTCGTGAACGCGGAGCAAGGTCACAAAGACCACTGATCCGGGCGAGTTCATCAAGAAGGGGGCCTACCGTGATCTGGGGCGAGCGACGGCGCTTCTGGGACGTTTCCGTCGGCCTCGCCGCGGGGGAATACGGGCGATCAAGCGAATCTGCGGCCTGGTCTCTCGACGACGGAATCGAAGGCGGGTTAATAGAACGTTCGAATCGAAAACGTTGAGGTAAATCCATTCAAAGAACGCTAGCTGGGGAATCAAAATTCTCCCGAATCATTCTATACAACTTGAACTGTAGATAAATCCTCAGATGACTGGTTTGTAGCGGTGGGGCCATTGCAGTCCCGGCAATATCTATCCCACCAATCCTTAGAGGTTAGATTGTAGGCCAGACGGCTGCAGGCCTGGCAGATCAAATCATCGGGAGATACAGGCAATATGCTCACCTTATCACCCCACTCTTGAATGGCAAGCCATCGACCATCTGGGCTGAAGGCTGCTGAACGCATTATACCGATATACTGTAATTTCTCCAGTTCTTCGCCTAATATTGCATCCCAGATTCTTGCTGTTGCATCCATGCTCCCCGTGACCAGTTTCTTCCCATCTGGGCTGAAGGCTACAAAGAAAACGAGATCATCATGGCGCATTGATGCCTGTTCATTTCCTGTCGATAAATCCCAAATCCTTGCAGTACTATCATCACTTCCCGTGGCCAGCCTCTTGCCGTCTGAGCTGAAGGCTACAGAGAACACCTGTCCATCACATTTTACCTCTGCCAATTCCTTGCCGGTCTCAACACCCCATATCTTTGCGGTGTTATTACTGCCATCCATTGCCACTTTCCTGCAATCATTGGTAAATGATGCTGAGTTCACTTTGTCTTCCAGCTTTATCTCAGACAGCTTCTTGCCAGTCTGCAGATCCCATAAAATCACTATGCCTTCATCACCAGCTGCGGCCAGCCTCTTGCCATCATTGCTGAACCTCATGGAGATTATCGTGCCGTTATGTTCCATTTGAGCAAGCTGGTTCCATGTTTGAGCATTCAACAGCTGTATAGTGCCATCTTCGATGGCAATTGCCATCTGCTCTCCATGGGGACTGAAAGCTATGGCTTTTGCCTGAGCATTAAAATCGAGCCTCACCAGATCTTCGTAGGTTTCCGCATCCCATAAGCTTACTCTGCCCCCATTCTCTCCGAGATTGCCGCTAGTGTCGTGTCAACTCTTTAGTGACATAAAGCATATAATATAGGTCCTTCATAATCCTGCTTGAGGGACTGATTATGGCGAAATACACCGTGACACTTACCAAAGACGAGCGCGAAGCTCTTGG
>Ga0272441_10007693_pt1 | contig 17408 bp, 19 predicted proteins | sample SSMProp6N_FD_193582 | JGI IMG/M metagenome (GOLD analysis project Ga0272441, IMG submission 193582) | Marine sediment archaeal communities from Little Sippewissett salt marsh, Falmouth, MA, United States - SSM-Prop-6N | ecosystem: Environmental > Aquatic > Marine > Wetlands > Sediment ...
ATTTCATCAAGAATCCCGGTAAAATTCCTGCCTATAATCAGGTTTGAGGTTGAAAGATTTCCAATTCGCGGAACTGCAATGGTGCGGCTTTCCCTGTTCTGATCATTGGTATAGGTTATCCCGTCAGGGGAGCCGTCCAGGGCATATTCAAGAAGGCCTGTGGATGAATCAAAGCGGAGAATATGATGATGCCATACTCTTGGAATCAGCCTGGTTGTTCCTGTTAGTGTAAGGGTCAGGGGCTCTTTCCCGGGGGGCAGAAAGAAATTTGTGAAATCCCATTGGATTTTTCTTTCTTTAATACTGCAGCGGAACTCCTGAGGTACTATCCGGCCGTCAATTTTTTCAGTTCCCTGCCATAAAAGTATGGTTTCTCCCTCACCGAGATGTGCGGGATAGAGCCAGAATTCTATCGAAAAATCACCCCATTCTGTTCCCCGCTGGAAAAGAGCTCCCGGTCCCGGCTTCAGGGATATTCCTTCACGTTCGTTCTGAAATACACCGGCGCTGGACCCGTAATAATAATATCTGGACGAAAGGGTGATTGAACTGTTTTTCACAGTATAGTTGCCGGGATACACAGAGAGAGGGCTGGTGTTGAAATGGAGAAGCAGGTCTGTTTGATTATCAGAAGAATATTCACCGTCAGCCAGGAGGAGATCAAAAAAACCTTTCTTGCCGGTCTCTTTGGTTATACCGGCAAATTCCATATCTTTCCATCCGTCTTCTCTTCCGAGATAGATCATCTCTTCAAGGGAATACACGTGTATGGTCAGCACGCTCAACAGCGCCGTGATGCAGCAAATCTTCCAGCTTGTCATGCGATTATTCATTCTATACATTATATATACACTATTATCGGCAATTATGAAACAGAAAACATATTTAGGACCTTTTCCTCCATACTTTTTCGACAACCTTCCCCCAAAGCCCGGGGTTTATTTAATGAAAAACGTAAAAGATGAAATCATCTATATCGGAAAAGCGAGGAACCTGAAGAAAAGGGTGCGTTCCTATTTCAATGCCGGTGAAAAAGACATAAAAACCCGGTTCCTGGTAAAGAAAATCGCGGATATTGAATATATCATCACAAATACTGAATATGAGGCACTGCTTTTAGAGAACACTCTGATAAAAAAATGGAAACCTCATTACAATATAAATCTTAAAGACGGTAAGACCTATCCTGTTATACGGGTCACTGCTGAAGATTTTCCCAGAGTGTTCCGTACCCGGAGAATTATTCAGGACGGTTCTTCATATTACGGCCCTTTTCCTGATATTTACAGTATCGACCGGTATCTTGCTCTCATTGATAAGCTGTTTCCGCTGCGGAAATGCCGGGGGTCCCTGAAAAAACGGGAACATCCCTGTCTCTATTATCATATCGGCCGTTGCTCTGCACCCTGCTGCGGCCGGATTTCGAAAGAGGAATATCAGGAACGTATAAAAAAGGTAAAAAGCCTGCTTTCAGGGGATATTACTGAGATTATCCGTGAGCTGAATGAAAAAATGAAGGAGGCTTCATCTGCCCTTAATTTTGAAAAAGCGGCGGAACTGCGTGACACCATAGAATCAGTAAAGATTTCTGTTGCAGAACAGACAGTTGAGGACTTCACCCTGGATAGAAAGGATTATATCGCAGCCCTTCAGGAGGAGATTTATACAGTTTTTGTTGTTTTCCAGATGCGTCAGGGAAAACTGATTGGGAGTGATATCTTCAGGAGTAAAAGCCCTTCCAGTGAGGAGGAAAGCATAAGCGAGTTTCTTGTCAGTTACTACAGCACTCTCCATGATCCTCCTGAGAAAGTATATCTTAAAAAAAAGGGAGACTACGAAGATATAGAAAATTTTTTTAAGAAAGAACTGCATGCCTCAGTACAGATACTGGCCCCGGAAACATCCCGTGACAGATCGGTTATCAGTCTCGCGATGGACAATGCATCTCAGGAACTGACCGCCTGGCGGAACAGGGAGGAAAAAGAGGAACTTTTAAAAGAGGCAAAAAAGGTCCTCCGGTTGAAAACAATACCGCGGCGGATTGAAGGGTTTGATATAGCCCAGTTATCAGGAAAATATCCGGTTGCATCTATGGTCTCTTTTTATAACGGCCGGCCGGATAAAAGTAATTACAGAAGATATCATATCAGAACTACCCGGGGTAAAGTTGATGATTATGAATCTATCCGTGAAGTAATTGCCCGGCGTTATACCCGTGTTCTTAATGAAAAACTTGATAAACCGGATCTTATTCTTATTGACGGCGGGAAAGGGCAGGTGTCGGCTGTGTGTGAAATACTGGAAGTCCTTGGAATCCCTGATATTCCGGTAAGGGGCCTTGCAAAAAAAAATGAGGAACTCTATTCTCCCGGAACGGCAGATCCGGCAAGGCTCCCGGAAACTTCACAGGTTCTGAAATTGCTTCAGGCGGTCCGGGACGAGGCCCATAGATTTGCCACCCGTTTTAATAAAGCCCTGAGAGCTAAGAATGTTAAGCTCGGGGAATTGGAAAAAATACCTGGAATAGGCCCTAGAAGGAGCAAACAGCTTTTAGAAACCTACGGTTCCCTGGAAGAAACAGCAGAGCAGTCTCCTGAGGACATTGCTGAACTTCTGCATATTAATAGAAAAAATGCTGAATTTCTTCTCCGGAAACTAATAAACTATAAGAAACAGTAAGGAGGTTTCTGTGAAGATATTAATTGGTATCGTGCTGATTTTCCTATTTTCCGTAATTTCAATATCAGGGCAGACTATAAATGAAGCTGAAACAGAGGGTATAAGCTTTACCTGGGAAATAGATGAGGGTCTTCTTCATTGTACCGTGCGGGCGGAAACAGAAGGATGGATAGCGGTCGGTTTTAAGCCCGAGCGGGCAATGAAAGGAGCAAACATCATTATCGGGTATGTGGATAAAGACAGCATCATTTTGGAGGATCATTACGGCACAGGTACATTTTCTCATAGCGCCGACACGGACCTTGGAGGTGAAAAAAATCTTACAATTGTGCAGGGTACAGAAAATAAGGGTATAACTGAAATTGAGTTTACTATCCCTCTGGATTCGGGAGATGAAAAGGATACGGTTCTTTCGTCCGGAGAAATGATTTCCGTAATCCTCGCCTATGGGAAAAGGGACAATCTCCGCTCAAAACACAAGAGCAGGGGAACGGTTGAAATCACTCTGTAATTTATCAGGAAGCACCCCTTTTTTCCTGATGCAGTAGTACAGGAAGAGGGAGAGGAGCAGTCCGTGAATGTCTGTTTTCACGGTCCGCAAGGCTGTATCAAAATCAGCGGTTAGCAGGACTATACGTTTTAAGTCGTCAAGGGAGTAATTATTCCCGGCTGCTGTATAAATCTTCTGATTTTTTTTCGACCTGATTTTGCATTGGGCATGGGCTTCCTTAGGGCTGAACTGCCGGTCGAGAAGGCGTTTTACTTTTATCAGGTTTTTAAACTGCCAAAGCAGGCCTGCAAGAATCTGTACCGGCTGATTGTCTCTTGCGAGAAGCAGTTTATTGAGAATCTCTTCAGCACCTTCAAAATCAGCATAGGCAATTTTTTCAAAAAGGGTAAAAACACTCTCTTCCCTGCTGTGAAACATGTAGGTTTCAAGGTCCTCAGCTGTGATCTCTTTTCCCGGCTCAAAGAGATTGCAGAGTTTCTCACATTCGATCTGCAGATCCCGGGTATTGTTTTCCACCAGCTCGAGGAGAAGTTCTACACCGTCCCGGCTCAGGGAAAATCCCTTCTGCTTCACAAAATTCAGAACAAAACCCCGCTTCTGATTTTCAAAGAGTTCCCAGAATATTTTTTTACCTTCCTTTGGGATAAGGGTGTCGAATTTCGGATTCATTTTGATGAAACTGCTGATCAGGAGAAGGGCCGTTCCCCGGGCAGGAGCTTTCAGGTATTCAGAAAGAATGACAAGATCATCTTTTTTCTGGAGTTCTTCGCATCCATGGTACATTACCAGGATAGAGTCTGAAAAGAGAGAGCCGTTCCTTAACAGAGCAATTACCTCTTTTATGCCTGTTTCAAAAGAATAAAACCGGTGAATTTCTATGTCAGCCTTTGATTTTTTCCGTATTTCATCGGTAAGGGAATTAATAAATGTTGTTTTTTCTCCCTCTTCAGGTCCTAGGAGAAGATATACCGGCAGCAGTTTATTCATAGTTCCTGTAGATGCAGATCAGTTTTCCTAATATTTGAAGGCTCTGCGTATAGAGAGGAGGATAGATGGGATTTTCCGCTTTCAGTTTAATCCGGTTCTTCTCTTTGTAGAAACGTTTTAGAGTAACCGCGTCATTTATCATGGCACAGATAATATTACCGTTATCAGCAACATTCTGCTGTGAGAAAACCGCAAGATCACCGTCAAGGATGCCGGCGTTTTCCATGCTGTCTCCTTTAACGACTAACGCGAAATGCCGGCCCTTTGTTAATGAGGAGCTGGGAAGTTTCAGATAACCGTCAAAATTTTCTTCAGCGAACAGCGGAATCCCGGCTGCAATATTTCCAAGTATGGGAATAGAGACCAGTTCCTCTTCAGTTACATTCTCCGGCTCAATAACTTCAATTGCTCTCGAACGGTTTAAATCACAGTGAATTTTGTTCTTTTTTTCGAGGGCTTTAACATGATCGTAGGCACCCTTTACAGAGATAGAAAAATTAGCAGCTATTTCTCTGATGGTAGGAGGATATTTATGCTGAAGGGAATACTGCTTAATAAAAGAGAGAACCTCTTCCTGCCGCTTGGTTAAGGCTTTCATTTCTTTATCACTATACCATATTTTTTTATCTTTCCGTGAAGACTGCTTGGATAAATCCCGAATGCTTCTGCTGTTTTTGAAATGTTATATCCGTTTTCCTTGAGTTTTTCCATAAGCAGTTTTTTTTCAAACAACTCTTTTGCGTCATTTAATTTCATGCTGCTGTATTCAGACAATTCGCTGTTATTCTCCTGCTGTTTTTTTTCATCCAGATAATACCGTACAATTTCTCCGGAAATATCCGTCTCATCAGTCATAATATTAATACGCTCAATGAAGTTTTTCAACTCGCGGACGTTTCCAGGCCAGGAATATTCCCTGAGAATTTTCATTCCCTCCGTGGAAATATTCTTGCTTTCGATTAACGCTGGGTCTTTATATTTTTGCAGAAAGTAATGAACTAATTCTTCAATATCATCCCTCCGTTCTCTGAGGGGACTTACAACAATGGGAATTACATTAAGCCGGAAATAGAGGTCCTCCCTGAATGTGTTCTTATGTATTTCCTCCTGAATGTCCTTATTTGTTGCGGCAATGATACGTACGTTTACGGAAATAGTGGATTCACTCCCTATTCGTTCAAATTTCATTTCCTGAATAGCTCTAAGGACTTTTGCCTGGGCGCTTAATGACATGTCGGCAACTTCATCAAGAAAGAGGGTCCCGGTGTGTGCAATTTCAAATTTACCCTTTCTGCGGGCAATAGCACTGGTGAATGCGCCTTTTTCATGACCGAAAAGTTCACTCTCTATGAGGGTGTCAGGGATGGCCGCACAGTTTACCTCAACAAAAGGTTTTTCACTTCTTGAGCTTCGCCGGTGTATTTCTCTGGCAACCAGCTCCTTGCCTGTACCGTTTTCCCCCAGAATGAGAATCCGGGCGTCCGATGACGCACTCTGATTTATGAGTTCCCGGACTTTTTCCATCTGGGAGCTGGAACCTATCATCTCATCTTCAATGAACAGGGATGTTTTCAGGGCTGTATTTTCTTTCTTCAGAGTTTCAAGCTGGAGGGCATTTTTTACAAGATTCAGCACTTTGTCCAGGGACAGGGGTTTTTCCAGAAAATCAAATGCCCCTTCCTTTACAGCTTTCACTGCAATATCGATATTGGCATGACCGGAGATGATTATTACCTCTATGAGGGGGTACTCTTTTTTAATTGTCTGGAGTACCTCTATCCCCCCCATTTTGGGAAGCCAGACATCAAGAATGACGCAGTCGATATCCTCCTTCTGAAGAATAGCCAGTCCCTCGTATCCGTCACCTGCAGTGAAAACAGAGTATTCTTCATCTTCCAGAATATCCTGGAGGACAGAGCAAATACCTGGTTCGTCGTCAATGACCAATATGTTTGCCATCTGTATCTTTCTAGTCCCTGTCTGCTTTTGGTAAATCTATGAAAAATGTAGTTCCGATCCCTGGCTGTGATTCAAACCATATTTGACCATTGTGATCAAGTATAATTCTTTCGACTATGGACAAACCAAGTCCAGTACCCTTTTCCTTTGTCGTAAAATACGGATTGAACACTTTGTTGCTATTTTCTTTTTGTATACCGCTTCCGGTGTCCTGTATCTGTATTCTACAGTAATCAAGATTTCCCTTTGTGACAAGGTCCGCACGTATGGAAATTTCTCCTTTCCCGTTAATTGCTTCCAGACCGTTGGTGATCAGGTTGGTAAAAACCTGGTTGATTTGATCGGAATCAGCCAGGATAAATAACCCTGGATCAATATTTTCTGTATGGATTAGTACATTCTGGGAGGAAAAACGAAAAACAGAAGCTGCTGAAAGGACAAGTTCTGAAATACTGCACACTTCCATTTTAGGTTCAGGGAGCCGGGCGAAATCCCGGAATTCAGTCAGGAGATTGTTTAGCCTTTCCACCTCTCCGATTATTGATGTGGCTGACGGGACCAGTACGTCTCCGAGATTTGTCTTCCCGGATTCATACCTCTTGAGGATCCTCTGGGCTGAAAGTTTGATAGGAGTGAGGGGATTTTTAATTTCATGGGCCATGCGCTGAGCAATTTCCTGCCATGTGGTCACTTTTTCCGTTTGTATAAGCTGTCTTCGTGATCTCTCTAATTCCGCGACCATATGATTGAATGAACGGATCAGGTTGGAAAGCTCGTCCTTAGTTCTGGTCAGAATCCTGATTGAATAGTCCCCTTCCGACACTTTCCGGGTAGCGTCTTCCAGATTGATAATAGGCCGGATTATTTCATCACTGAGCATAAAGCTTATCAGTATGGCGAGGAGCAGGATGGGAAAAGAGAAGGAAGCGTAAAATAAGATCAGAACGATTCGGAAAACACGCTGAAATTCCTCAAGCTGGCTGAAAATTTCCAGGGTATTGGTTAGATTTTGGGCTTCCTTGTCAAATCCCTCAGGAAGTATTGTACCGAGAACCGCTGAATAGGTTTCTCCTTTGGCTGTGTACTGACTTACGGCTCTGAAGATTGTTTTTTCCTGTTTTGTCTCTTTCGGCAGAAGACCTTCAGTTACAGTGATATCCTTGAAATTACTTATCCGGCCGTCAATTTCTCCCTGAAAAGTTAATTCTTCACCCCTGGAATTAAAAATTTGCAGAAAATCTATTGTACTGTTCATAGCCTTTATTTCCTGAAAACTTCTCTCCGGCTGTTTTTCCGCTTCCCTAAGCAGGGATGATAAGGAGGTGCTTGCCTGCAGATTTTCCAGGGTTTCCAGACGGTCGTCATAATATGCCAGGGCAATATGAATCCCCCCTCTCAGGGCTTCACCGTATTTAGGAGAAAACCAGGATTCCGTAGTTGTATTAATGAAACTGATGGAAAGAATTCCCTGGGGAATGGATGATAATAAGGCAATAAACGCAAAGAATAAAATGAGACGCACTTTGAATCTGGTTCCCGGAGCACCCCGGCGGGTATCCCGGACCAGCCTGAATATATTGAAAAGAATTGTCCCAATGAGAAATACCGGCAAACCGACTGCCAGGGGTATGAAGATGAGGTTAGCCATAGGCCGGCCCATGGCCACGTCCTGAAGGATTTGATTGGAGAATACAAGGATCAGGGCAATAAGAAAGATGTAAATTATGATGATGCTGATGAGGCCGGTAACCGAAGTTGTTTGTGTCTGCAGAGATTTCATTCCCTTACCATCCCTCTCTGTTCCGGAATGTCAGCATATTCCCACTCCGTGGTTATGAGATGGGAAGTGGAAAAAGAACCGAGGATGTTTAAAGGGGGAAGGAACTTTATGGTTCTGAGCCGGGTCCTGCCTGCGGCATAATAGTTGTCCGCGGATTCAATAGAGAGCGGCAGCGGAACATCCTTTATTGAAAAGAATTGGGAGATAAATTCTTCCTTTTGTGAAAATTTCTTTACCTCCCCTTTATAATCTGTAATAACGTACTGTTTTGAGAATATGTCCCATTGTGCTTCCTGACTGTATTCCCATTCTGAGATGAGTTTATCACTGAAGAATTTTCTCAGACCCTTTGCTTTCCTGTAAAGGTATACAGAGAAATAAATTTCGGACCGCATTCCCTGGTCCAGCCGTTCAAAGACTTCCTTAGGCGAACAGTTTGCTAAATAGAGGGAGAATTTCAGGGAATTGCCATCTGTCTGGATATCAAAAATGCTTTCCTGTCCGAATAAAGGTAAAAGGGACAGTGAGAAAAAGATGGAAAAGAAAAATAGAAAACCTTTTTTATTCCTCTTCAAATTTATTTTCAAACAATTTAGCAATGGCCTCCACCGCCTCTTTTTCGTCCGCTCCTTCCGCAATGATATTTATCCGGGAATTATATGCAGCTCCGAGGGTTATAATTCCCATAATAGATTTCCCATTTATCCTGTCGCTGTCTTTTTCTAAATAGATTTGAGAATCATATTTATTTGCTGTCTGAACAATCAATGCTGCGGGTCTGGCGTGAATACCTGCCCGATTTTTGATAATAATTTCTTTCGTCATCATGAAACTGCTCTGATTAAAAAGTTACATTCTTTTGGAAATATACTCTGCGGGCGTTTTCACTTTCAAGCCATTTAAGAACATTTTCATCGAATTCTTTGGCGGAATGATAGCCGAGCTTTTTCAGCCGTTCGTTCATTGCCGCTGTTTCAATAATAATTGGAATGTTACGGCCTGGTTTCACGGGAATGGTAAGAGCCGGAACCTTTACTTCAAGTAATTGCATGGTATTGTCCTGGGAACCTAACCGGTCATATTCCTTTTCTGTGTCCCATTCTTCCAGCTGTACAATAAGCTGTATCTGCTTCTTGTCCCGGATAGCTCCTACGCCGAAAAGATGGGTGATATTGATGATTCCTAATCCCCGGATCTCCATGTGATGGCTGATTACAGGATTAGCGCCTGATCCCATGAGTATATTTCCGCCTACGCATTTTATTTCAACAGCATCGTCCGCAATTAGCCGATGACTCCGTTCGATCAGTTCTAAGGCAATTTCACTCTTGCCCACACCGCTTTCACCCATAATGAGGACGCCTATTCCGAAAACTTCCACCAGCACCCCGTGAATAAGCTGTCTGGGAGCGAATATATTGCTGAGGGCCCAGATAAGTCTGGTTGAAAAATTAGACGTCGGCAGATCAGTCTGCAGAACAGGACATTTTGCGTTTTCCGCAATATTCATGAAACATTCATCCGGGGAAAGGCCGTGGGTGAAGATGCAGCAGGGGAAAGGGTGGGTGAACATATGCTCCAGACTGCTGGTTTCATTTTCCTTCCGCAGTTTTTCAAGATAGGCAGTCTCTCCTCTGCCGAATATCTGTATTCTCTGAAAAGCAAAATTATCAAAAAAACCGCTCAGCTCCAGTCCCGGCCGATTAAGATCTGGTACAGTGATTTCTCTGGAAAGGCCGGCCCTCCCTCCGATACACGCAAGATTCAAAGAATTGTTATCTTTAAGATCGAGGTCTAAAAGATCAAGAACGGTAAATTTTTTCACTTCAAACTCTTCTCCCGGAAAATATTAATGTTCCTGTATTTTATCCTTTTCTTTCAGGATTTTATTATCGAGCTTGTCCAGTAACTTATCAATCCCCGGTTTCAAATCGTAACTGACCACCTTCAGGTGGGTGGAATAATTCCATCGGAAATTGATTTTAGATTCAATTTTTAAACGGCGTTTCTCTTTTGTAATAGTTATCATCAGGTCTACAATCAGATCTAAAGCGTAATCTATGCGATGGATCTTTTTTTCAATATAGTCTTTTGTTTCATCTTCAATATCATAGTGTACGCCTTTGATTTCTAAATTCATGAATCCTCCCTATAGAAATGAATTGCCGTGACTATCGCAAATAGGAGGAATCGATGTCAAGCTCTTTTCTGTATTTTGATACCGTCCTCCTGGCGATTTTTATTCCCTTTTTGGCCAGCAGCTCAGCTATTTTCTGATCTGACAGCCGTTTCCCGGATTCTTCCTGGATTATTTCCTTTACAACCTCTTTTACTCCTTCTTTTGAAAACCGCGAACCGGAAGACCCGGCACCTGTTATTGAATTGGAAAAGAAGTACTTTAATTCATATATACCCCATTCTGTCTGGATATATTTAGCGTTTGAGATCCTTGAAACTGTTGTTTCATGAACATCAACTTCGTTTGCAATATCCTTCAGTGTTAAGGGCACCAGATATTTGGGACCTTTCCGGAAAAAATCACGCTGGAATTCAATAATGGCTTTTGCGATTTTTAAAAGGGTTTGATTGCGCTGATGAATACTCCTGATAAACCACCGGGCGTCTTTAATATTACTGTTTACAAACTGCTTTGTCTTTTGTTCCTGCTGTTTTGTTTTATTGATATTTTTATAAAATGAATTGATTCCTAAAACAGGGATCTCCTCATCATTGAGAATGAGGACAAACTCCCCCTCTTTCAGCTTGATCATAAGGTCCGGAATTACATACCTGGGCTCTTCATTGGAATAAGCCCGGCCGGGAAAGGGGGAAAGGGTTTTTAAGAATACAAGAAGTTCCTCCAGCTCCTTTTCAGAAATGCGCATTTTCTTTTTTATTTCCCCATATTTCTTCTTTTCTAAAAGGGTGAAATGATCTGAAAGGAGTTCCTTCATTTTTTCAGGAGCATCTGGAGAAAGCTCTGATTGAATAAGGAGGGATTCTATGTAATTTTTTGTACACGTCCCCACAGGTTAGAATTTTCTGATAAGATCCATTACTTCCGGGAGCAGAGGAAGGTCTTCTTTCGATACCAGGGTTTCCGGCGGTGTCTGATGGAAGCCGTTGCCGTCAAGGTTCTGAATAACCAGTTCTCCGATTCTGAACCAATTTTCCGGGATCGGCTGAAGTTTCAGCTGCCAAAGCAGATGATGCTGCAGGGATTCCGGCCTGGCTATGGCGCCTTCCATAAATTTTCTTTTATTGTTGCTGGCTTCCTCATTCAGATTTCTCGAATATCCGGGATCGGAAGAATTTTCAAAATATTCATATTCTTCGGACTGACGTTTTCCCAGATCCTCCAGAGAGACTTCAGATTTATCTTCAATTATTTCCAGGGCCGGGTTCTTTTCAAGTTCTTCCTGTATTTTTGTTTTCAGGTCCTGTATGGGCATGGCCATCAGTTGTATGGACTGATATAACTGAGGGTTCATCTTGAGCCGCTGTTCCTGAATGATTACAGGTTTCTGATACTGCACCTATCCTTTCCTTTTAGCCTTCTATTTAATAATGATTTAGGCAAATTAAATTGTCAATGTGGCAGCGCATATTATGCTACATGGTAAACTGCTCTCCAAGGTAAATCTTCCTGGCCATTTCATTTGTTAACAGCTCATCCCTGGTGCCCCTGGCCATTATTTCTCCTAAATTGATAATATACGACCGGTGAGTTATTTCCAGAGTATCCCGGACATTATGGTCTGTGATGAGGATTCCTATCCCTTTATTTGAGAGAGCTTCCACGATTTTCTTAATTTCATACACAGCTATAGGATCAATACCCGCAAAAGGTTCGTCCAGGAGGAGAAATTTCGGTTCAATAGCAAGGGACCGGGCGATTTCCGTTCTTCTCCGTTCTCCCCCGGACAAGGTGTAGGCTTTCTGTTTACGGATATTCTGAATACCCAATTCAGAAAGAAGGCTTTCCAGGCGCTCTTTTTTCTCCTGTTTTGTAAGATCTTTCCGGGTTTCCAGGATCGCATAGATGTTTTTTTCAACAGTAAGTTTCCTGAAAACAGAAGCTTCCTGGGGGAGATAGGAAATTCCTTCCAAGGCCCGTCTGAACATGGGTTCTTTGGTGATATTCCTCCCGTCAAGAAAGATCGTTCCTGAAGTAGGAGTAATAAATCCGACAATCATATAAAAAACTGTAGTTTTCCCTGCACCGTTCGGTCCCAGAAGACCGACAATTTCCCCTTGCAGCATAGAGAAACTCACATCAAGAACTGCTGCTTTTCTCCCGAAGACCTTTTTAAGGCCCTCTACTTTTAATCCCAGATGATCAGCTTCACTCATTATTTTCTTTTCCCTCTTCGTCTTCCTCGTCCTCTGCGGTAACGGTTCCTGAAACCTCTCCTTCCAGTTCAATCTCATCAGTATCCAGGTTAATGATGATTTTTGATGCCCTGTAATTATCTCCTTTCCAGTACACAAAGGGCATTCCTGATAATTCCAGGATTTCATCCTCCCTTTGAAACCTGGCAAATTCGGAACGGCATGCCATGTCCTCCTGGAGGATCCGCACTCCTATCTGAATAATTGTAACATCATCCTTGCCGAAGTTCTCAAGGAAGCCTCCTTTTACCACCAGTTCATTTTTCTGGTCTTCCATCTCTGCGTATCCCTGGACCCTGCTGATATCATTTTCCCGGTCATAAAAAAGGTTTTCGCAGATCAGAATAATGCCTTTTTCTTCATCAGTAACGGTAATACCGCCACGGCACAGGGCAAACCTGGAATCCTCGCCGTACAGTTCTATTTCATCAGCGTGAATCTCTGTACTTTCTGATATGATTACCGCATTTCCTGAAAGAAGGGTCCGCTCTTTTCCCTGAGCGAGGACCGTGGACATGCGGTCCGCTGAAAAAGTGAAGGTGTCCCCGAAGATCAGGACTGTGGTAAAGGCAAGGAGGAAAATAAGAACTGCTTTTTTATTCATTTCCTTCATCATCATCTTCTTCATCTACAACTGTGCCGGAGGTTCCTCCGGAAAAATAAATCTCTTTAGTGGAGAAGTCCGCCTCAAATCCGGTGCCTGTAATGGATGATCCGGTATCCTCCCAAATATTTACCTGATTCTCAGATTTGCTTTTCAGGTTTTTGCTCTCTTTGATCCAGTAGAGATATTCAGCTGAAATTCCTCCCTCTTCCTCCTGGGAGAAAAAATCCAGGTTCCCTTCCATTTCCGCGTCTTCTGTTTCCGTAAAATAGGTTACTGTGTCAGCCCATCCTTCGGTGATAATTTCTCCTGAATCATTAAACTCCTGGAAAAGTACAGATGAGAGATGCTGTTCCTTCTTTTTATCAAATGAGGCAACTTCTGCTGCCTGGATCCGGTATAGGGGTTTTCCGTCTTTCACTTCTATATGAGTTACATTGTAGAGAACTGAATTCGGGATGTTTTCGGAAAGGTCCTCTGCAAGAAGGGCTTCATCGTAATCAATACTGCAGGAAGCGAGCATAAGAACGAAAATAATACCGAAAACCGGATTATTCAGTTTTTTCACTGCATGCCCCTATAAAACCGGAGAATAAAGGATGAGGACGGGTCGGTTTTGATGTGAATTCCGGATGAAACTGAACACCCACGCCCCAGGGATGCCCAGACCACTCTATCGATTCCACGAGAGCATCATCCGGGGTAAGTCCGCTGATCACAAGTCCCTTTTCCTGAAGGGTGTTTCGGAAACGGTTGGATACCTCATACCTGTGCCTGTGGCGTTCAAATACTGTTTTCGCTTTATAACATTGATAGATTCGGGTGCCTTTTTTCAGTTTTGTTTGACTTTTACCAAGACGCATGGTGCCGCCGTAAGCTTTCACATCTATCTGCTCTGAAAGAAGGCTTATCACGGGATTCGGGCATTCCTGTACGAATTCCGTGCTGTTTGCGTCCGTTAAACTGCATTTATTTCTGGCAAATTCTATAACCATAATCTGCAGTCCGAGGCAGATCCCGAAGTAGGGAAGGTTATTTTCCCGGGCATAATTCGCCGCAAGGACCATGCCCTCAACACCCCGCTGTCCGAAGCCCCCTGGTATCAGAATACCATGGATTTCTTTAAATACAGTTTTCAGGTTTTTTGTCTTTTCTATTTTTTCCGAATCAATATAAACACAGTTAATCCGCACCTTATTTGTGATCCCGCCGTGCTGAAGCGCTTCATGTATCGATTTATAGGTGTCATTAAGGTTTACGTATTTCCCCACGATCCCGATATTAATGTTTCTCTTCGTGTTATTGTAGGTGTCAACGACCTTTTGCCATGAATCAAGACATGCTGAATTTGTTCTGATGCCGAGGCGTTTCAGAACAATATGATCAAGTTTCTGCTGATGATAAACAATAGGGATTTCATAAATTGAAGATTTTACGTCATAAGCAGTAATTACAGCCTCGTCATCCACATTGGTGAAAAGGGCTATTTTGCTCCTCATTTCCTCTTCTATAAGCTGGGGGGCCCTGCAGAGGAGAATATCGGGCTGGATACCGATTTCCCGAAGGGCCATGACTGAATGCTGGGTAGGTTTCGTTTTCAGTTCTCCGCCGATAACTGCAGGTATCAGTGTAAGATGAACAAAAAGGATATTCTTTTTGCCGAAATCATGCATAAACTGTCTTGCTGCCTCCAAAAAAGGTATCGATTCTATATCTCCGACTGTACCGCCGATCTCTGTTATAACGATCTGAACCCCGGGGTCTTTGCTTATCTGTACAATTCTGCTTTTAATCTCATCAGTAATGTGAGGTATTACCTGAACTGTCCGTCCTAGATAATCCCCCTCCCGCTCCTTTTTAATTACTGATTGGTAAATCTGGCCTGTGGTAATGGAATTCGCCCGGCTTAATGGAGAATTGGTAAAACGTTCATAATTGCCGAGGTCAAGGTCGGTCTCTGCGCCGTCATCTGTTACAAACACTTCTCCGTGCTGATAGGGGCTCATGGTGCCCGCATCGACATTGATATAGGGATCAATTTTTATCATCCGTATATTGAGCCCTCTGCTTTCAAGCAGCGTGCCTAATGAAGCGGCTGCTATGCCTTTCCCGAGACTTGAACAAACCCCGCCGGTTACAAAAATAAATTTCTTCATGTGAGGGAATTATAGATGAGAGGATGTCTTATTTCAATTACATCAAACTGGAATCCAGGTTTTCTGCGTCCAGATAAAGCAGTTCCGGAGAATAACCGCTGTTTCTTTGAAGATATTCGGGTGTTTTTTCACCGTTTTCCAGGAGTCCCGACGCTGCGAATATTTCCGCACCGAGACGGAGGGCCAATGCTATTCCGTCACTGGGTCTGATTTCCATGGAATATTTTTTAAGTCCCTTTGAATACCGGATCCTGGAGAGATACTTATCCCCCCGGGTACCGTAAATTTCCAGGCTGTTCAGGGTAAATTTATGTACGGAAAATAGTTGTGTGATTATATCGTGGGTCAGGGGACGGGGAGGACAAATCCCTTCCATTTCAATTATAATTGCGCTTGCTTCAAAGGGGCCGATAGTGATAGTCATGGTCTTTTGTTTTTCCCGGTCCTGGAGAATGACAATCGGCATTTCAGTGTCTTTGTCCAAGGCAATGCCCCGAATTTTAACCGGAACAATCTTTTCTTTACCCATATAAAGTAATATAGCACGTTTTTTTCAGATGCCCATGCAAATTTTCGGGGGAGATTCATACAAAGAAGGCTGAGGGGTTTCACGCGGAGGCCGCGGGGAGCGCGGAGAAAATTGTGCTACTCAATATCTATTTTAACTGTTAGAATCTTCCGGGGAGTTTTCTTGTGCTGATAGATTTGAGTATCAAAGTGACTATTTCAGCTAATGAAGAGGCGATGAAAAATGAAAAGATGGCTTCCTTCGGCCATTTAGGTACCCATTTTGATGTGATGAATAAAGAATTTCCTTTATCATATACCAGGCGAAAAGGAATTGTCTTTGATGTTTCATCAGTCCTGGAACGGGATATCAGTGCAGAAGATATCAGCCTTAATAAAATACAAAAAGATATGTTCGTTGCTTTTTATTCCGGATTTATAGAAAAAGAGGAGTACGGGACAAAAAAATATTTTTCCGAACACCCTCAATTGTCGGATCTATTAGTTAATAAACTTCTGGAGAAACAGATTTCCATAATTGGTATTGATTTCGCCGGTATACGAAGAGGCAAAGAACATACGCCGAAAGACCAATATTGTGCAGACAATGGTGTTTTTATTGTTGAGAACCTCTGTAATTTAAATCAGATATTACAGGGGAAAAAGGAAGAATATTTTACTGCCAATACATATCCAGTAAATTTTACAGGAATGTCCGGGCTGCCCTGCCGGGTGGTAGGACAGAAATGAAAAATTATTTTAGATTTGTAGTTATTAATTGAAATCCTGGCGATATTCAGCAGTAGCTCGAAAAGTAAAAAAGAAAGAACTGAAGAAAAGTTGGCTTTTGTGATACCATGTTGGAAGAGCAATGCTGCTGCTTGTATCCGGGAGAATATTTATGCGAAAAATTGCATTAATATTTTCTTTTTATTAATCGCCGCAGCTTTTACCTGGGCTGATGTGAATAAAGATATCGTGCCGGCTGCTGAGGCGGCGAGATTAATCGAAGATGGAGCAGATGTAAATATACCGGCAGGGAGGATTCCCGCCAGGTCTCCGATGAAACCTGGTGCGCCGTAAAGGATACCTGTCTATAACCTGTGTACACACAAGAAATATTTCCAGTTTAGACCTTCTACGTTTTAATCCATTATAGCGCCGAATTATTTTTTGGGGCAGGGTACTGCTAATTATTAATTTATGCGAAAAAATTCGCAAAAAGGCATTGACAAGTGAAAATTTATATGCGAAAATATTAGCATAAAGGAGACAGCATGAGAAAATCAGATCATACAGCACTCAGTAAGCGGGAAAGGGAGATAATGAATATATTGATTGAACACTCAGAAGCGGATGTTGCTGAAGTGATTTCCCACATGCGGAATCCTTCTTCCTATTCCTCCATCAGGAAAATCCTGAGTATCATGTATGAAAAAGGATTATTGGTTCGCAAGAAAGAGGGAAAGAAACATGTATTTTCACCTGCAATCTCCAGGGAAAAAGCTGAAAACACAGCTATAAGCCATTTACTGCGCACATATTATGATGATTCCCTCGAGTCTGCAGTAAATGCTTTACTGAGATTTCATAAAAAAGATCTAAGCAGGGAATATTTGGATCGCTTAAAAGGAATAATTGACAACTTTAATGACGAGGGAGCGTAGCACTGTGTTCTTAGGTAATCTAATGATTGTAGAACAGGTGTCCCGTCAAATTCTGATTGTAATACTTAATACTTCATTAAAGGGTCTGCTGATTATCATCTGCGTATACATACTGCTAGTATGTTCAAAGAAAGTGAGCGCAAAAACCCTTCACCTTGTATGGTTT
>Ga0272441_10007694_pt1 | contig 17407 bp, 11 predicted proteins | sample SSMProp6N_FD_193582 | JGI IMG/M metagenome (GOLD analysis project Ga0272441, IMG submission 193582) | Marine sediment archaeal communities from Little Sippewissett salt marsh, Falmouth, MA, United States - SSM-Prop-6N | ecosystem: Environmental > Aquatic > Marine > Wetlands > Sediment ...
TTCGCTTCGCTTGTTTTTGTCCTTCTGTCAGAATTTTTTTTACTTCATCATTGATTTTTTGTTGTTCATCCGTGAGTTTTTTGGAGAGGTTTTGTCGAGTTTTTTCAATCATTTTTGCTTTTTCTTTTTCGGTCTTTTCCTCTGCCTTTGCCACCATCCATGCTGCCTCTTTTTGCGCATGCTCAACTGTATTGATGGCCTCTTCCTCTGCTTTTTTAACCTTGGTTATAGTCTCCATTCTCGTGATGCAGAATGAAATTTGGTCTTATATTTCTTTTGCTTAAAAAAATAGGATAATTTCAGGGGATTTTTTCTAGGATTCTTAATACATAATGATAGAATTTTTCCACGGTGTTAATATGGACTTGTTCTTCAGGTGAATGAGGATATTTTATAGTAGGACCTATGGAAATCATGTCCATCCCCGGAAACTTTTCTCCAATAATACCGCATTCAAGCCCTGCATGGATTGCTTCTACCTTTGGTTCCTGGGAAAACATATCCTTAAAAATATCCTTGGAGAGTTTCAACAACGGTGAATCAAGGTTTGGTTTCCACCCTGGATACGGTTTTTCTTCTGCAACCTTACCTCCCGCCAAGGTGGCCAGAGCATGTATGTGATCACGAAGATTTTGAAGAGCGCTGGCAATCGAGCTTCGTGAACTTAAACCGATATCTACCGTGTTCTCTTTTATGGATACCGTAGCAAGATTAGTGGATGTTTCAACCAGATTGGGTATATCATAACTCATTTTTTGTATCCCATGGGGTAACCCATGCAAAAGATTTAGAAGACAGGCGTGTGAGTCACTGGTCAGAACAGTCTCTACCGGTGTATCCGGGGTGATTTCAACCGTAAACTTGGGATCAATAGACTGTATTTCCATACGTATATCTTTTTCCTGTTTTCGAATCAACGATATCATATCCTCTTTTTCACTGGAGGGAATAGATATCTTGGCCCATGATTCACGGGGGATGGCATTATGTTTATCGCCCCCCTGTAGATCTATGATCCGAAGGGAAAATTTTTGGGTTGCTTTCCACAACATCCGGGCAAGAATTTTTAGGGCGTTTCCCCGTTGCTCGTGGATATCAACTCCTGAATGGCCACCCCGTAAACCAGTAACAACAATTTTTAGGCTGGTCATATCTGTATCACGATTTTTCTCTCTGGATACAGGGAGAGTAATCTGTGAATCGCCGCCTCCTGCACATCCCACGGTTATCACCCCAAAATCCTCACTATCAAGGTTCAGCATTACTTTTCCTGTGAGCATGTCTGAATTTAGGGCAAAGGCCCCCGTTAATCCGGTTTCTTCATCAACTGTGAAAAGGGCCTCAATGGGGCCATGTTTTAATGTGGTATCCTCTAAAATAGCAAGCCCAGTGGCTATGCCAATGCCATTGTCTGCCCCGAGGGTTGTTCCTTGGGCGGTAAGGATATTATCTGTGATTTGCACCTGTATTGGGTCACGAGAAAAATCATGGGTGACATCATTATTTTTTTCACACACCATGTCCATGTGTCCCTGTAAAATAGTGCAGGTTTTTTGTTGATACCCTGGTGACGCTGGTTTTATGATCACAATATTTCCTGCCGTATCTGCTTTGACAGCCAATCCCTGTTTTTTCCCAAAGCTTAGAACATAGTCTCTGATTTTTTCTTCATGTTTTGAACAGCGAGGTATTTTTCTAATTTCATTAAAATGTTTCCAGAGGAGTTTTGGCTCCAAATTTGTAATATCTGGCATTTTATCCTATCCTATTGAGTAGATACCTAAAAACAAAATAAAATTAAAAATGTTTCCCCTATTTCCCCACGTCATTCTTCTAAGCCAGTGTTACCGGGAATAAATACTGAACCCAAGTCTATATTTTTCTTAGTGCTAACAATATAATCCCCCATTGATATTTAGTGTCTCCCCAGTGATATAGTCTGCAAGATCTGATGCAAGAAAACAGACAGCGGATGCAATCTCGGCAGGGTTACCTATCCTTCCCAGGGGGACTATCTTTAGGGTATCCAATCGTTCTTTTTTGGTTGAAAACGAAGTCATATCAGTGTCAATATATCCTGGTGCAATGGCATTCACCGTTATATTATAGGGGGCTAATTCCAAGGCCAGTGACCTGGTCAATCCCAATATACCGGATTTAGAGGAGGCGTAATGGCATTCATGATCAGTTCCTTTATGTGCAATGACCGAGGAAATATTAATGATTCGCCCATTTCTTTTTTTGATAAAATCTGGTACAAAAGCACGGCAGACAAGAAACACGCCGGTTAAATTCACATCAATGACCCGTTTCCAGTCCCCTGGGGTCATCTCCCAGCTTTTCAGATGCTGATGAATACCTGCATTATTCACCAAGATGTCGATACCGTCAAAGCATTCCATTGTTTGTGCCTGTAATCTTTCTATATCCTCTATTTTTGAGACATCTGCCTGTATCACAAGGGCATCCTGGCCCGTCTGTATTATTTCATCGGCAACCTCATTTGCATCATCTTTTTTATGCACATAATTGATGATGACATTACACCCATTTTTTGCAAGAGAGAGAGCAGTAGCTTTCCCTATCCCTCTGGATGCACCCGTGACAAGAGCTGTTTTTCCCTTTAGGCCTGTAAACACATTCATGCATCAATCTTTGATTATTAATACAAATCCCTTATCCAAAGCCAGGCAATCCTAGATTCCTAATAGCACACATAAAGTTAAAATAGACTAGATTTCTGTCTTTATTATAACATGGAGACTCATGAATATTGAAGCAGTGGCATTTGATCTAGATGGAACCATCACACAAACACGGGTCCAATTTGCACCCTATAAAAAAAGGATAGGGTGCAAAAACGGTGATGTTCTCGAATATATAAAAAAACAGGATCTGGACCAGCAACAAGGCCTGTATAGTATCCTTGATGAATATGAATACCAGATAGAAAAAGATTGCATTCTCAATGACGGCTTTTTGGATCTCATGGATTTTCTAAACGATACGGGGATTAAAACAGGTATCATCACCCGGGCGACGCGACATCATGCAAGACAAGTAATCCAAAAATTAGGGATTCCTATCACTCACGTCATCGGAAGAGAAGACACCGATCCCAAACCGTCAGGAAAACCGCTCATACACCTATCTTCCTTGCTCAAAAAACCATTACATAAACTGATCTGTGTCGGCGACTTTTTATGGGATATCTTAGCTGGGAAAAATGCACATGTAACAACTGTTCTTCTTGCCACAGATGCAACATGGAAATATATCTATCTCCCTGACTATGTGATTTACCATCTTTCTAGCCTCAAGGATATTCTGGAACAATAACTCTAGACAAGGACATATGTAGGTTAGATATTGGCATATATCTTTAATCTAGTGGTTATCACCTCTGTTGGAACGTGTCTTAAAGCACTAGTTTAAAACTAGAGCTACAATGATATTGTACACATTACCAGGGTATCAATTTAATCTATTTTGTATAAATAATCCAGTAATTACGTACTTTCCTTCAAATATAAAAAATTAAAAATCAACTGGATTATGAAATGTATTGATAAGGCCACACAATCTAAGACATATTAAAAAATAAAAAAAGAAGAAAAGGAGAAAAAGAGAGAGTTTTATTTAGCCAAGTTAAATATCAGTAAATTCCTTGAAAATCAATTAATAGCATATTTTAATTTTCTTGAAGGAAGACATAATGATTTTACTTATTTTAATACTCAAGATGGTGTTGATAATGATTACACCTCGGGAATCGCTGAGGGAGGGATTCGAACACACATTTATCAGTAAAAAATTATTAGAAGAATAAAGGAGTACATTAAGTTGTGGCTTTTTTATCCTGCCCAGTGTTGAGTAACCTTGAAGCTGAAAGGGTTTTATTTGTAACCGCACCTTCTTTTTTTTCTGGCTAATAATAAAAGACCTAATAGTGAGAACATGAAAGGAATAAACTCGAATCCTGGGATACCATCGCCATCATCTTCCACCGTAACAGTAATTATTTTAGAATATGTATCTGTGTCTTCATTATTGTCAGTGACAGTCACTGTGACAGTATATGAACCCTCTTCTTGATAACTATGAGTTGGATTGGTTACAGTAGAGGAATTATCGTCTCCAAAATCCCAGTACCATGCAATAATATCTCCATCGGGATCTTCTGAGATATCAGTAAATGTCACATTATATCCATCAAGTGAATAGGTAAAATTAGCTATGGGTGACTGATTTTCTGGTGGTGGTTGGTTTACTGTTATGGTTTTCGTGTCACTATCAGGTGCACCGTCATTATCTGTGACAGCAAATCTGGCTGTATAGCTCCCAGGTGTTTGATAGGTGTGTTGCTGTGTTGACGGGGGCGTTCCTGAGTTGCTGTATTCTGCAGTTCCATCATTGTTTGTATCCAGTTTCCAGCTGGCGATGGATCCATCGCTGTCACTGGCACTAAGTGTGAAGGTGACTATGAGGGGAGCTGTTCCACTGGTAGGATTCACGGTGAGTGAGCATGTTGGTTGTAGATTATGTGTTAATACCACTGTTAATGTTTTTGTATGAATATCTGTAGATCCATTGTTATCTTTTACCCTAAGTGATACATGATGTTCGCCAGCTGAAGACCACATATGGGTAGTAGTGATACCTGTTTTTTCATATATTCCATCGTTGTTGAAATCCCATTCATAGTTAACAAGTGATCCATCTGGGTCTATGGATGATGAAGCATCAAAAAATATAGTTTCATCAACAATAGGTATTGCTGGAGAGAATATAAAAGATGCTTCAGGTGGCTGGTTTTGTGGTGGTGCCTGGCTCACTGATATAGTGCTTGTGTCACTAGCGGTTGCACTTTGGTTATCCGTGACCAAGAGCTTGGCTGTATAGCTCCCAGGTGTTTGATAGGTGTGTTGCTGTGTTGACGGGGGTGTTCCTGAGTTGCTGTATTCTGCAGTTCCATCATTGTTGATGTCTAGTTTCCAGGTGTCAATTGTTCCATCAGGGTCACTGGCAGTCATGGTGAAGGTGACAGTGAGGGGAAAGGTTCCACTGGTAGGAGTGGCTGATAATGTACAAGCTGGTGGTTGGTTTATTATCAAATTATGGGGTATCATCAATGGATACCTATCTGAATTATTTCCTCCGGGTATAAAGTAGGGGGTATCTATGATTCCATCACTGTCATTATCAAAAGCACCCTCGCTTGATTCATCAAAATCACTCCAATAATTCCCCCCAGTGGGATAATCATGATCCCAAACATTGGTGCTATCATCACGGGCTTGGGGGACATTATCTATGAAATTATTGTGAAAGATTGAATTGTTGTTACTTAATGATTGAACATTGATACCTCGGGTAGTGCTAGTGGTAATGGTGTTCTCAAGTATATGATTTCCCTTACTGTTGGAAAAGAGATATAAACCGATATCATTACTCACTAGAGTATTTCCCTTTACAGTGTTGTTATTGCTTGAATAGAAAAGACGTATACCAAGCTGGTTAGCCTGTATGGTGTTGTATGTTAGGGCATTATATCGAGAATATGAAAGATGTATGCCCACATGGCTCTGGCGAATGGTGTTATTGGCAATGGTATTATTTGTACAACTTCCAGAGAGGGAGATAGAAATATCAGAATTATTAAAAAATAGATTGTTAGCGATACTGTTGTTAGAGGATGAATCAGAAAAAGTAATGCCGTATTCAGAATTATTGAAAATGCTATTAAAGTTTAGGATTATGTTAAAACTCCCGTCGCCTTTGATACCCTGTTGGTTGTGGGAGATATTGTTGTTTTTTATATTGGTTAACGCACCCGTGATATAATTACAATTTATACCCTTGGGGTTGTGGATGATGGTGTTGCCAATAATTGTAGGGGCTGCAGTGGCTCGCAGGGTAATTCCGGTATCCCCATTACTCATAATACTATTGTTTTCAATGTGGGGGAAACTTGCATAGACATAGATCCCATTGTTAGTATTATTTGTGATACTATTGTTCTGTATAATCGGTGAAGCACTATCCCAACACCCGATACCAATGCTATTGCCAGCCAGTATATTATTGGTAATCCAAGGAGAATAATTATCACAATAGATTCCACAGTTTATATGTCCTCCATCCGAGTTGCCGCTATTGATGAGGGTAAATCCACTAATAGTACAATTGGAGGATGCCACCGTTATAACATCACCATAGTCGCTTGCATTTATCATAGTGGCACCATTATGTTCCCCTTGTAAGGTAAGTGATTTATATAAAACAATATTTTCATAATATGTGCCATTATAGACATATACGGTTCCATTCATTGAAACAGCATCCACTCCCTTCTGGATATTGTTAAAATGAGTGTAGTTCCATCCAGGGACTACAGCAGTGTAATCATCGTCGATAAATACCATAGTTGGAAGAAAATGTATATGCAATTGGTCCTCATTTAAGGCATGGTCATAGATGCGAATTTCATCCATATAGCCCTTAAAATAGGTATTTACGTAATTGCCAATGAAGAGAGATGCTGTACTTTTGGGTATTTGCCCACTAAATGAATTGGTTCCCTCAAGACGACCATTGTAGTATATTTTTACTGTGGTTCCATCCCAGGTTACTGCTAGATGTTGCCAGATATCCGCTATGATCGAGGAAGTGCCACTGGCTCCATAACTGGCACTTCCCCCACCCTCTTTTTGTAATATCGCTCTTGTTTTTCCAGGGTAGATATCAAGTGTGTAGACACTTCCTCCGCTTAGTGTGCTGGGCTTTGAAATTATATATGAGGTGGAAACAAGTGAGGGTTTTATCCACGCCTCAATAGTGATCCCATTTGTAATGTCCAATGTGTCAGAATCATTGACTTTTACATAATCTGTGATTCCATCAAAATATAAGGCGTTTCCAGAAATACCACTTGTCCATTGTGCGCCATATATTACTCCATGATTATTATTTCCCGATTGATCGTAAAGGACCAGGCCGCTTCCTTCATTAAAATTCCAATAGGCCACAGGGTCATCATCATTATAAGTATTTGTATCACCTCCAGCAATTCTTACGTTTTCAACAAGGATTATTCCTCCTGTTATGGATAAAAGGCTAAAAGAAATTAAAGCTGAAAATATTTTTCTTATCATATTATTTTTTCTCCTTTTAATAATCTTTATCATCTTTTTGTTTTTAAAGGATAATGCCATAATAAAAAAGACAAAAAGTATGGTATCGACGTTGGTTCTTTCTTATGAGTTTAGCTTCGTGAGTGCCTTGTTCTTATCTAAGGAAAACACACTGATTCTTCATCATCTCCTCCCACTCAAGAACCCTTAAATGGTGACGACGCTGAGGGAGGGATTCGAACCCACATTTACTGGTAAAAAATAAGATTCAACAGGGAAGATGTGAAAAAAAGAAAAAGAGAGAGTAGAAGGACTTTTTTTTATCCTTCTCCATGCCAAATACTTGCCTCAGTTGCATAGATGAAGAGCCCCATACCCCGTTCGATAGTAAAATTATCGTGGGGTGTGCCTACAACATGGGTAAGGAAAGTTTGACTAGTTGAATTAAACATTATCACAACAGTGGTCCCATTGATAGCCTGACCCAATAATTCCGCTGTTGTATTATAGCCATGATACCAACCCACAATATTCCAGTCTGAATAAATGCTAACATTCACAGGGGGCAAAACTGAATCCATACCACCACAATAGGTACCAGTATCCAAATACACAAAATACCCAATCCCATCCATGATGAAGAAATCATCATGGGGAACACCAACGACATGAGTAACAAAAGTCTGTGTACTTGAATTAAACATGGAGATAACACTACAACCTGTAATATTTTGACCCAGTGTTTCCGCAGTCCAATTATGGGAAAAGGGCAATGTTACCAGATTCCATCCCTGGGAAACCGGCCGGGTAAAAGTAGCAAAGGGAACATAAACAAAAGCTTCCTCACCATCAAAAAAAGTAGCAACTTCCATATTCCCCAAGTTATCAGTCCCCAGTGCATAAAACTGGTAATACGCAGAACCCTTAGGAGGTGCCGTAAATTTCCACTTCCAGGGGGCCTTATAATCAGTCCCATAAAATGTCCAGTCACCCCAAGTCACATTATCAAGACTCACTCTAAACCACAAATCAACACTACTCACATCACACCCCTCATTACACCCAAAATCAGTGGCAGCAACTGTAATCTTGAAAGGAACCTTTAAGGGATTCTCAACAGGATCAACAATAGCCACAGGAGGTGTCTCATCAACATAATGCATTTGGATAGCCATTATTTCGGTGTTCCCCAGATAGTCCACACTATACCACCAGAGTTCATGCACACATTCCTCATCAAAGTAAACGATGGTGCTGTTGGAGGTTGAATTCCCACTCTCGACCATTGTATCCGCACTGCCATCATTATCACTGTCCCACCAAATCTCATAATGGGTATAATTACATCCCACAATCCAAGGGGCTGTCCCCTTGTCCGTAGTGTTCAGCCACATAGGTGTAGTAGTTTTGACATACATGCCACTTTCATAGTTTGGGTTTCCAGTTTCCCTGATAGTCCGGGGCGGGGTATCATCAACATAATGTGTCTGATTATGAATACTCTCAAAATTATTATTATTGTCAATACTATAATACTCAAGATAATGGAGCCCCTCACCTGTTAAGGTAAAATTACCCCCGTAATTCATCCACGATGACCACACACCGGTATACCAAAACCGATATAATGTTCTATTTACACCACTATAATCATCTATGACAGTTAAATTAAACGGGGTTTCCGAAGTAACCCATTCATCATTGGGGCCATATTTTGGGCTTCCTATAATTTTAGTTGTGACTGGAGGGACAGCATCATACAAATTAATTAATGGATACAAATCTTGATTGCTTCCACCAGGTATAACATAAGGTGTATCTACTATCCCGTCACTATTGTTATCCCATGCTCCTTCACTTGATTCATCAAAATCAGACCAATAATTACCTTCATGGAAAACAGAACTATACCAGGTATTGGTAAATTGATCATAAGCTTGCATTGCATTATTTATAAAGTTGTTATGATATACAACACTCCCATTAGATCCCTGATTAAAAGATAACCCAAAAGCACCATTCGATTCAATACTATTTTTACAGATTAAGATATCTGTAGTTGATTGGGTAATCATTATACCTTGTAAATTATTGCTAATCACATTATTTTCAATAGATATTAGCTCACTCCTAGACCCTATAGCAATTCCAGGCCATCCAGAATTATTAGTTATTATGTTATCATGTAACGAGATACTACTTGACATATTAATGATGATTCCAGCAGACCCATTATGAACAAGATTACTATAGATTTCAGTAAGATTAGACATTGTCAGCATTATTCCTTCATTATTTCCTAAAAGTGAGCAGTTGGCTATAGTGCTATCATTTGAAAATTCAAGTCTTATACCACGAGGGTTGTTTGCGATGGTACTATTCATTATGATATTATTTTTGTTAATTAAATCGTTGTAACCTTCAATAAGTATACCCTCATTAGTATTATTTGTGACAGTACAGTTAAAGATAGTATTATTACCGGGACAACACACTATTATGCCTACTTGATTATTATTAATTAAGCTAGATTGTATGGTATTATTTGATGAAAAATTAAAGATGCCTATACCCATCCATGAATTATTGAAAACACAGCAATTTGAAACTTTATTGCCACATGTTAATCCATCATCATATTTTTCAAAATATATCCCAATGCTGTTATTATGACTAATACAGTTATTAATAATATTATTGGATGAATTACGTATATTAAGGCCATGATACATCCCATTTCTAATAGTTAGTGTGTCAACAGAGACATTATCAGCTTCTATCTTTATGGTTGTACCAAGTTTTTGTCCATCAATAATAGTACTATTTTTATCTTGGCCTGTTAGGCCGATAGGTTTATTCACAATCACATTCTCATAATATGTTCCATCATAAACATACACAGTACCACCATCTGCAACAGCATCTATCCCATCTTGAACAGCATCAAAATGATCATAACCCCAGCCAGGTGTGGATGAAGTATAATCATCATCAACATACACTATCACTGGTGGATCAGTAATGGTGATGGTACCATCGGTTACTATGATACCCGGGATAGCATCTCCCGATTCATTGAGTAGGTATATCTCATGGAGATCTAGGGTATAGGTATCTGGGGTAGTGGGTGCTATAAAGCACAGAGTGGCTACGTTTCCATTGATGGCTACCGGTGTAACCCCATATGGTTGGGTTTGCCCATAATGGATTATGTCCACATTACCGGGTGTACTGGGTATACCCACCTCCAGTGCCGAGGAACCCAAGAGCCTATAAGAAGTAAAACTGATCAGGGTGAAACTAGTGGGATAGGTTAATTTGAAGGCAAGAGTCCGTACAGGTATCCCATCGGAGTTAATATGAACCTGGACACAGACATTGGTTTCCCCAGGGTACACAGATTGAAAGGCTGGAGAAATATATGCTTCAGGGTAGTTCTCCGCTTGCGTATCCATGATAATAAAGGTGAAAACACTAACAACTAATAGAGAGGCTATAGAAACAGCAAACACTTGTTTTTTCCAATTGTATTTGTCAATATTTTTTTCCATTTATTTCTCCTCCTCAATCATCATATCTTCTTTGTATACACCACATTTTATAAGATATATTTTCCAGTGAATCCATTTTCACCACGGCTCCCATGGGGGTGCAGTACAATTTGTGCAACCAGGGCAAAGATTCGTTGCTCCCCAATGTTGGGCAAATGCAGCAAAGTCCATTATATCTACATCACCGTCATCATCAGTGTCACAACATTCACAGTACTGCGGAGACCCTATTAGGGATCCCCATGCTTGGCCAAAAGCATCGAAGTCAAATACGTCAATGTCACAATCCTTGTCACAATCAAATTTTATGCACTGACAATCCCTACTAGGATCTTCATTCACACTTCCATATACTACACCCCCAAAAACGGTTCCAACCAATAGTATACTAACCAAAAATGTTTCAAATCCTCTTTTTTTAATCATGGTTTTTTTACCTCCCTTTCCATATCTATTATAAGCTATGTATTCTTAAAGACTACAGGTCAAAAAATATATAGGGGGTCTATTCCTTTTTTATCCTGTCCAGTGCTGAAAAGCAATGATTATGTTTACATTATTTCACTACCCTTGACAGATGAATCAATAAATGTATGTTGAGGAAACAATTTGAATGTATTTTTACCGGTAAAAATTATATGGAGAAAAAATCGCTGAGGGAGGGATTCGAACCCTCGCGATGAACAAGCATCACCAGCTCTCAAGGGGAGTTTCCAGAAATGAATTAGAGGATTATCTTTCTTTTAAAAAGATTCAAGGTAACTGTGACAGGTGGGTTGGTGAAATAAGACGTGGTCTCCTTGTGTATCTTAATTACATCGATTATAATATTAGTCAGAGTGAGACACTGGCGTTTCTAAAATCTAAAAAAGAAAGGTATGCAATTAGCACGTATCGGAAGATGATTTATCAGGTACGAAGTTTTCTTTTGTTTCTTGATGTTGGTTGGGCAAAAAATATCATTCCTCCAGCGGAGCCAGAGTATACTCCGAAACGAGTGTCAAAGGAGGATATCCAGCGAACTATAGAATTGGTTGGTAGTGGAGGATATGGCATTAGATATGTTGCTCTTATCTTGCTTGGTGCCAGTTCAGGGATGAGAGCTGAAGAATTATATCAATTAAGAACAGATGATATTGATTTGGATAAACAAATAGTTTATATTAATCATGATCCAAAAAGTGGGCAAACCACCAAGACTAAGAAAAACAGGATATCCTTCTTTAATACAGAAACAAAAAATGCCCTTATTCAGTATCTAGCTTTGTTTAATCAAGATGGGAAATTAAAATACTTGTTCTTCAAAAGGCAATGCGAAAAAGTATTCCAAAATACCCCTATCCATGTCAAAGACCTCCGTAAGTTTTTCAGCCAGGAATGGGACCGAAGGGGTGGACCCACATCTATTAAGAAGATGCTTATGGGGCATAGTTTACGTGGTGATGTTGATTTGATGCATTATAATTATCAGAGCGAGGAGGATTTAAAAAAGATTTATGATAATATTGGGATAAAAATATAAATAATATTTATTTTTAATTTAGCTATTATATTAGCAATTAATATATATTTTAATTATCATTCTATAAGGAGAGCCAATTGAATGCATTTGGATATATCTAAATTAAAAAGAAGTGTAACATTAATTACTAAGATTTTAATAGAGAGCTTGACACACCCATTTGGCGCCTCTCTAATATTAGCTGTTGGAAAAGAAATTATTACTATTAGGGAGGGGGAAAAAATTCCTAAATTAGACTTAAAGGGTTTATCTCTTAGGGGAGCACTTCTTAGGGGGGTAGATTTTACTGGGGCTAACTTGACAGGAGTTGATATGGCATTTGCAAATTTAAAAGAGGCTAAGCTATCCAATGCAAATTTAAGAAATCAACAAATTTAGGAGAAAACCTGTGTTAGCAAGAGCATTAGTATATTGTGAAAATGAATTTGGAAAGATAGACGGTAAGGTTGCAAACGGACTTGCCAGACACTCAGAAAAGTATGATATCCTCGGTGTTATAGATAGCACAAAGGCTGGTCTTGATACTGGAGAATATCTTGATGGAATAAAAAAAGGGATTCTGGTATTCTCAAGTATAAATGATGCCATCAAAAAATTAGGCTTTGTTCCGGAATATTTCATATATGGTATTGCGGCACAAGCATCATATCTTGACCATGAACAGAGAGAGGTAATTTTAGGGGCCATGAAAATTGGGATGAACTTCGTAAATGGCTTGCCGGAATTTTTCACCGAAGATGAAGAGTTTATCCGCAAGGCGATTGAATACAGGGTCCATATCTACGATATGAGAAAAGCGCCTCCAAGAAAGCATCTGCATAATTTTTCCGGACGAATCCATGAAGTCACAACTCCAGTAGTTGCAGTTCTGGGTACAGACTGCGCCGTTGGCAAAAGAACCACGGCAGTAAGGCTCTTTAAGGCCCTAAAACAGAAAGGGCTGAACCCGGTATTTATTGCAACAGGGCAAACTGGTTTACTTCAGGGGGCAAAATATGGTATTGCTGTGGATGTTTTAACGTCCGGTTTTGCCACAGGCGAAGTTGAAAATGCGATTATAAATGCCTATGAAAAAGAGCACCCGGATATTATTATTGTCGAAGGACAGGGTGCCCTGAGCCATCCGGCATATACATCTTCAAGCGCGATTGTAAGAGGAGCAAATCCAAATGCAATTATTCTTCAGCACCCGCCAAGAAGAACGAACCATTGCGATTATCCCGATATACCCATGCCCACCCTTGAAAGCGAAATAGAATTGATAGAAGTATTCTCCAAATCGAGGGTAATTGCGATCACAATTAACCATGAAGACATGGCTGATCCTGAAGTAAAAAACACAATAGTTGAATATGAATCCAAATATGAACTTCCAACTACAGATGTCTTAAAATTTGGATGTGATAAACTTATTAACACGTTATTCACCGTTTTTCCGGAACTGAAAAAAGGAGCCTCCACAATATGCTAACCCCTAGATTAGAGATAAACCTTGAGAAAATTGCCCATAATGCAAAAAAATTGATGGAACTATATGGTTCAAAAGGCATCAGTGTAATTGGTGTCACGAAGGTAGTTTGCGGAGATCCTAATATCGCTGAAGCGATAGTAAAAAGTGGAATAAACATTCTTGCAGATTCTAGGGTAGAGAATATCAGAAGGATGCGTAATGCCGGTGTACAAGCCCAATTTCTCTTACTAAGAACACCCAGTCTTAGTCAGGCTAAAGCAGTTGTGAAATATGCGGATATCAGCCTTAACTCCGAACTTTCAGTCATCGAAAGACTCTCAGAGTGTGCTATTGATTACGATAACCCCCATAAAATTATATTAATGGTGGAACTGGGAGATTTAAGAGAGGGGCTGATGCCATCAGATTTAGATGATACAATTAAACACGTGTTAGCGCTTGAGAACGTTGAGCTTATAGGTCTTGGAACAAACATGGCATGTTTTGGCGGGATCAAACCCGATGATGAAAAAATGAGATACTTGTCTTCAATTGCTAACGATGTTGAAGAAAAATTCGGGCTGACATTAGAGTTTGTATCTGGTGGTAACTCTGCTAACTATAACTGGTTTATGTCGACAAAGGATGTTGGAAGAATCAATAACCTGCGAATTGGTGAATCAATATATTTGGGATGTGAAACCCTCTATAGGAAACCCATCCCTGGACTGTACACCGATGCGATGACACTCGTTTCAGAAGTTATCGAATCAAAAATGAAGCCGTCTGTGCCATATGGGGAAATCAGCCAAGATGCATTTGGAAATATCCCGGAGTTTAAAGATCAAGGCCAAATTAGAAGAACTATTCTGGGTGTTGGATTGCAGGATGTTTTGGTTTCGGGATTGACCCCCCAATTAGATGTTGAAATCATTGGGGCAACCAGTGACCACATCATTGTTAATCCGAAGAATATTGACTTAAACGTAGGCAACGAATTAGAATTCGATCTGAATTACGGAGCATTACTCTCAGCTATGACATCCATATATGTAAATAAAGTATCCAGTGATCGAGTGAATGGCCATGTGTATTGCGAAAAGGTTGAACAAAAATATCGCCAGTACATTCAACAGCTGCCAACGATTTCAATTAAAGAAGATCATTCTCCATTAGTTAGTCTGAACGAATCGGGGTTTAATTTAATATTTGAACCATCTATTAAAAAAGATCACAAATATATGGTTAGGGAAGCTGTTATTGACAAAATCGGACGGATAAGCAAACGCTTGGATCAGGAAGACAAAACGTTAATAATACGCTCAGCATGGCGATCTTTTGAACATCAACGGCTTTTATGGGAAGAAAGGGTAGATTCTTTGAAGAAAGAATACCCCAAAAAACAGATAGAAGAAATTGAAGAACTTGTTTCATATTTTATTGCCCCACCAAGTAAATCCATGCATTCAACAGGTGGGGCTGTGGACGCTCTCATATATGATTTGAAAAATGATTGCGTTATGCGTTTTGGAACGAATGATGGACTAAAAATAAACCTTAATGACAAATGTTACCCGTATCATCCTTATATTACACCCGAAGCGAAAAACAATCGGAAGTTACTAATCGGTCTCTTTGAAGAAGAGGATTTTGTAGTAGACATAAAAGAGTACTGGCATTTTGATTATGGAAATGTTGCCTGGGCAATAGAAAAAGGAAAAGAACATGCAATATATGGCATTATTGAGGCATGAATAATTCTACTTCAACATCTTCAATAGCTTTAATTAAATGTTAAAAGCCTGACAATAAAAGAGGCTTGGTATTTAGTTGAAAACCAATCCTTGGTTTTACTCTCAATTATGATCTCTCCATTCTCATCATAATCAGTAATTAATAATGTAAAATTTTATCACATGGTTTAAACCGATTTTCAAGTAAACACCAGTTCAAATTATATTATTTATATAATTATAAAAATATGCAGGGGAAGGGATTTGAGCCCCGATGTACTGGTAAAAAATTGGATTTTACAGAGGAGATGTGGAAAAAGAAAAAGAGGGGGATTGAGAGGGGTTATCCCAGGTTCAATAGGATTTTTTGTAGGATGGGGAACATGTGTGGATGGTTTTCCAGGAACTGGAGAAATAATGGATTGATGTTAAGTATTTTGTTTTTGGGCATGCTAACTTCAAGTGTAGCCCAATCACTTTCTCCTCCACCAAGTCTATCTTTTGCTTTCGCCCTAATAATTCTTGCATTTCCTAGCTCACGTGAATAATAAAAGGTGTGATTTATCGAAACTGCCTCGCCAGAATGATATGGTCCCATCCAATTAATAGTTGTGTTATCTCCCCAGTCAACAAAATAATACACAGGATTCCCTTCAGGGTCAGTAGAATTAAAAATATATCTGTTCTCTTCCTCAGTTTTTACCGATGTTGGTCCATCTATTACGGGGATACTGGGTGCATAATTCCATCCATATGTTCGAAAACAGAAATCAAAGAATTCATAACCACTTGCCGTTCTGACAGTCCATTTACCTCCTACAGCATTATCCCACGCTTCACCATCAGGATAAACATCTTCATCTCCCCAATATCCACACCAGACATAACCTGCGTTATCATTTCCACCATTCCCACGAATTACCATGTAATATGTTTCTCCAGGAGTAAGATTAATAATTTCAAACTCGAATAAAATCCACTGTAACCTACTGGAAACTACGCTACCGTTTATCGTTTTGGAAGCAATATCATCCCCATCAAGAGAATCCCTTATTGACAGTGTCAAATCATAATCATTTGGATCTGCTATCTTCCACATGCGTAGCTCTATTTGTACAAGGTTGCTTAACGCAGGCCTGAATGCTTGGGCAAACCAACTAAATCCGCCATCACATACACACCATCCACCTTCGCAACGATCTTGTTTTTGGTCTAAGGTTGGTCCACAGTTATAAATATTATATCCCGGGTTAGCAAAAGCCTTTTTTATTACCTCATTATTTTTTGCAATACCAACCATAGAAAAAGCAGTCGAAATAATCAATGTACAAACAAATATACTCATAATTTTATTGTTCATATATTTTACCTCCAGAGAAATATCGTTCCTCTAGCCTATAATAGTTTGCATCATATAAATATATTCCCCAGTAGGCATAGTGTTTTTTTTTTGTCCTGTCCCATGCTTAACAAAAAAGACAATAATCAAAAAGGCTAGTGCAATACCATAGGCAGTCTAATTAAAAAATTTATGTTGAGAAAATAATTTGAATTTATTTTTACCAGTAAAACTTATAAGGAGAAAAAATCGCTGAGGGAGGGATTCGAACCCTCGCGATGAACAAGCATCACCAGCTCTCAAGGCTGGCGCCGTGGTCCTAGCTTGGCTACCTCAGCATGGAATAAATAAAAAGAAAAAAGTGGGTAATTGTTATGATTTTAAGACAATTTCCACATTGACTCCGTCTGGAACCTGTATTCTCATTAGTTGCCGGAGAGCTCGATCTTGTGCTTCAAGTTCAATGAGACGTTTGTGTATACGCATTTCCCATTTATCCCATGTTTCTGTTCCCTCTCCGTCTGGGCTTTTTCTGCAGGGAACACGAAGATGCTTGGTGGGCAGTGGTATTGGCCCGCTTATATTTGTTCCTGTGCGTTGGGCTATATCTTTTATTCCTTGACAGACTTTTTCAACTTTTTCTGCGTCAATACCGGTTAATGAAATGCGTGCTTTTTGG
>Ga0272441_10007695_pt1 | contig 17406 bp, 16 predicted proteins | sample SSMProp6N_FD_193582 | JGI IMG/M metagenome (GOLD analysis project Ga0272441, IMG submission 193582) | Marine sediment archaeal communities from Little Sippewissett salt marsh, Falmouth, MA, United States - SSM-Prop-6N | ecosystem: Environmental > Aquatic > Marine > Wetlands > Sediment ...
TGAGCATTCCCCATGCGGAGAATACGGCAGCCTGTTTCGGAACCACAACCTTTTTTATGCCTAATTCAAGGGCAAGGGCGCAGGCGTGCATGCCTCCGCCGCCGCCGAAAGCGATCATGGTATATTCCCTGGGATCATGTCCCCGGTTTACGGAAACAAGCTTCAGGGCATTTACCATGTTGTTATTGGCAATACGGACAACTCCCCGGGCGGCATCCCTGTTTGAAGTTCCCAGTTTTTCAGCTAAAACCTTCAGGCCTTTTTCAACACCATCCATATCCGCGGTAATAGTGCCGCCGCAGAAATAATCAGGGTTGATTCTTCCAAGTTCGAGGTTTGCGTCGGTGGTAGTAATTTCGGTGCCCCCTTTACCGTAGGAAACAGGTCCGGGTATGGCGCCTGCGCTCTGGGGTCCTACGTGGAGCTTCTGAAAATTATCAACCCATGCGATGGAGCCTCCGCCGTTTCCGATTTCCACCAGGTCCACTACAGGGACCATTACCGGATACCCGGCCGAGGTCTGGGAGCGTTCAATCATGTAATCGGTATTTATTTTTACCTTTCCGTTGTTAATCAGGGAGCATTTTGCCGTGGTTCCGCCGATGTCCAGGGCAATAATATTATTCTCTCCGATTATTCTGCCAAGGGCTGCCGCCCCCCAGACACCGCTGGACGGACCGGACTCGATCATAGTTATGGGAACCTGCCTGGCGGTTTTTACCGTATCCACACCGCAGTTGGACTGCATCACATAGAGACTTCCTCTGAGTCCTGCCTCGGAAAGGCTGTTTTTCAGGCGGTCAAGATAATACCGGGCAATAGGCTGAACATAGGCGGATAATACAGCGGTATTAGTTCGTTCATACTCCCGCCATTCTCTCGAAATCTGGGTAGAGGTAACAACGTCCACCTCAGGCCAAAGTTCCTTTATCTTTACAGCCGCAGCATCCTCATGGTCCTGGTTCGCATAGGAATTCAGGAAACAGACCGCAACAGCCTGCACACCCTCTGCCTTGAAATCTTCGAGGATTCCGGGAAGGCCGGAAAAATCGATAGGTTTAAGCTCCTCACCTTTATAGGACATCCGTTCAGGAAGCTCCCGGCGCAGATACCTGGGAACAAAGGGTGCTGGTTTCCGGTATTCAAGATTAAAAAAGTCAGGACGATTGCCCCGGGCAATCTCCAGAATGTCCCGGAATCCTTCCGTTGTAATAAGGCCCGTTACCGCGCCTTTACGTTCGGTAAGGGCATTGATGATTACTGTTGTTCCGTGGGCGAGAAAGTTTACCGCTGATGCGTCGATCTCCGCCATTTTTATGACATCCATAACGCCTATTTCAAAATCCGGGGGAGTGGTGTCCGATTTTGCGGAACCGATAGTCTGGGCTCCCTCGGGGGATATGTCGAGATAAAAAAGATCAGTAAAGGTACCGCCTACATCAGTAGCGATTCGAAGTGTTCTCTCAGCTTTCATTGATGTTTAATCCTCCTAACTGTAAAGGTGACAGCGTACCTCATGGCCGTCACCGATTTGAACTGTAACAGGGTCAACCCTGGAGCAAATGTCCATGCATTTAGGGCATCTCTGATGGAAACTGCACCCCGGGGGAACATCCACCGGAGAAGGAATCTCTCCCTGCGAGATTATTTTTTTCGGTTTCAGAGACTCCTCATCCTCTGAGACAACAGGGATCGAAGAGAGGAGCATCTGAGTATAAGGATGCCGGGGATTTTTAAAAAACTCCGCAGTAGGGGCTATTTCGCATATCTTCCCCAAATACATGATCGCCACTCTGGTGGCCATATTTCTCATAAGACTTAAATCATGGGTGATAAAAAGATAAGTGAGATTCAGTTCCTTCTGGAGCTGAAGAAGGAGATTTATGATTTTTGCCTGTACAGAAACATCCAGGGCCGAAGTGGGTTCATCGAGAACGATAAACGAGGGATCAGTTGCTAATGCCCGGGCAATTGCGACCATCTGCCGTTCTCCGCCGCCTATAGCCCTGGGATATTTGTACATATAATCAGGGGGGAGTTCAACCATTTCGAGAAGTTCAAGGATCCGGTTGTCTCTGTTCTTTTTATCAGCAATATTATGAACTTTTATGGGCAGATCAAGAATCTGCCGGATACTCAGCCTGGGGTTCAGGGAAGAGCCCGGATCCTGAAATACAATCTGAATATCTTTTTTCAGCTGTTTCGGCCTGTGGTCCGAATCAATAGTGATGTCCTTTCCTTTAAAGGTAAGTTTACCGGAGGTGGCTTTATAAATGCCCATAACCGTATATGCCACGGTGCTCTTTCCGGAACCGGACTCTCCGACAAGACCAAGGGTTTCATTTTCCCTGATAGAAAAGGTTACTCCGTCAGCCGCCCGTACAGTACCGGCTTTGGTAAGAAAATGTTTTTTCAAATCCACCGCTGTAATAACATCTCTGCTCATCAGTTCTGCTCCTTGTAAAGAAAACACGCCACATAGTGATCATCCCCCATATTGAAAAAAGGCGGATTTTCAGCAGAACAGACGGGCATTTTTTTCGGACACCTGGGATGGAACCTGCATCCTGACGGCGGATGAAGATAATTGGGAATCCTCCCTTCAATGCCCTGGGCAATCCCTTTTCCCGTAAGTTTCGGAATGGCATCCATAAGTCCCTTTGTATAGGGATGCAGGGGTTCCGCAAACAGGTCCTTTGTATGAGCTGTTTCCACCATGCTCCCCGCGTACATTACGTAAACCCGCTGGGTCCATTCCCTCACTATTCCCAGGGAATGGGAAATAAGAATAGTGGAAGTATCTTTTTCCAGAACAAGCTCGCCAAGGAGACGCAGTACCTGGTCCTGAATCGTAACATCCAGGGACGTTGTCGGTTCATCAGCTATCATCAGCTGGGACTGGGTTGCCAGGGCCATGGCAATGCAGATTCTCTGGCGCATGCCCCCGCTGAGCTGAATCGGATAATTTTCCAGAATACGCTCCGGGTCCGGAAGGGAAACCTCCTTTAAAGCGTGTACGGCTTTTTCCCGGATTTCAGCTCTGGAAAGGCCTTCCGCCAGGCTGGAATACTTTATTGCCTCCATCAGCTGGTCCCCGATGGTGAAAACCGGATTCAGCGAAGCTGTGGGGTCCTGGAATATCATGGAGATGCCTGTGGCATGCACCTGCCGCATCTCCTTTTTATTCATTTCCAGTATATCCTTTCCTTTGAAAAGTATCTTTCCCCCGCTTATCCTTGAAGGAGGCACAGGAAGTATTTTACAAATGGATTTAGCAGTCGTGGTTTTTCCGCAGCCCGTCTCCCCGACAAGCCCGACTTTTTCACCTTCATCAAGATGGAAATTAACGCCATTGAGGACCTTAAGGGTTCCTCCGTAAACATCAAAATTTACCTGGAGGTCCTGTATATCAAGCACTCTGTCTGCCATCACACATCCTCCACTTCGAGCATATCCCGCACACCGTCGCCGAGGATATTAAAACCGAAAACAACAAGCATAATCGCCAATGCCGGAAAAATCGCTATCCACCACTGGTCCGGAAGATATTTTCCTCCGTCGGCGACCATGGTCCCGAGGTCCGGTGTAGGGGGCTGGGCTCCGAGGCCTACAAAGCTGAGGGCGGAACCGATCAGGATGACCCATCCCATATCAAGGCTGATTTTTGTAAAAACCGGCCCGAAACAGTTGGGAAGCATCTCCCGGAAAATGATGTAGGCCTTACTGGCTCCGGTAATTTCCGCGGCCTGGACATAAAATTCATTCCGGATGGATGTGGCAATTCCGTAGACCAGTCTGCAGTACCAGGGCCACCACATGAGGGAGACCGCCATCATGGCATTAAAAATGTTGGGCTTCAGTATGGAGCAGACCGCCAGGGCAAGAACCAGAGGAGGGACAGCCACAAAAATATCGGTAATCCGCATGATGAGGGTTTCAATCCAGGTGCCGTTCTTATACCCCGCAATCAGCCCCAGGGTAATCCCCACCGGAGCTGTCAGGGCAATGACAACTATTCCCATTAATAGGGAGAGCCTGAACCCGAAAAAGGTCCGGCTTAAAATGTCTCTGCCGAAAGCATCAGTGCCGAAAAGATGGGAAAGGCTGGGAGCCTTGCTTGCTTCACTGAAATTCACAAAACTGCCGGCATGCTCCGGATAAGGAGAAAGAAAGGGCGCAAATATTGCCAGACAGATAACCAGAAGGGTGATTACAGCACCTACAATGGAAAGAGGATTTTTTCGGAATTTATACCAGGCCCGCTTCAGCTTGTCTTTCCTGTTTATCCGTACTCGTTCTTTTGTGCGTTCCTTTGCTGAAGCCATATCATTCACTCCTTCCGGCGCCGAGTCTGATGCGCGGATCCAGCCAGGAGACAATGATATCAACAATGATGTTTATAACCATGAAAATGACTCCGATAACCATAATCACTGCAATAATAGCGTTTAGATCTTTGTGAAGCATGACATTTATACCGTAGCGGGAGAGGCCGGGCCAGTTAAAAATCAGCTCCACAAGAAACGCCCAGCCCATCTGTGACGCAAAATCCAGGCCGATTACAGAAACAGTAGGAATTACGGAAATCCTCAGCAGATATTTTGACATTATCCGGCGTTCAGGAATTGCCTGGGACCGTTCAAGGGCTATGAAATCCCTCTGAAGATTCTCATTCATACTGGACCGGGTTATTCTTGCTTCCTGGGCCATAGGACCTAAAGAAAGGGCGACACCAGGCATTATCAGATGCTTAAAAGAATCCCAGAATGCTTCCATGTTGCCTGCCAGAAGACTGTCAATCGTCATCAATCCGGTTCTTAAGGGCGGACGGTCAATCCAGGGACTGATCCGCCCTATGGTAGGCAGTATCTGCATGACATACCCGAAGAGGAGCAGAAAAAGTATGGCAAAAACAAAAGCCGGGGTACACACTCCCAGATAGGAAAAAATCCGGATAGTATTATCGGGCCATTTATTGGAATGCCTGGCGGAAACAATCCCCAGAATAATCCCGAATATACTCATAAAGAACCCGGTAAAAAGCATCAGTTCAAAAGTTGCGGGAAAAAATTCCTTGATGTCCGCGGCAACACTCCGCTTGGTAAATAAGGATTTTCCGAAATCTCCTCTTAGCGCACCGATGAGCCAGTAATAATACTGAGTATAAATCGGTTTATCGAGATGAAGATCCTCCCGATACTGTTGAACAATTTCCTCGGAAGCTCTCGGTCCAAGAGCCATTCGCGCGGGATCCCCGGGCATTACCCTGGCGATCACAAAAACAAGAATTGAAAGGCCGAACAGTACAAGAATAGAATGCAGCAGCCTTTTAGTGATGTACTTAAGAAACTTCATTGTAAATTAGGTAATACCTCCGGTAGGGTGTATGGATATACAAATCCGGGAAAGTCCGGATGAACCGGACCTTCCCGGGGTGTCAGTTATTTTTTCTCCGGATGTACCTGGATAAACCGGGCTGCAAAATCATAACCCATGATAGGAATACTTTTTCCCTCAGCAGCAGGCCAGTCAATATATGACTGGTAAGCATGTTTCTGAGCCTGTTCAAACAGATAGAGGGAAGGAGCGATTTCATCTAGCTTCTCCTGAAGCGCCTGATACGCTTTCTCCCTTTCGTCTCTGTCAATTGTGGCCAGTGCGTTTTCAATCATACTGTCGATTTCCGGATTCTGGAGCCATTCGTTCTGTTCCCAGGTTGCTGCGGATTTGGAATGGTATCTTGATTCAAGAATCGAACCGGCTTCCGCATAATGGGGTGAAACAAATATGGTAACAATATTCGGGCTTGTATCAATGTTGCTCATTTCCTCTACTACGGACATCCAGGGAACTTTTACAATTTCCACATTAATACCGATGTCCTTCATGTTGGACATAAAGAGGAGAGCGGCTTTTTCTTCATCCGGCACTTCTGCAATCCAGTGAAGTTCCACAGGATATTCATCGAGTTTATCAGCATATTTTGACTTTGCCAGCTCAGCTTTGGCTTTTGCCAGGTCTCTTGTATATTTGGTAAAATTCGGATCATGGCCCATAAATCCCGGAGCAACCGGCCCCTGGGGCACTCTGGCACCGGGGAAAAGATCTTCTGTTACTGTTGCATAATCAAAAGCCCAGGCCATGGCTTTCCGGAAGTGAACATCATCTGTGGGAGCTTTCTTTGTGTGAACCATATAATAGAAAATAGTACCGAGATACAATGTGGCAATATCAACACCTTCGGTTTTATCAAGGGATTCTAATGCTTCAAGGGACTGCCACTGATCTGATATTTCAAGTTCTCCCCTGGACATCATGGTCCGTACGGTTATTGCTTCGGTGGTACCGATAAACTTAACCTCATCAGGAGCATTGGGAACGAAATCGCCCCAATAATCATCAAATTTTTCCATAAGCAGATACTCTTCCAGGCGCATCTCTTTTACTTTGTACGGTCCGGAACCGCAGTCATTTGTAAGAAGATATTCCTTTCCGTAATCTCCTAAATCCCCGTACGTGCCGTCAGCCTTAGTATTGGCTATAACCTCGTCTTTGTTCAGAATGTAAAGCTTAACCAGGGTTGTCAGAAAAGGTCCGTAAGGGCTTGTCATCTGAAACTGAACAGTATAAGGGTCCACTGCTTTGCTTTCTTTGATTCTCCCGGCGTAAAGATAGCCGTATCCCTCTCCGACAGTGATAAGTCTGTTCATACTGAAAACAACGTCTTCAGCTGTCAGCTCACTGCCGTCATGGAATTTAACTCCCTTGCGCAGGTTAAAAGTCCAGGTTAGGCCGTCTTCCGATGCCTCCCAGCTTTCAGCAAGATGGGGGATAACATCTCCTTCGGGAGTTGGATACACAAGGGTATCGTACAGGTTCACAAAGGATGATGAACTCGAAAAATCGGTACCTACCGCCGGATCAATGTATGTCGGCCATGCAAAGGTAGCCCGGAGCTCCCTTTTCATATCCGCCGGTGCGGTTTCCTTTTGCGCAGGTTCCTGCTGTCCCCCGGCCCATGCAAAAGCCCCGGCCAGAAGCAGAATAGTTAAAGAACATACAATGAACTTTTTCATTAATTCCTCCATTTTATTAAAGAATTTGCATTAAAAGGACTAAGATAAAAAGGATATCGCAGTATACCCTCCTCTGTCAAGAAAACAGACTGTATATTTATTCATTATTCTGTTGAGAAAGCAGTTCCTCGGAAATCAAAAATAGAGGATCTTTTATTCTTTTGCAGGATTCCTCCAGCTCTTTCTGATATTCCGGGTCGAAGAAAGCCGACCTGAAGGATTCCATATCCGGCCAGTACGCCTCAGTAACATATTTGTATTTACAGTCCGGATTCTTCCATGCTTCCTTAACAACATAAAAATCACTTTTGATTACACCGGGAATACCCATATTCTCTTCCTGATGTTCAGTAGTTCTCCACCGTATAAACTCTTCATGGTCCGCCCCGTCGGGCAGGTTATACATAACTGTCAGTTTTACCATTTATTTCTCCAAATTATGTAATGGGTGTTTACTTATTGACTGATAAGGAAATAAGTAAACTCCAAGGGAACTCTCATAACCCCAATTTAGGGTTATTGGAGTTCCCCTATTTTATAACCAGGGAATGATCGAACCCTGTCAGCAGACGGTGCCCGCTTTCTTCAACCGCGACAATATCCTCTACCCGCACCCCGAATTTTCCGGGGAGATAAATCCCGGGTTCCACACTGAACACCATCCCCTCTTTCAAAATCTGTCTGTTTCCTTCCATTATCCAGGGAGTCTCATGAATATCCAGTCCCAGGCCGTGGCCTGTACGGTGGATGAAATATTCTTCGTACCCGGCTTCTGCGATTACCTGCCGTGCGGCTCTGTCCACTTCCTCTGCCGCAGTGCCTGCTTTCACTGCATTTCTGCCGGCTTCATTGGCCGTTTTTACGGTTTCATGCACTTCAAGGAACTTTTTGTCCGGCTCTCCGAGGAATACCGCCCGGGTAATATCGGATTTATATCCCTTCATGGAAGCCCCGATGTCCAGTATGATGCCGTCTCCTGCTTTCATTTTCATACTGCCGCTGGAATGATGGGGAAGGGCGCCGTTTTTGCCTGCGGCAACCAGGGTAAACATTACCTGTTCCGCCCCGTCCTTACGGAAAGCTTCCTCCACTGCCCAGGCTACCTCAGCTTCCGTAATCCCCGGCCTGCAGGCATCCACCCCGGCCTGCATGGCCCTGTCCGCCTGTGCCGCTGCAGCTGCAAGGCCTTCAATTTCTTCGGGCGTTTTGATGACCCGCATTTCCGCAACCAGCGGGTCCGCTGAAACGTTTCTTTCCGGAGCATACAGGTCCAGCAGAGTAAGAAGGAAATCAGCCCGCATAGATCCGTCAAAGGATGTAACCCTTCCGGATTTTCTGCTGAGGACAGACTGCTCCAGGGCTTTGCCCGGGCCTTCGGCGTCTTCCCATGTAATCATTGGCAAATCAGTATGCTCAGCAATGTCCTCAGCATTCAGCTTAGGTACAATCAGCTGGCTGTCCTCCGGTGTAATAATGAGAAGGCACAGCCGTTCATCCGCATGGGGTGCGTATCCCAGGAGATAACGCATATTTGTAGTGGGCCCGAATACCGCACAGTCAATATTTTCCCTGACGAGGATTTTCTGCAGTTCCTTAATTTTCATTCCTAAGCTCCAATCTCAATTTTTCCGTTTCCCCAGTATTAACTGAATCATCCCTTTCAGACAAGACAACACCGTAAATTTCCCGTGCCTCATCACGGCCGAAAAATCCGTTCCTGACATCTTCAAGCACCTTTTCCGGGCTGCGGTTTAGAGGAGAGCCGACCCCGCCTCCGGTCCCGGTAATCAGCCGGACCACATCTCCCTTCTCAAGGGGGTACCGGGCCAGCTTGCCCTTCCAGATTCCTGCGTCCCTGGTCCCGCCTTTCAGTACCCTTACGCCGTTGGAAGACCCGCTGTTTCCGCTGTCAGCGCCCCAGGGAGGAAACCGGTGCCTTCCGAATGTAGTCGTAAGAATTGCCTCAGGGCAGAGAATTCGGTAATCCCTTACAAGGCCGAATCCTCCCCTGAATGCCCCTGCTCCGTCTTCCGGATTTCCTTCCGGTGGATTAATCGCATACTGGTCCACAAGCAGGGGATATCTGCTTTCGCAAATTTCTGCGGGCATAATATAGGTTTCCCCGTCCCCTACAGGGACGAGGCCGTTTTCACCGTCTTTATCCGTTCCAGCCCCCCAGCCCCCTGCCTGGGGCTCCACAAGGATGAACCGTCTGCCGTCTTCTTCCCCGGAAATGATGGTACCGCACACGCTTAAGAAATGGCCGGCTGTAAGTTTTTCCGGAAACAGAGGAAAAAGAGCATGCCACAATAAATCAACAGCATAGGCACCGGTTTCCCAATACGTGGAAACAGGGGCAGGCCTGGCTGCAGTAAAAACAGTACCTTCCGGACAGACAACATTCAGTACCCGGAACCAGCCGTCATTGACCGGACAGGAAGGATCAGTAATCGACTTAAAAACCGACCTGCATCCTGAATAGAGCCTGGTCCTGGTGCAGTTGATCGGGCCCTTCACCTGTGGTGATGAACCGGTAAAATCCGCGGTAAACTCTTCATCAGAGATGGTAATTCTGACGCACACATAAACAGGGTCATCGCTTAACCCGTCATCATCCATCCAGTCTTCAATAAAAAAAGTTCCCTTGGGCAGTTTTTTCAGGGCCTTCCGGGCCAGGGTCTCCCCGTGGTCCAGAATTTCATTCAGGACATGGAGAAAGGTCCCGGCGCCGTACTTGCCGGCGATCTCTTTTACCCTGTTTTCCGCAGTGCGCAAAGCACCGACCCCCGCGTAGAGGTCTCCCAATGTGCGTTCCGGGGTTCTTACATTTGCACTGATAAGATCAACAAGACTCTGATCAATTTCATACTCTCTGCCTAGGTAAATAACCGGAAACTGAAGCCCCTCCTGATAAATCTCCGTACTGTCTGTTGTCCAGCTTCCCGGGGCCATGCCTCCCACCTCGGTCCAGTGGGCTTTATTTACACTGAAGGCTACCAGTTTTTCTTCGCAGAAAATCGGCGCTATCAGGGCTACATCGGATAGATGGTTCCCTCCTCCGGAATAGGGATCATTGGTGATAATTGTATCACCAGGCCGCAGGCTCTCCGGCGGAAACTTTTCCAGCACAGCTTTAACAGCAAAGGTAAGGGTCCCGAGAAACCCGGGAACCCCGTTTGCCTGGGCGATAAGATCGCCCCCGGGGTCTGTTAAAGCGCAGGAGTAGTCCAGGACTTCGTAGATAATGGGACTCTGACTGCTCCTCCCTAAGCGGATAAAACTCTCCTCTGCCGCTGCAATCAGCTGGCTGCGGATAATTTCGATTGTAAAAGGATCGACTTTCATAATTTATTCCTTGATGTGGAGGAATCCGTACCTGTCCCGGTAAAATTTCTGGTCCGGAAATACCGCTATTGATGAAGAAGGTTCTTCGATAACTGCAGGCCCGTTCAGTATTTTTTCAATAGGCAGAAGTTCTCGCTCATAGGCCGGGGTCTCGATTCTGCCGAAATCATTATAGTAAACCTGCCTTTTTCCCTTGAGGGCATTATTTTCTGAGAGGCCCTGCCCTGAAAGGGCTTTTATTTCAGGTTTTTTAACCCGGCCGGTGCAGATAAGATGGTAATTTACCAGTTCCACGGAAGACTTCAGTTCAAAGGAATATGCTTTGCGGTGGAGTTCATGGAACCGCCGGTTCATCTCCTTGACCGCTTCGGGGCCGTCAATTTCAATTGGGAGGGGCACTTTTACCGTATGCTCCTGCCCCTCATACCGCATGTCCGCGAACCGCTGAAACAGGATGTCCTTTTCGCCGACATTCTGTTTCAGCATCATTTCAAAGCCCCTGCCTTCCATTTCGCGAAAGATACTTTCTATAGCTGCCGGGTCAGCCTTCTTTGTCTGCAGAATAAGGGTTTTAATGAAATCCTGCCTAAGGTCCGACATCAGCATACCCCAGGCGGAAAATACCCCGGGATTAACAGGAATGACCGTTTCCTTTACCCTCAGTTCCCGCATTACCGAAGCTCCATGGAGAGCACCGCCGCCGCCGAAAGCAATCAAAACAAACTCCCGGGGATCGTATCCTCTGCTTACGGAAACCAGCTTAAGAGCATTTACCATGGCTGAATCAGCCATTCTGATTATCCCGGCAGCGGCTTCATTTTCAGTAATTGAATAGGTTTCCGCTATTATCTTCACGGCAGTCCGGGCTTTTTCCGTATCAAGACGGATCTTCCCCCCCAGGAAGTAGTCAGGATTGATCCTCCCTGCCAGTACCTGGGCATCGGTTACCGTGGGATTTTCCCCGCCCCTTCCGTAACACGCCGGGCCCGGTACTGCACCTGCGCTTTCAGGGCCGACAGTAAGGGTCCCGGCTTCGTCTATCCCCGCAATGGACCCTCCTCCGGACCCGATTTCAACGATGTCTACGGTAGGAACGAGAACGGGATATCCCGCGTAATGACGGTTCCATTCTATTTTATAATCCGTTGAAATAGCCGGTACGCCCCTGGGAATCAGTGAAGTTTTTGCGGTGGTCCCCCCGACGTCAAAGGAGATAAGATTTTCCTCTCCGATCATTTTACCGATTACCGAAGCGCCGATCACTCCGCCGACAGGCCCCGATTCTACCATCTGAATAGGGGCTTCCCTTCCCCGGGTAAACGTTGCGGTCCCGCCGTTGGACTGCATGATATGAAACACCTTGTTCATTCCCAGTCCTGAAAGCCGCTGTTCCAGGTTGTCCAGGTAATCTGCGCTCCTCTTCTGAACATAAGCGTTCAGCACTGCTGTGCTGGTCCTTTCGTACTCCCGCCACTCCCGGGTTATCTCACTGGAAAGAGTAACCGCAAGGCCCGGCGCGGCTTCACGGAGAATTTCCCGGCACTCCCTTTCGTGGGCAGGGTTGGCATAGGAATGGAGAAAACAGACAGCAATCGCTTCAACACCTTCTTTAAGGAAAAAATCGGCTGCTTCCCGGACATCTTCCCGGCAGAAAGGTTCAATTTCTTGCCCCTGATAATTAATACGGCCCCGGGCTTCCATACGGTAGCGCCTGGGAATAAAGGGTTTGGGTTTTGTGTAGCACATATTGTAGAGATCAGGCCTGTTGGCCCTGGTTATTTCCAGAACGTCCCTGAAGCCTTTTGTTGTAATCAGCCCTGTTTTCGCACCCTTCCGTTCCGTAAGCAGGTTGATAACAACCGTGGATCCGTGAACAAAAAACTCAGTTTCTTCTATTGAAAGAGGTGATTCCTTTAATGTTGTGATAACTCCTCCGGCAAAGTCTCCCGGAGTGGTTGATGATTTGCCGGTACCTGCTTCTCCTGTCTTCTCATTCAGATAAACAAGGTCAGTAAAAGTGCCCCCGATGTCGCTTGCCGCCCTCATAGATGCTCCCATAAATTTTACGTTATGGTATTATAAAAAGGAATGGAAGAAATTGCATCAATTATTCGTTTTTTCCCAGTTTTCCCAGAAGCCCGGAGCAAAGGCAAGCTTTTTTTTCTCCCAGGTGATGACCCCTTCAGTTTTCAAGCGGTGGATAAGCCTCGACAAGGTCGCCGGTATTGTCCCCACGGCCGAGGCGATGTCCTTTTTTGACAGGTTTAAAGTATACTGATCCTTTTTCCCGTAATTCTCCGCGAGGAACTGGAAAAACCGTTCCTCCACGTCAAAGGCACTAAGGTAGTGTATCCGGTTGGAAAGATACCTCTGTTTCCGCATGACTGCGGCAATAAATTTATCCCTGAAATCCCTGTTTTCCATCAGGGACTGAAAAGCTTCCCTGGCAACGGTAAAAAGCCGGCAATCCGTAACCGTTTCCGCGGTCACCGGATACCGGGTGCTTTCATACAGGACCACTTCTCCGAAAATCTCTCCCCCGGTCAAAATCCGGACAACTATTTCCCTGCCCTCTTCGGACAAACGGTAAAGCTTTACCGATCCGGACAGGAGAATGTAAAAGGAATCCCCGGTACTCTTTTCAAAAAAAATAACCTGATTTCTCGGCACTTCCAGGGTTCTGCCTGCCTTGATTATCATTCTGCAGTGATCTTCCGTAAGCCCGGCGAATAATTCCGTCTGCCGGACCGCTTTTTCCAAGTCCATACAACCAGTGTAGAACGATTTTTTTCATGTGTCACTGCGAAAATTGACTTAGGTTAATTTTTATTTTTCCCCAATCTAGTATAATATTATTAAATTAGTAAGATATTCAGGAGAGACTGCATGATAAAAGATACTCTCTTTGCTATTACCGAAGCCCACCCGGAAACCCTCGATGTTTTTATTTCCCGGGGATTTCCCCAAATGGGAGACCCGGTATTAAGGGAGACCTTCGGAAAACAGATCACCCTGGAAACAGCCCTGATGCTGAAAGGAATCAATTCCGGTTCTTTTCTCGCCCTTCTGGAGGAGACGATTTCCAAAACCGGAGAACCTGAAGATATTACCCTAACGGGCTCTGAGAAAACAGCTGACCTTACCGGGGAAACAATCTCTGTTATGGGTCTCCTGCCATGCCCTGTGCGGATTCCCCTCCTGGAAAAGTTTGAACAGTTTTCCCGGGATTACACGCGCCGGACCGGCACCGGAGTCAATTATAAACTCCAGGCTGCCTCCATGGGACTGGGATGGATTGAGGAGCATATCCTTAAAAATCCGGACCCGGACTCCATGCCGGATCTTTTTATTTCAGCAGGTTTTGATCTTTTCTTTGACGAAAAAAAAATCGGCAAGCACAGGAAATCAGGGTTCTTCAGGGACATGGCCTCATACAGGGAGATAAATGAGACCTTTAAGGGGTGCGGACTTCCGGACCCTGAAGGAAATTTCAGTATTATCGGCGCTGTTCCCGCTGTATTCCTGATAAACCGGGATGAACTAAAAGGCAGGATCCCTCCTGAGACCTGGGAGGATATTCTGAAGCCTGAGTTTGCTAATTCCGTGTCCCTGCCTATGAGTGATTTCGACCTTTTCAATGCTATCCTGCTGAACCTTTACAAGCAGTACGGGAGGGAAGGCATAAGGAAACTCGGGCGGAGCCTGCTCCAGTCCATGCATCCTGCGGAAATGGTGAAAAGCAGCGTAAAAACCGGCCCGAAGCCTGCGGTTACCATCATGCCTTCTTTTTTTACCCAAATGGCAAAAGGGGAAGGGCCCCTTACAGCAGTATGGCCGGGGGACGGAGCTATTATCAGCCCGATCTTTATTCTCACTAAAAAGTCAAAAGAGAATCTCTTGAAACCGGTTGTTGATTTCTTCGCCTCTGAAGAGGTGGGGAAAGTTCTTTCCGGGCAGGGGAATTTTCCAGTCTGCAATCCGGATGTAGACAATAGAACTGAGGGAAAGCCATTTCTCTGGATCGGCTGGGATTTTATCAACTCCCATGATGTTTCCGGCACCATTACCGAGTGTATGGGTCTTTTTCATGAAGGAGCCCGGAGCGTAAAGGAGGCTGTATGAATTTCGCTACAATCTCAGGCCCCCCCTCTTCCGGAAAAACCTCAGTCATTCTGAAAACAATTGAATCTTTCCAGGACAGGGGTCTTTCCATAGGAGTGATAAAGTTCGACTGTCTCTATACTGATGATGATCTGCTCTATGAAAAGGCAGGTGTTAAGGTAAAGAAAGGCCTTTCCGGGGGCCTTTGCCCGGACCATTATTTTGTCAGCAATATTGAGGAAGCCTTTGCCTGGGGACGACGGGAAAACCTTGATTTTCTGATAAGCGAGTCAGCAGGGCTCTGCAACCGGTGTTCCCCCTACATCAAAGGGATAAAGGCTGTATGCGTCATCGACAACTTAAGCGGCATCAACACTCCCAAAAAAATCGGCCCCATGCTGAAGAGCGCCGATATCGTGGTCATTACCAAGGGAGACATTGTTTCCCAGGCGGAAAGGGAGGTTTTTGCTTCCCGGGTAAATATGGTGAATCCAAGGGCAACAGTGATGCATGTAAACGGCCTTACCGGCCAGGGGAGTTTCGAGCTTTCCACCCTGCTCTATGAACAGGATGGTGATATTGATTCCCTTACAGGAAAAGAACTCCGGTTTCCCATGCCCGCAGCCTTGTGCTCTTACTGTCTCGGAGAGACAAAAATCGGTGCTGAATATCAGGTCGGCAACATCAGGAAAATCAATCTTGAAGAGGGGGGACGCAGATGACGGATTTACGTCTTAGTGAATCGAAGATTGGTGTTATTCTTGAAAAATACAGTTTTGCGGAAACCTATTTTCAGCAGAACGGGATTTCCGTTTCCGGACTGGAGCACGCAACCCTGGACCAGCTGGACCTGGAGGATAAGGCAATTGATCCCTCGGACCTTCTTACAGGACTGGAAGTATATATCAGTCAGATGCTTGAGTTTCTGGGGGAAAATAAAGAGACAGTATCCTCTATTACTGTTCTTCCCGGTACTGATAAATCCGGGAACCGGGAGACCTTTGAGGATCTTACCATTCGTACCGGGGAAATCATTGCCATTGTCGGCCCCACCGGCTCCGGTAAAAGCCGGCTTTTAGGAGACATTGAATGGGTCGCTCAGAATGATACCCCTACAAAGCGGACAATTTTGATTAACGGCAGTGCCCCGGACCCGAAGTGGCGTTTCTCGTCATCAGACAAGCTTGTGGCCCAGCTTTCCCAAAATATGAATTTTGTGATGGACCTGACGGTTGAGGAATTTCTCGATCTCCACGCGGAAAGCCGTATGGTGCCGGAAAAAGAATCTGTTATCAACCGGATAATCGAATGTGCAAATGACCTGGCAGGAGAGAAGTTTGACCTTTCCACCCCGGTAACCAGCTTAAGCGGAGGCCAGTCCAGGGCCCTGATGATCTCCGACACTGCTATTCTGAGCTCCTCGCCGATTATTCTTATCGACGAGATCGAAAACGCGGGGATTGACCGGAAAAAAGCCCTCTCCTTTCTTCTCTCCCAGGAGAAAATCGTGCTTATGGCCACCCATGATCCTATGCTCGCCCTTTTGGGAAACAAGCGCATTGTGATCAAAAACGGAGGGATCAGCAGAATAATTGAAACCTCTGATGAAGAAAAATCCCTGCTGAAGGAAATTGAAGCCGCTGACCGCAGGACCCAGAAACTCAGAACCGGGCTTAGGCAGGGTGATGTGCTGACAAAAATGATGTTTACGGAGGAGAAATAGATGAGTGTTCATGACGGCTGTTCGGGTTCTTTTGAAAACGGCAGAGATGTTGCCGACAAGGTAAGAACGATGGGGTTTGATAAACAGATGATGCCTATGCCCCTGTATTTTAAATGTGAAAACTGCGGCGCTGACTTTGAAATGACCACCTTTGAGGACAGATGTTCCTGCGGCATGGTGTATGCTGTGACGCCCTGCCACGCCTTTGATCCGTCAAGCGTTCAGGCGGCGGGTATAGATTATTGATCTGAAAGGATTTTCTTCCGCACTATTAACCATTCCTTTAACTCTTCCCTGAATGCAGAAAAGTAACAAATTTGCAGAGGGAGTGAAATTAATCTATTAATTGTAATTACAGGCACTTTTACGGAGGTATATTAATGAAAAGAGCTCTGGCCCTCGTACTGCTGATTGCAGTTGTTCTTGTATTAGCTGGCGCATGTGCTGCCGGACCGAATACTGCGGCAAAAACAGAAAACGATGAAGGAAAAATCGCGGGCTTCTGGCACGGTCTGTGGCACGGCCTCATTGCTCCTGTTACCTTCATTATTTCCCTGTTTACCGATAAAATCAGCATGTATGAAATCCATAATAATATGGGCTGGTATAATTTCGGTTTTATTATTGGGGTGATGATTATTTTCGGCGGAGGCGGAAGCGCCGGAGGCCGTTCTTCAAGGAGACGTTCATGAATATCGGAATAATTGTTCAATCAAGAACAGGCAACACTATGTCAGCTGCTGAAAAACTAAAGGAGAAACTGGCTTCATCAGGCCACTCAGTGACTCTTGAGCGGCTTAAGGTTTCAGGTGATCCCAAGGTCAGTGAGAGGGAGGTCAATTTCGAGAGCCTTCCGGACATCGGAAAGTATGATGCCCTGGTTTTCGGTTCTGCAGTTGAGGCTTTCTCCCTCTCCCCGGTAATGAAACAGTACCTCGGGGGATTAGATTCTCTGTCGGGGAAAAAAGCAGCCTTCCTGGTGACAAAACAGCTGACCTTTAAATGGACCGGAGGCACTCATGCGGTATCCCAGATGAAAAAACTCTGCCGAGCCAGGGGCGCTGAGGTCCTCGGCTCGGACATAGTTGTGTGGGGAAGCTCGAAACGGGAGCAGAATATCAGCGAAGCTGTTGATTCCTTAAGTGCCTTATTTACCTAATA
>Ga0272441_10007696_pt1 | contig 17403 bp, 16 predicted proteins | sample SSMProp6N_FD_193582 | JGI IMG/M metagenome (GOLD analysis project Ga0272441, IMG submission 193582) | Marine sediment archaeal communities from Little Sippewissett salt marsh, Falmouth, MA, United States - SSM-Prop-6N | ecosystem: Environmental > Aquatic > Marine > Wetlands > Sediment ...
CGGGATGACAAGCCTTTTCTGCCAACTGATTGCTGTGCGCTGCCTCCTGTTTCCTCTACTCCTCCCCGATATTGAACTACAGATTCCTTATCCTGGGCCAGAGCATATAAACGACAACTATGGTGAGCAGCAGGTTCGGCAGCATGAAGGTCCCGTTGTAGACGGCCGAGTAAAGCCATACGTTGGTTCCCTCGGGGGCGAATGCGGCGAAAAAGACGACGCCCGAAAGCAGATGGCAGACGAACCGCAGCGCCGAGCCGATCGTGGGGCCCAGCCAGAGCGGTTTTTTGACCATCCCGGCCGCGCCCAGCGCGCCGAAGGCCAGCGGGTAGTCGAGCAGGGCCTGGGCCGGGTGTACTACGTAGCCGCCCAGCATGAGCTGCAGCAGTCCGGCCACGGCGCCCGCGCCGAACCCGGCCTTTACACCCCACCTGAGAGCAAAGATGATAACCGGGATGTTCTCCAGCGTTACCGAGCCGCCCTGGGGCATATGCCACAGCTTTACGTAAGACAGCCCGAGCGTCAGAGCGGCCGCAAGGGCGCCCTCTACAAGTATACGCAGTTTTTTCTGTTCCATTTTTCCCGTCTCCTTTCGGTTTGCGAAACGGGAACCTGTTTCGGGATCGGTTGGAAACAAAAAGCCCTCCGGCTCTATGGCCGAAGGGCTTGCGCGGTCGTGATGTTTTGAGATCGTCCCGCAAGTTCCCTTCGCCGGTATAACCCGGATCAGGTTCCAGGGGTCGAGAACGTTGTCTCCTCTCAGCCGGCAAAACCGGCTCCCCCATTGCAGTAATCTTTATATCGCCGTCAGGTTGCGTTGTCAAACAAGGCTTTTCAAAAGATGGCCCGTGAAATGGTATAGTAGCTTAATATTGCGCCTTTTTCGGAAACGGGGTGGATCACTATGTTTTCCGTTTTTTGCCCGGCATGCGGGAAGATGTTCGAGCCCGGGGGATTTGCCTTTCGGTGTGAATGCGGGGCTCCCCTGAAAAGTTCGGTCGACTGGCAGGCTATGGAGATCGACACGTCGAAGCACGGACTTCGCAGATACTCGGCCATGCTCCCCGAAATGGACTGGGGGCATTCTCTCGGCGAGGGCTGGACGCCCATGCTGGCCGGAGACAAGAAGAACCTTCATTACAAGCTGGAGTTCATGGCGCCTACGGGCTCGTTCAAGGACCGCGGGTCGGTCATGGTTCTGGGAGAAGCAAAACGCCGTGGCGCCGAATCGGTTGTGGTCGATTCTTCGGGGAACGCCGGAGCTTCGATCGCGGCCTACGCGGCCGCCTGTGGAATAAGAGCCACGGTGGTGGTCCCCAAGGATGCCCCCGACTGGAAACAGAAGCATATCGAGGCCTTTGGGGCCGAGTTGAAGGTCGCCGGGGGAAACAGGTCTCTTGCGGCGTCCATGGCTATGGAAATGGCCAAAAGCGCTTTTTACGCCAGCCATGTATGGAACCCCTTTTTCCTGGAGGGCGTCAAGACGGTGGCTTTCGAAATATGGGAGCAGATGGGGAAAAACCCGCCCGACGCGGTGGTGGTCCCCGTGGGTAACGGAACGTTGCTGCTGGGACTTCTGAAGGGTTTCAGGGAAATGCTACAGCGGGTGAAGATAAACCGCCTGCCCAGGCTGATAGCGGTTCAGTCCGAACGCTGCGCGCCTCTTTACGCCGTATGGAAAGAAGAAAAGCGCGATCAGAAACAGACCGTGGCCGACGGCATAGCCGTAAGCACTCCTCCAAGGATGCGCGAAATGGTTGATGCGATCCGTGTTACACGCGGAGACGTGATCCTGGTTTCCGACGAGGAGATACTCGAGGAGCGCAAGCGCCTTGCAACGCAGGGAGGCCTGCTGGTGGAGCCCACGGGCGCAGTTGCGTCGGCGGCGGTGAACAGGTTGCGCTCCGAAGGCGTGCTGCAGGAGAAGGAAACGACCGTAGTCCCGCTTACAGGGTCGGGCCTTAAAACACCTCATTAGCATACATTCACGTCGCACAGGCGACGACCGGAGGCGATGACCCCCGTGCAGAAAAAACCGCGAGAAATCCAGGCCGAGATAATCCACGAGGCCGTTAAGGGCCTTTTCCTCAAGGCCAACACGTCCATAGGCCAGGATATATACAACGCCCTGGTCCACGCCCGCTACCGTACCGAGGATTCCCCTGTGGGTCAGAGTGTTCTGGACCAGATCATAAAAAACCACGACATAGCCCGCGAAACGGGCCTGCCCATTTGCCAGGACACCGGTATGGCGGTTGTTTTCGTAGACCTGGGGCAGGAAGTGCGCATAACGGGAGGGGCCTTCGAGGATATTATCAATGGGGCCGTGGCCGAGGCATGGGAAGAGGGTTATTTCAGGCGTTCGCTGTTGGACGACCCTCTTTTCGATCGAAAAAACACCGGCGACAACACCCCTGCGGTTATACATCTGCGAATGGTACCGGGCGACCGCGTGGCCATTGCGGTAACGGCCAAGGGTTTCGGGAGCGAGAACATGAGCGCTCTCCGCATGTGCACGCCCGCCGAGGGCCCGGATGGAGTAAGAAAATTCGTGGTGGAAACCGTTGTGAAAGCGGGTCCCAATCCCTGTCCGCCCACGATCATCGGCGTGGGAGTCGGCGGAACCATGGAGCTGGCCGCCCTCAACGCCAAGCGCGCCACCATGATCCCGGTTGGATCGCGAAACCAGGACGCACGTTACGCCCGGCTCGAGGAGGATATCCTCTCGGACATAAACGCCTCCGGAATAGGCCCCGCCGGTCTGGGGGGCAGGACGACCTGCCTGGACGTGCATATAAGCCACGCGCCTGCGCACCTCGCGGGGGTCGCAGTAGCCGTTAACGTATGCTGCCACGCCTCCCGCCACGCGGCGATGACGATCTGAGGTGTCTGACGGATGAAAAACCTGTCCATATCTCCCCCCATGACGGAGGAACAGGCGAGAGCGCTGAGAGCCGGCGACAATGTTTCGATAACCGGGACCATCTACACCGGACGCGATACCGCTCACCGGCGAATGATCGATCTGCTGGCCGCCGGCAAAGATCTGCCTTTCGACATAGAGGGGCAGATAATCTACTACGTGGGACCTTCTCCCGCCCCTCCCGACCGGCCGTGCGGCTCCGCGGGGCCTACCACCAGCGGCAGAATGGACCCCTTTGCCCCGGAACTCATGCGCCTGGGGCTTAGAGGAATGATAGGCAAGGGCAAAAGGTCGGCCGGGGTCGTGGAAGCCATGCGCGAGCACGGCGCCGTCTATTTTGGAGCGGTGGGCGGCGCAGCGGCGCTGATCGCCGGGTGCGTGGAGTCGGTTGAGACGGTAGCCTGGCCGGAACTTGGCCCGGAAGCCGTTTTCCGATTTCAGGTAAGGAGATTTCCCGCCATAGTGGTGATCGATTCTCAGGGTACAAGCCTGTACGAAACGGAACCGCCCAGATACAGAACGAAACTGGCACAAGGAGATGAAGCGCCGTGACGCCTCGAAACGACACCAGAGAACTGCTTGAAAAGGCGGACAGGCCCGCCGAAGAAGCCATGAAACTGCATCCCTTCTACAGGGGCAAGGTGCAGGTTGCGCTGAAGTGCCCCGTAAGGTCCGTAGACGATTTCGCCGTCTGGTATACGCCCGGCGTAGCGGCTCCCTGCAGGGCCATCCACGACGACGCGTCGCTTTCCTTCAGCTACACGAACCGGGCCAACACCATAGCCGTGATAAGCGACGGGACAAGGGTGCTGGGACTGGGAGACATAGGACCGGAGGCGGCCATGCCCGTAATGGAGGGCAAGGCGCTGCTTTTCAAGTATCTGGGCGGGGTGGACGCGGTCCCGTTGTGTCTGGACGCCTCGGACCCCGACAGGTTCATCCAGACCGTACTGGCGCTGCAGCCGTCCTTCGGGGGAATAAATCTGGAGGACATCGCCCAGCCCAAGTGTTTCCGCATTCTCGACGAACTGCGGGAGCGCATGGATATACCCGTATGGCATGACGACCAGCAGGGGACCGCAGCCGTCAACCTGGCGGGGCTTTTCAACGCCCTGCGGGTGGTGGGCAAGAAGATGGAGTCGGTCCGTATCGTTTTGCTGGGAGCGGGCGCGGCCAATATCGCCACCGCCAGGCTGCTTCTGGCGGCCGGAGCAGACCCGGACAACCTCGTTCTGGTGGACAGCAGGGGAGCACTTCACTCCGGCAGGACCGACCTGGACGGTCAGCCCGAGAAACGACGGTTCGCCGATACCACCAACGCCAGGGGATGCACCGGAGGCCCCGAAGAAGCCATGAAGGGCGCCGATGTGGTTTTCTCCTACACGAAGCCGGGACCCGACGTCATACGGAAGGAATGGGTGGCCTCGATGGCCGACGGAGGGGTTCTGTTCGCCTGCGCCAACCCCGTACCCGAAATATGGCCATGGGACGCCAAAGAAGCGGGCGCGGCGGTAGTCGCCACCGGCAGATCCGATTTTCCGAACCAGGTCAACAACTCACTGGGATTCCCGGCCATATTCCGCGGAGCACTCGATGTGCAGGCAAGCACGATCACCGACGGCATGTGCATAGCCGCTTCCCGCGAGCTGGCCGAATGCGCCGTCGAAAAGGGTATTTCGGCAGATCACCTGATCCCCACAATGGACGAGGGGTGGGTCTACCCGCGTGTGGCCGCCGCCGTTGGAGTACAGGCCGCATCGGACAACGTAGCCCGTCGCCCGATGGACAGAGACCGGATACTGGAGGGAGCCGAAAAGATCATCAGGGCCTCCCGGGAGATGGCGCAAAACCTTGTAAGGGAAGGCTTCATTCCCCTTCCCTAGGGGATGATGGAGGCGTGGAGACGTCATGGCCTGGGCGGTTTCGCTTCTGGACAACGATATTTTCGTTCTTAGCGTCGCCGTGCTCTCGGGCCTGGCTCTGGGGCGACTGCGCTGGGGCCGTGTGAGCCTTGGTGTTTCGGGAACACTGTTCACCGGGCTGGCGCTGGGTCTGTGGGGGCTTTCCGTTTCAAGGGCCTTTTTCTCGTGGAACCTCGTGGTGTTCGTGGTAAGCGTAGGTCTGCTCGCTGCCGAGGATGTGGTGCTGTTCCTTAAACAGTGGGGGCTTCGTTTCGTGCTTCTGGGCGTTGCCGTAACGGCTACGGGCGCTTTGTCCACTTTTCTTTTCGCGGTGCTGGCAGGGGGTGGTATCCATCCCCATGTCGTGGCCGGGACATACGTGGGCGCCCTGACTAGCTCACCCGGACTCGGGGCCGCCGTCGAGGCCGCCGGAGAGGCCGGTCTGATAACGGCCGGCTACACGATAGCCTATCCCTTCGGTGTTCTGGCCGTGGTGCTGTTCGTCCAGCTGGTTCCTGTAATAGCGGGAATAGACGTGGCGCGGGAGCGCGCGGAACTCAAACGTTTCATCAGAGATGCCAAAGGTGACCGGAATGCGTCTTTGGCTTCCACTCCCACGGTCTTTTCGCTGGCCTCGTTTGCGGCTTGCGTGGTTTTCGGCATGCTTCTGGGGTCCGTCGAGCTGCCTGTTCCCGGATTGGGCGGCGTCTCCCTGGGCAGTACCGGGGGAGCACTGGTGGTTTCGCTCCTCGCCGGAGTGGCCGGGAGGATAGGCCCCCTTGAAATGAGAATGAACAGAAACGTCCTTTCGGCCCTGCGTGTTTTTTCGCTGGCATTCTTTCTGGCGTCCGTGGGTCTCATGTCCGGCCCGGCCGTGCTTGAAGTGTTCCGCTGCGACGGTTGCGCCCTCCTCCTGATAGGCGCCGCAACGGCCGTTCTGTCGCTTGCAGTGGGCTACCTGCTGGGGCGCAAGCTGTGGAAACTCAACTGGATACTTCTGGCGGGGGCCATATGCGGAGCAATGACCAGTACGCCGGGGCTCGGCGCGGCTATCGACGCCACCGGGACCGAGGATTGCGCTGCGGGTTACGGCGCCACCTACCCGGTGGCCCTTTTCTGCATGGTGCTTTTCACTACGCTGCTGATAGCCGGAACGAGGCTCCTGTAGCCGTGCATACCGTTCCCGTTATCCTCGACTGGGCATTTTTCTTTATTCTGGCGCTTGCTCCTATAGTTATAGTGCTCTGCTGTTTCCGCGCCGGGAGAGGTCGATGAACGCTTCCTATCTTCTGTACAGCCTGTCGTCTTTCGGTCTGTACACGCTGGCCCTCATATTGTTGGCCGGACAGGCGTTCACATGGAGAGAAACGCGCACCCTCTTCTACGTGGGAAGACGGAAGTTTTCCCTCGTGTCGTCTGTGGCCACCTTCTGCGCTACCTGGATGAGCGGAGCGTCGCTGGTGGGCTGCACCATGTATCTGTACCTCTCCGGCTACGAGGCCTTCACCGGCTCGGTCCACGGCTGGTTGCTGGGACTGGTGTGCCTTCCCTTTATTGTCCTGAGGCTGAGAAAAAGGCCGGTTCTTTCCCTGCCCGAATGGCTTGCTTTCGAATACGGAGACGCCCGGCTCCGGACACTGTCGGCGCTCAGTCTGGTGCTGGCCTACACCTTCTACATCGTCATCCAGTTTCTGGTATTCGCCAAAGTAGTGGGATACATGCTGGACATCACCTATCCACTGGCTTCGGTTCTGGTATATCTTTTTGTCCTTTACACCACCTTCGGCGGCATGCCGTCGGTGGTGAGAAGCGACATGCTCAACATGGCGGTCATTCTTGTCGGGGTTTCAGTGGGGGGATGGCTTATCTACACCGAGGCGGGCGGACTGGGCGCCATCCACGCGGAGGTCTTCAGGCGCGATCCTTCCATGCTGGCCATTACGTCGCGAGAGGGGCTTCTGTTCACTCTTGCCATGATGCTCGGCTGGGGCTTCGGCGTAGCCGCCAACCCGCAGTACGCCATACGGATCATTTCCGCCCGGTCCACACGAACGGCCTGGCGGATGCTCGGGTTCACCGGCCTTATCGTGGGATGGATATATGTCTGCATAACCGTTATAGGGCTGGGGGGAAGAGCTCTCCTGACCATGAACATCCCGTTCGGCCAGGAGGCCGGATTCGCCCAGTTGTTCTCTACGGTGCTTTCCCCGCTGCCCGCCATGCTTCTGCTTCTTGCCGTGCTGGCGGCGTCGGTGAGCACAGCCAACAGCGAACTGCTTCTGGCGGCTTGCTCGTGGTGCTACGACGTAAGGGGAGAAAGCCGCAAGCCGGAACAGGACCCGCTGATGGAAGACAGGTTCATATTCCACAACAGGATAGCCATAACCGTTATTTCAACGGCCGCGCTGATAATAAGTTTCTTCAACCTGCCCGGTATCCTGATCCTTGGCAGATACAGCTGGTCGGTCGTAGCCATATGTTTCCTGCTGCCCCTGTATTCTCCGCTGCGGCCTTCGGGAAAAGGGCTTTTTGCCGCCATAGGGTCGGCGCTGATACTGCATACCCTGCTGGTGGTTTTTGGTGGCCAGTTGCCGGAAATAGCCATGCTGTACGCCCTGCTGCTGGAAGCGGTGTTATGGGCGTGTGCGGCAAGGGGTGAAAACCGGTGAAATCGTCTCGCATGGAGCTGTGGATAAAAAGCGTCATCATTCCTCTGGCTCTGGTCCTGACGCTGGGCATTACGGGTGCTTCGCTCTTTGTGGAGTACCGCGAAAGGGTCCAGGAGGTACAAGGCAGCCTTTCGGCAATGAGGTCCAGACTTGCCGGAGCCTCGGAAGAAGATGTGCTTTCGACGCTGAAGGGGCTCCCCGTAACTCGCTCGGGGGTTGCAGGAACCGGGCATGAGGCTTCGGGACTGACGCCCGACAGGGGAAAGATCGTTCAGGAGGTTCTGTACAGCCAGAGGCACGTCATCGTGGTTGGAATGATAGGTATGCTCTTTGCCCTGGAACTGTCGATCTTTATGGCCCACGTGCTGACGCGCCCGGTCAAGCGGCTTGTGTGGGGATGCGAGCGCATAAGCGAGGGGGAGTGGGTGCGCTTCCCCGAGTACGCGGCCCAGTCTTCGGAAATGGGCGCGCTGTATGAATCGTTCAACGCCATGGTGGACCGCCTCAGGGAGTGGCGCAAGGTGGAAGACGAGGCGTCGAGGATGCAGAGGATGGCGGCGTTCGGCCAGATGATGGCCGGAATTTCCCATGAGATAAAAAACCCACTGGCCAGCATGCGGATACACCTTGATCTTGTCAGGGAACATATCCAGTCCGAGGGAGCGGAAGACTGGAGCATTATTTCGGGCGAACTGGACAGGCTCAACGCGATAATGTCGGAAATGCTCAATTTTGCACGCCCTCATCCGCCCATGCCGGAGGAAGTAAGTTTTGAATATCTGGAGGGGTGGTGCCGCAGGATGGTGGGCGCGCAGCTCGCCAGGCAGTCGGTTGAATGGAAAGTCGTTGCGCCTCCGGGAGAGAACATCATCTGGGGCGACCTTGCCCAGCTTCAGCAGATGATACTGAATCTGGTCATGAACGCGCTGCAGGTCCAGCCCGGCGGGGGTTTCATAGAACTGGGCTATGAACCTGTTGAAGGCGGGTCCAGGCTGCATGTTCGAGACGGAGGCCCGGGTGTGCCCGAAAAGGTGGAGTCGACCCTTTTCGACCCGTTCATCACGACCAGGCCCGACGGCACGGGTCTGGGGCTTACGGTGGTGCTCAAGGTCGTGAACCTTCACGGCGGCCGTATAGAAGTACAGTCAGATGGAGAAGGCGCGGAGTTCAGCGTGGTGTTTCCGTGGAAGGGGGGGTCCGAAAGTGAAACTCTGGGTGGTTGAAGACGAGGCCAACCTGGCGCGCGGCCTGGCGAGAGGTTTCAGGGAAAAGGGATACGAGACCGAAATATTCCCTTCGCTGGCCGAACTTGGGGAGGGCCTGGCCGATTCGGAACCCGAGGTGGTTTTCCTCGATGTCCGCCTGCCCGACGGAGACGGTCTTTCGGCGCTTCCGCACATTTTGAAAAGTTCTCCCATGGCCAGGGTGATAGTGATGACGGCTTTCGGGGAATCGTCCCTCGTGGTGAGGGCCATAAAGGAAGGGGCCTACAACTACCTTGACAAACCCTTCCCGCTGGAGGCGGCTTTCAATATGGCCTCAAGGGCTTCGGAGGCCATTTCTCTGGCCAGGCGGGTGCGGCGGCTGGAAAAGGGCAAAAAGGTGTCGCTCGCCGGATCGTCGCAGGTCATGATGCGTGTCAGGGATTTTGTTCGCAAGGTTTCTCCCCACAGAGAGGTCAACGTTCTTCTCCAGGGCGAAAGCGGCTCCGGCAAGGAAGTGGTAGCCCGGATGATAGGGGAATCAGGTTCGTCCTGCGGAGGCGAGTTCGTGGCCATCAACTGTTCGGCGATACCCGAAAATCTTCTCGAGGCCGAGCTGTTCGGTTACCGTAAGGGCGCCTACACGGGCGCCTCGTCCAACAAGACGGGGCTTATTCAGATGGCCGACGGGGGCACGCTCTTCCTTGACGAAATAGGCGACATGCCGTTGCTTTTGCAGCAGAAAATGCTGAGGTTCCTGGATTCAAGGACCATTCGCCCCCTGGGATCGGAAAAAGAATACAGGGTCACCCTCAAGGTGATATGCGCCACCTGCGTGGACCTGGAGAACAGGATAGCCGAGGGAAGGTTCAGGGACGACCTGTACTACCGTATATCGACTCTGCCGCTTCGACTGCCGCCGCTCAGGGAAAGGGGCGGAGACGTACTGGAACTTTCGGTGGTTTTTCTGGCCATGCTTGCCTCGAAAATGGCCAGGCCCCCCCTTACGCTGGGATCCGAGGTGGAGCAGGTGTTCCTTTCGTACGCCTGGCCCGGGAACGTAAGAGAGCTGAAGAACCTTCTCGAAAGGATATACATACTCAAGGAACCTTCCGATACGGTGATACGTTTGTACGATCTTCCGTCGGAAATGCTGGACGACCTGCCCGACAAGGATGGTGTCGGGGGCAAAAAAGCGCAAAACGTTTCGCTGCAGGAACATCTCGACACGGTGGAGCGTGATCTGATACGACGTGCGCTTGAAAAAACGGGAGGCAACAGGACAAGGGCCGCCGGCGATCTGGGTATGTCCCGCTACGCCCTTTTAAGAAGGATGCAAAGGCATGGAATGGATGCGGAAAGAAAAGACGCTCGTAACGACGCTTGAGATAAAACCCTCCATTACGCCGCTGCCGCTGCTGCTTCAGAGCCTCAGGATCCTGGCTGCGCCGGCCCGCGAGCTTCAGGACCTGCTGGAGGAACTGACCGAAGGCAACCCCTTTCTGGAGGTGTCGCCGCCCACTTTTTCCCCAATTTCCCGGGGCCAGGCCGAGGGCGGGATATTCGATGATATTCCGGACCCCGGCGGCAGGGACATCGACCTTGCCCATCAGCTTTCGCTGCTTCCGGAATTGTCGGAGGCGCAAATTTCGAGGCTTGAGGAAATGATCGAATGCCTCGGCCCCGCGGGGCGTCTTTTATGTACTCCGGAGGAACTTGCGGCGATGGCGGGTGTCTGCGTGATCAACGGAGAAGACCTGCTGCGATCGATACAGGACTGGGCGGAGCCTCCGGGGCTCTTCGCCCGCGATCTTGCGGAGTGCCTGGTTATCCAGTTGCGGCGTTTCGGTGAGGAGAGTTCCGACGCTTTTCTCCTGCTGACCGTTGCGGCCGGGATGCTGGAGGAAGGAGCGTTCGACGAGATAACAAAGCGTTTCGGCTGGGGAAAAGGGCGGCTGGAAAAAGCCCTCGCCAGGCTGAGACGTCTGGACCCCTCGCCCGATTTCCCCGGATCGAAAGCTTCGCCTGTGATCCCGGAACTGAAAATGGAGCTTACCCCTGACGGCGTCAATGTCGAGATCATCGAAGACAATCATCCCGGACTTCGTGTTGTAAGGACCCCCGATACAGACGCCAGGGTGCGGAAGATGAGCGCGAGGGCCGAACACATCGTCATGGAATACGAAAGACGCATGAGAACCAAGGCCCTGGTAGGCGGATTTCTGGCCCGCAGGCAAAGGGCCTTTCTGGCCGGTGAGCGCGACGCCCCGGGACCCTGCGTCCTGACCACGGTGGCGGAAGCCCTGTCACTGCACCCGACAACGGTCCAGCGCACGGCGTCAAGGACCTGGTGCGAAACTCCGAGGGGGACCATGGTCCTTGACGGTCTCTTTTCCAGACCCCTGAGGAGTCGTCCGGACATTTCCGTGGCCCAGATAAGGCTGGCAATACGCTCGGCCGTTCTGCGCAATGAAAGCTCCGCGGAACTTGGCCGCAGAATGGGTGTTCCTGCTCGCACGGTTCGATGGCACAGGGCCCGGTTGGGGCTCTAGCGTGTGCGATATCCGAACGCCTGTTCGAATTCCGAACACAACCTGCTTTCCCGGACACCGGTATCCCCTCCTGAGTTCAAAGAGAAAGCCCGCAGTTGAGCCGTTTTTGAGGAAACAGCGAAGATACCCAAAATCGGCAAGTTCTTTGCTATTACCTTTATGGAACCCCCTGTCCGCAATAAAGCGGATCAAAGGGGAAATATCTATGGAGGTGGAACACGTATGCGAAAGGTTTTAGCTGTTCTGACGGTTTTTTGTCTTATGGCGGGAGTCATGGCTTCCGGCGCAGTTGCGGCGACCCGCTGGGACGCCAACTCTGTGTGGCCCCCCAACAACCATCACACCCAGGGTCTTGAAGAATTCGCTGAACTGGTGAACGAAAAGACCGGCGGCGAGCTTGAGATCGTAGTGCATTCCGGCGGTGCTCTGGGCTACAAGGGTCCCGAGCTTCTGAAAGCCGTAAGGGACGGCCTCGTGCCGATGTCCGATATGCTCACCAGCGGTGTGGCCGGCGACGAGCCCCTTTTCGCCATTCCCACCCTTCCGTTCCTGGTGCGCGGATTCGACGAAGGCAAACTTCTTACCGATATCTGCCGCCCCTATTTCGACAAGGTAGCCGAAGAGAAATGGAACCAGAAGATCCTCTATATCGCTCCCTGGCCCGCGGCGGGCATCTGGACCCAGAAGGAAGTCAAGTCCGTAGCCGACATGGCCGGACTCAAGACCCGCACCTACGACAAGAACGGCGCTCTCGTAATGAAAGCCGTAGACGCAACTCCCTATCCGCTTCCCTTCAGCGAAGTCTACTCCTCGCTTGCCACCGGACTCATTGATTCGGTACTTACATCCACTCCCACCGGCGTGGACGGCAAGTTCTGGGAAGTTCTCGGCTATTTCGAGCGTATCGACATCACCATGGCCACCGATCTCGTTACGGTCAACCTCGATACTTTCAACAAACTTGACGCCGATACACAGGCCGCCGTCGTAGAGGCCGGTCAGGAAATGGAAGCCCGTATGTGGGACAAGGTCGCAAAGATCGACAAGGAAAAGGAAGCCCTTTGCAACGAGAACGGCATCGTAAGCGTTCCGGTTTCCGCCGAATTCATGGATGAACTGAGCGGCGTTACCGAGCCTATCCGCATGGAATGGCTCGAGACAGCCCCTGAAGACGGCCAGAAGATAGTGGCCGAATTCCTCGAAGAGGTAGGCCGCAACTAGAAAAAAGCACTTTCATAATGCAGCCAGTACCGCAGAATACGGGGGGGCCGCAGTGTGCGGTCTCCCCTCTGCGGTGACCAAGAGAATAAGGAGTTGAAACGCCATGGACAGGTTACTCCGCCTGAGCGACAGGCTTTCCGACGTAGGCGGCGTTCTTTCGGGCGTCATGATCTGCGCGGGTGTCTGTCTTGTTGCAGCCGAGATAGTCGTAAGAACCTTTTTCAGCAGCACCCTGTATATCACAGAGGAGTATTCGGGTTACCTTATGGCGGCTCTCACGTTCGTGGCCCTGGGCTATACGCTTCGACACAAGGGCCACATCAGAATGACCTTTCTTCATCATGTTCTCAAGGGCCGTTCCCGCCTGGTGCTGGAGATGATCTGCCTCGCAGTCGGTTTCTCCTTTCTGCTGCTTCTTACATGGGTGACGGGACGATTCTTTCTGGACACCCTCGCAAGCGGTACGCGATCGATGCAGATCTCCGAGACACCCCTGGCGATACCGCAGTTCTTTCTGCCGGTGGGCGCTTTCATCATGATGGTTCAGTTCGCAGCCGAATTCATGAGGACCCTTGCGGCCTTCAGGTCCGGTCAGGTCATAGAAGAAGAGGAACCAAGTGAACTTGGAAGATAACCGGAGGCAAGGCGCGTCCGGTTTCGATAGAAGCGGAGGGGAAGAATCATGGACCTGCTGACCGTATCAGTCACTCTGGCGGGTATTCTGGTGTTCCTGCTGGGAGGCACCGTCTGGATAGGCGTGTCGCTGTTTCTGGTGGGACTGTCCGGGCTGATGATCTTTACTGGTCTTCCCGCCACCACGATCATGGCCAATATCGCCTGGAACAATACAAGCGGCTCTACCATGCTGGCTCTCCCGCTGTTCATCTTCATGGGAGAAATACTGTTCAGGAGCAAGATCTCCGACAACCTTTTCAAGGGTCTGGCGCCCTGGATGGACGCGATCCCGGGGAGGTTGCTCCACGTCAACATTTTTGCAAGCGCTTTGTTCGCGGCCGTAAGCGGTTCCTCGGCGGCCACAACTGCTACGGTAGGCAAGATAACGCTTCCCGAATTTGAAAAACGCGACTACGACCGCAAGCTCAGCCTGGGGTCACTTGCCGGGTCCGGCACCCTGGGTTTTCTGATCCCTCCAAGCATGATGATGCTGGTGTACGGGATCATGGCCGACGTAAGCATAGGAAAGCTTTTCATAGCGGGCTTCATCCCCGGTGTTCTCATAGCGCTGGTGTTCAGCGGCTATGTGATCATCAGATGCATGCGCAACCCGTCCCTGGCGCCCGAAAGCGCTTCCTCCTACTCGTGGGGCGACAGGATGCGGGGAATACCCCTGCTTGCCCCGGTGGTGATTCTGGTGGGGGTCGTACTCGGGAGCATCTACGCCGGATGGGCCACGCCTACCGAAGCTGCTGCGGTGGGCGTCGTAGGGTCTCTCTTTTTCGCTGCGCTGGGGCGCAGCCTCACATGGAACGTTTTCCGCGAAGCCCTTATGGGATGCGTAAAGACAAGCTGCATGATCATGTGGATCGTCTGCGGGGCGGCTTTCCTTTCCGTAGCGGTGGGGTACCTGGGAATACCCAGAAAACTTACCGAAGCCATAGCCCAGGCCGGCGTATCCCCCTACATGCTCATAATCATTCTGTCGGTGATGTATCTGTTCATGGGCTGCCTGCTTGACGGCTTCTCCATGATAGTCATGAGCCTTCCCATTTCGCTGCCCCTCATAAGCATGGCCGGTTTCGACCCCGTGTGGTACGGAATATATCTTGTTATCATGATCCAGGTGGCGCAGATAACGCCTCCGGTAGGGTTCAACCTGTTCGTCATAAACGGTCTTACGGGTGAGGACATGGGGAAAATAGCAATGGCTTCCATGCCGTTTTTCATAATGCTTCTGATAATAACGGCGGTGCTTACCATATTCCCCGATATCGTTCTCTTTCTGCCCAGCCTGATGGTTCGATAGAATCTGCCGGGAGGGATAAAAAGGGTGATTCTTTACGAGAAACCTCGTTTGACATGGTCGGGCGAGTCCTGCCTGGTGGCGGAGTTCGGTGACGGAATAGACAGGAACCTCAACGCGCTTGTTCACAGGTGCCGCAGGAACCTGTCGGCCGAGGATCCATGCTGGCTGGTCGAAAGTGTACCGACCTACCGTTCCCTTGCGGTTTACGTAGATGAGAACGCCGACAGGGAAAAGGTATGGGATGCGATTGTCCGTTGCCTTCCGGAGTGCGGGGAACAGGATCTGGAAGACAAGGGAGGACTGGTGGAGATACCGGTATGCTACGGCGGCGAATACGGCCCCGATATCGAAACAGTGGCAAAAGGGGCGGGTATCCCGGTGGAAGAAGTCATCAGCCGCCACAGCGGTGCGGAGTACTACGTCTACATGCTGGGTTTCACCCCCGGGTTCTGTTACCTGGGCGGAATGGACCCGACGCTTGAAACGCCGCGCCTTGAGGAACCCAGAGTCCGCATACCGGCCGGGAGCGTGGGCATAGCAGGAAAACAAACAGGTATCTATCCCATAGAGAGTCCCGGAGGCTGGCAGCTTCTTGGTCGAACTCCTCTGGATATGTTCGATCCCCTGCGCGACCCCGCCGTTCTGGTGGATGCGGGTATGCGGCTGCGGTTCGTTCCCGTGACCGAAGAGGCATACCTCGCCCTGAAAGCTGGTGAGACCCTGTGAGCCTGCTGATAAGGAAGCCGGGGCTGTTGACCACGGTCCAGGACATGGGGCGCTGGGGGTACCAGGCCATAGGAATGCCCGTGGCCGGGGCCATGGACACCTTTGCCCTGAGGGCCGGGAACCTGGCCCTGGGCAATGATCCGGGGGCCGCCGGGCTGGAGATAACGCTCGTGGGCCCGGAGCTTGAGTTTCAGTCCGACAGGGCGGTGATCATTGCGGGCGCCGATACGGGAGCAAGACTCAACGGAAAAACCGTTCCCGTAAATACCGTTTTTCTGGCCGGGCGGGGAGACGTTCTGGGTTTCATCCCCGGTAAAGGCGGAACCAGATGCTGGCTCTGCATTTCGGGGGGCGTTGATGTTCCCATGGTCATGGGAAGCCGGTCCACCTACCTTAGAGGAAAACTCGGGGGTGTGGATGGAAGGGCCCTTAAATCAGGAGACATTGTCCCACTGGGTGAGCCCTACATCCTGTGGAAAAGAACGGCGGGGTTCGTGATCCCTGCGGAATGTTCCCCTGACAGCAACAGGGAGATCCGTGTGATGGCCGGTCCCCAGGAAGAAATGTTCACTTCAGATGGACTCGAAACGTTTTACGGCTCTACATACAAACTGGGCGCGGAGGCCGACCGAATGGGATGCCGCCTCGAAGGCCCGGTTATTGAACATGTGGAATGCGCCGATATTCTCTCCGACGCAATTCCGTTCGGCGCCGTTCAGGTTCCAGGCCATGGCCTGCCCATAATCATGCTGGCCGATCGCCAGACCACCGGAGGCTATTCAAAAATAGCTACCGTCATAGGGGCGGACTTGCCGCTGTTGGCCCAGATGGTCCCCGGTAACGCATTGCGGTTCCGCAAGGTCGACATGCAGGAAGCGGTTACCGCATCGAGGGAGAAACTCCGTGAACTTGAGGCTGTAAGAATAGCGGCCGCCGACTACAGGTCGCGCAGCGTTGCGGTGAGGACTCCGACGACCTCGGGTAAAATGAAATTGACGGTCAACGACCGGGTATGGGACGTGGAGTGGGAACAGACGGACGTTCAAAAATGATGCAACAAACAAACACAGTAAAGCGAGGCGACGGTCATGGCATTGAAGGTTGATCTTAACAGCGACCTGGGAGAGCATTTCGGAGCCTGGACCATAGGCGACGATGCCGCCGTGATGAAACACGTCAGTTCGGCCAACGTGGCGTGCGGTTTTCATGCGGGAGACCCCCAGGCAATGCTTCGCACGGTGGAAATGGCCATCGAGAACGGCGTAGCAGTGGGAGCACATCCCGGCCACGCCGACCTGCTTGGTTTCGGCAGGCGGAACATGGTGGTCAGTCCCGGGGAAGTCTACGCATACTGCCTATACCAGATAGGGGCCATGCGGGCTCTGGCCGGGGCCCGGGGGCTTGCACTGCAGCATGTGAAACCTCACGGAGCGCTTTACAACCAGTGCGCTTCGGATCTTTCGCTCGCTATCGGCGCGGCGGAAGCTGTAAGAGACGCCGGAGGGGACCTTATTCTCATGGGTCTTGCCAATTCCGAGTTCGAAAAGGCGGCCGCAGAGGCGAAAGTGCCCTTTGCCGCCGAGGCATTCGCCGACAGGGCCTACCAGCCGAACGGACGACTTGTTCCAAGGTCGAAACCGGGATCCGTGATACACGATCCCGAAGAGGCGGCGCGCCGCGTTGTCAGAATGGTGACGGAGGGAGTCGTAACGGCGGAAGACGGCTCGTCGGTTGCTCTAAGGCCGCAGTCGATCTGCCTGCACGGTGACACTCCCGAAGCGGTAGAGAACGCGCGGCTTATCCGCAACGCCCTTGAAGCGGCAGGGGTGACGATAGCCCCTCTGCGCGAAATAGTGTAAAGAGGTCAAATGGACGGAATATAACAACAGAGAAAGCCCCTTCGGCAAGCCGCAAGGGGCTTTCGTTTTGGGGTACGGGGGTTTGTTCAGGAGGGGCATATATTATTGTAGTAAGTTGTCTTGCAATTCTGCGTAAATGCTTGCATTATGGGTCGGTCTGGTCAATAATTGTGCCTATTGCACGAAGTTTCCAGAGGGCGGTAAAAATTGAAGACCAGTTCAGCACATTCAAAAAACTGACCCTTTGAAAAGGGTAATGAAACCCCAGCACAAAAGGAGGGTGTTTTTGCATTGAAGGACAGCGCACAGAACGAAGCCATACGTAAGAGTCGCGAGGAATACGAGGCCAAGGTAAGCAAGGGACTC
>Ga0272441_10007698_pt1 | contig 17401 bp, 17 predicted proteins | sample SSMProp6N_FD_193582 | JGI IMG/M metagenome (GOLD analysis project Ga0272441, IMG submission 193582) | Marine sediment archaeal communities from Little Sippewissett salt marsh, Falmouth, MA, United States - SSM-Prop-6N | ecosystem: Environmental > Aquatic > Marine > Wetlands > Sediment ...
GCAAATCCGTCGAATAGGCTCGCGACATGCTCCAGCCTCCATATCTTGTCCGCACAGAGACTCGCACATCAACACATGGGCATGAATCCACTCAATGAATCGGGGATCGGGGAACATGCTCTAGCCCGGCTCGGGCGCCCCGATATAAGAGAGTTGCGGCAGCGCTTGGTAAGCTACTCCGCGGAGTTACAAAAGCTGCGTGACCAGCACTCTGCTCTTATAGCCAGATACCGAGCCCAGTTCGCTAGATTACAACGCGAATGCAGTGATGCGCCTGGATACCCATGGGAATTCAGGGAGATGTGAGCCGGAAGATTACACTTAGGGCGGCAACCAAGCCCCACGCTACGGCCAAGGGCCAAGCCGCAAGCAAAACCCAAAAAGGCACTGGAGAAAGGGCGTATTGCCAACTTGCAAGAAAAAAGGCCGCCGGCATTCCCAGCACTATCAGGTGTCGAAGCTCCCAATCGGAGAGCCGTCCGTCGTATTTACCGGTTTCGCGTTCACTAAGGGGGGTCTTGCTTGCGCGCCTCCAGGCCACCACGTGAAACGCGACAGCCGCGCAGAGATATACAACAAACCCCTAGATGACATACGGCGTGGCGCCGACATCGCGGCGCGTCACGATTGCGACGAGCGGTAGTGAAGCGATCAGAAAGCCGTCCGATATTTTCTGAATGCGGGAAAACGTATGCGTTTTGGTCATCTCATGAATATATCCCACCGACCGTCCCACGACTAAGGATCACGCACCACTAAGATGGAAGGTGGGCCAACGCCTCCATCGGCCACTTGGCCTTTGTCGCGCCGGCCTGGTAGGCGCTTTCGAGGAGGGCTAACAGCGTGGCATGCGGGTCGGCGCTTTGACGTACGGCCTCATAGGCAAGGAACGCCATGTGCGATCTGCCGGTCGCGTTCCAGCGGGCTTGTGGCGGTTCTAGCGGCATGGTTTCCAGGCCTGCCGGTTCGGGCGCCGTATACGCATAGAACGCCGCTTCGCGCACGTTAGCATCCCCGGCCCACTAGCCGAACGAGATGACCTCGTGGCTATAGGCTTCTGCGTCCGCCTTGGTGCCGCCGGCCATCGGCGGTGCTGCCTTGCCGGAGAAGCGGGTGAGCGCCAAATCGAAGGAATGCCAGAACAGGTGCACCGGCGTTGATTTGCCGAGGAAGCGGCCGCGGAACACCTCAAACACCGACGCGATTTGTGACAGCGCCCGCCAATAGGCGTGTACGTGCGCGCCATTATAGGATGCATGCTCCGTATCCTGCGCAAAAGGCGTCGTGTAAGGCCGGTCATAGGGCACGGCGCGAATAGACACCTCGATATCCACCTCTTTGAGCGCTGAAAAGACCTTGTCGTAGAAGGCGGCGACGCTCAGCCCGGCCAACGCGAACGACCGCGCCCGGCCATCGCACCGACTGACGGTGAGGGTGTGCTGGATGAAGTCGAACGCGATCTCAAAATCCGCCCCGCCATAGGGAATACGGCCGGTGGTCAACCCGCGCGACGACGGATAGAGCGTGACGTGCCACCAATGGTTGAGCTTTGGATGGGTGTTCATGCGGATCTTGCCGACGATCTGTAAGAACAGATGCAAGGTCTCTTTGGTGTCTTCCCACGGCGCTAATGGCAGCGGCGGCAAATCGAAAGCGGGGCGCATGGGCATGGATCTCCTGGCTGAACGCGCTTGCACGAGGAGGGAGGGGGGGCACGCCTACCCCAGCTGTGCCTCCAACGCCCTCATGAGCGGGTTGCCGCGCTGGAATATGTAGCGCGGCTCTGTGACGGTAACGGCATCTTTGCCCGCCGCGTAGAGATATTGCACCACCTGATGCAAGGTATGCTCCGGCGCGTGCACGATCAGCGCCACCCGCGCGCCGTCTTCGTCATACGGAAACGGCGCCCGGGCGTCGAACTTCTCGTGTAAGTCGTGCAGCAATTGCGTATCCGCCACGTCGTGCAAAAACCGCAATTCAACGACGCCGGCAGCGCGCGACATGGCCTCGACCATTTCCAGCAGATGCGCCGCCGCCGCCCGCGCGCGCGGACCCCACGGCGCCCGCCGCGACGCCACCAGATTGGCCTGGCTGCGCAAAATGACGCCGTCATCCAGCACTTTGAGATTATTGGCCGCCAGCGTCGCCCCGGTGGAGGTGATGTCGACAATCGCCTCCGCCGTGCCGCCGGCCGGTGCGCCTTCGGTGGCGCCGGCGCTGTGCACGATGCGGTAATCTGCAAGCCCGTGCGCGGCGAAAAATTGCCGCGTCAAGCGCGTATATTTGGTGGCGATGCGCACCCGCTCGCCATGGCGGGCGTGGAAGGCCATGGCCACGTCGTCGAAATCCGCCATGCAGCGCACGTCGATCCACGATTGCGGCACCGCCACCACCACATCCGCATGGCCAAAGCCCAAGGGCTTGACCATGTGCACCGCCTGCGCCGGGTCGCTAAGCTGCTCAGCTAGAAGATCTTCACCGGTCACGCCTAAGTGCACATGCCCGGCATCCAGCGCGCCGGCAATTTCACCGGCGGAGAGAAACGCCACGTCCGCATCGGCGATGCCGGCCAGCCGGCCCACATATTCGCGCGACGAGCGCGCCTGCTTGACCGCTGCGCCGGCGCGCTTGAAGAAGGCCAGCGTGTTGTCCTGCAGCCGGCCTTTCGACGGCACCGCGACGATCAGCCGGCCGTCTGGCGTACGCGCGCTCACCGCCGTGCCTCCAGGCCGACGGCGGCCAGCAACCGCTCGGTGCGGATAGCACAGCCGACGGCCGGCACGGCGCGCGGGCTGCCTAAGCTCTTGAGCAAGCCGTCATAGCGCCCGCCCCCGGCCACTTGACGCGAGGCCCCTAACGCGGCCACGCGCAGCTCAAACACAAACCCCGTATAATATTCCTCCTTGCGGCCGAAATCGGCGTCGAAGGTTATGTCGTCGCGGTTGATGCCTTTGCCGCAGATAAGGTCAACGCGGCGGGCGATGGCCGCAAGTTCCGTGTCCAGCGATACCCCGGCCGCGCGGGCCACCAGCGCGATCTGATCCACCGCCGCGCTGCACGGGGCGGAGATCGCCAAAAAAGCGCGGATGGCATCGGCGGTGTCGCGCGGCAACCGCGCCCGCGCCGCATCGGCCGCCTTATCCAAAAAGCGTTCGGAAATCTCCGAGACCGAACGCCCGCCGACGGCGGAAATACCGGCGAGCGCCAAAACATCGCGCACAACGTCGCGCGCGCGCGCCGGCTCCATCACGTCGAGCGCCGCCAACAAGGCTTGGTTGGTGTTGGGTGCCGCGGCGGGGCCTGCGTCCGTTAAGCGCGTTAGCATCTCGTCCACATAAGACGGCCGCCAAATATGCCGCTTAAGGCGGCCGCGCCACCCGGCCGGCAGGTCGAGCTTATCCACCAACGCCCCGAACAGGCCTAGGTCCCCCAGCGTAATGGCGAACGATCCAAGCCCCGCGCTTTGCACCGCGTCCACGGCGATGGCGACAATCTCCATATCCGCGTCCGGCGTGCTGGCGCCGCCGATATGTTCAACGCCCGCTTGCAGAAACTCCACCGGCTTGCCGGCATCGGGCGGCTGGTAGCGAAACGCCGGGCCGTTATAGCAAAGCCGCGCTTCGCTGCGCGCACCCGGGTCACGCTCCAGATACATCCGGCAGGTGGGGATGGTTAGATCCGGCCGCAGGCACCATTCCGCACCGCCGGGGTCTTCAAACACGTAGGTACGCTGACGAATGTCTTCGCCGGAGCGGTTCAAAAAAATGTCCGCCGGCTGCATGGTCGGCGGTTCCACCGGCTCAAAGCCCGCCTGATTGAAGACGGCCTTAACGCTGCGCGCCTGCACCTCAAGCGCATCCAACGCTGCCGCATCATAGCCGGCGGCAGGCCGCTCCGGGTCCGGACTGGTGATAATAGGCGCCTCCGGCGGCGGCACGCTGCTCTTGCGCGCGGTGGCGTGGCGCTGGGCGCGCAACAGCCGCTCCGCGTCAACGGGCTTGCCGTCGCGGCGCGCGGCATCAATGACCGCCGGCCACCATTCTTGCGGGATGCTGTCGCGGCGGCGCCATTTGCGTGCCAGATCGCCGCCGTCGTGATGGCCAAGCGCGCGGGCAAAATCTACAGGCTTGCCCCATTCGGCGATCACCGCGGCAAAACTGCGCGTATCCTCTGTCATACGGCATGCCAATACACGGTGTCCTGAATTTTAGCAAGACCTGCTAAATTTCGGATTTTATGTCCTGTTATGCACTAGGAATGCGCGATATAGAAATATATTCTCGCCCATAACTCAAAAACAGGACATTTACGCTTGCATATAGGGTCGAGCCAGCATCTCCTTGACCGCTGGTATCAGCTCATCGGCGGCGACGGAAAGCTGCGCCGGCTGGTCTTGCCGCCAAGTGGCATTATCAGCGATTTCGCCGGCCAGCTTGGCCCCGAGCACCAAATCCTTGAGGGTGATCTCGCCTTTGGCAAATTCGTCCGACCCTTGAATGACGACCAGCGGCGCGCCGCGCTTATCGGCGTATTTCAGTTGCGCGCGCATGCCGGCGCCACCCAGATAGAGTTCCGCCCTTATGCCGGCGGCGCGCAATTGCCAGACCATCCGCTGATAATCCGCCATCCGCTCTTTATCGAGCGGCAGCACCACGACCGGTGCCGTAAGCGCCCGGGCGCTGGCGTGCCCGCGCGCGGCACGGGCGGCCAACAGCCGATCGACGCCAATCGACACGCCGGTGGCGGGGATCAGCGTTCCTTTGAAACGGCTTACCAGATCATCATAGCGCCCGCCGCCGCCAACCGAACCAAAGCGGATGGGCCGGCCCGCATCGTCAGTGACCTCGAAGGTCAATTCCGCTTCGAAAACGGGTCCGGTGTAATAGCCAAGGCCGCGCACGACCGCCGGATCACAGACAACGCGGTCACGGCCATAACCTACCGCATCCAGCAGGCCGGCGATCTCTTCTAATTCGCCAACGCCTAAAAGCCCGGTTGCGTTGCCGCCGACGAGGGATCTTAGGGTGGTAAAGAGGCCCGCATGATCCGCCGTTGCCGCGCCGACAAAGGCTAGCACGGTGTCCGTCTGATCACCGCTCAACCCGGCCCCTGGCGTAAAATCACCGGACGCATCGGTGCGGCCGCGGCCTAACAGATGGCGCACCCCGTCAAGGCCCAGCCTATCCAGCTTATCGATGGCGCGCAGCACCGTCATCCGCTGCACCGCGCCCTCAGCACCGGCCGGTACGCCGATCGTGTCCAACACCCCATCGAGAATCTTGCGGTTGTTGACGCGGATCACATAGTCCCCGCGCGCCATGCCGACCGCCTCCAGCGCGTCTGCCGCCATCGCGCATAGTTCGGCATCCGCCGCCATTTCGGGGGAGCCGACCGTATCCGCGTCGCACTGGGTAAATTCGCGGTACCGCCCCGGCCCGGGCTTTTCGTTGCGCCATACCTGCCCTGCCTGATAGCGGCGATAGGGCTTGGGCAAGGTGTCGTAATGTTCCGCCACCATGCGCGCCAGCGGCGCGGTTAAATCATAGCGCAGCGACAGCCATTGATCGTCATCATCGGGAAAGCTGAAAACCCCCTCATTGGGCCGGTCGGCGTCGGGCAAAAACTTGCCCAGCGCATCGGCATATTCCAGCGCCGGGGTCTCAAGCGGGTCGAACCCATAGCTTTCATAGACCTGCGCAATCGCCGCCAGGGTGGCGCGCCGCGCGGCCACCGCATCCGCGCCCACGTCGCGCAGGCCCTTGGGCAAGCGCGCCTTCGGGCGGGTCGGTTTGTGTTTTTTGGCCACGGGGCGGTCGGTCCGGCTATACGGGCGGTTCGGGGGCGCCCTACCTAGCGCAGGCATAGCCGTTGCGGCAAGCACAAGCATATGGCCGCCTGATCATGGCCGTTGCGGCAACCGCCGTGCTAAGCAAATAGCGCGTCGATATCGTCTTGGGTGGCGTGGCCGTGCTGATCTTCGAGCGCCGGGCCATTGAGCAACGCGTCCTCATCGTCCGGCTCTTCAGCGGGCTGCGAAAAGGCGGCTAAATCCTGCGCGCCGCCCCATATTTCCATCATCCGGGCCACACGTTCATCGATGAATTGCAGCGCGGCAACGACCTTGCTGATGCGCTGGCCGGTAATATCCTGAAAATTGCAGGCTTCGAAAATCGTCACCACCTGTTCTGAAATATCGTCCGCCTGCGCCCGGCTGACATCGTCGTGCGCGGCAACGCGCAGATGGGCAGCGGCGGAATCGATCTTTTCGGACGCCGACAGGATGGTTTCGGTGGCTGATTCCGTGGCGTTCACCACCGCGTCCAATTCGTTGCCCGCTTCTTGAAACCGGCCGGCGACAGGGCCGTCATAATGCAAGGCCGATAGCTCGCGTTTGGTTTTTTCGATGGCGCCCGACAGTTCGGCAAGCTCAACCTGCAGCCGGGCGGCCTCCGACACGCGGTCGCGCAAGGCGGCAAGTTCTTCCAGCGTCAAATCGGGTGCCCCTGCTACGGCCGGCGCATTGGCTGAACCGTTGGCAATGAGGCTCACGACAGGTGCCGGCTCCGCTGGCACACCGGCCGCCTCTGGGCTGACGCCTTGTGTTACAGGCGCTTCCAGCCCCATCATCTTTTCAATGCGAAACTGCTTCACATGACCCATCGGTGGACCTCCCCAAGGGCTTTTTGAGTTGCGTAAAGTAAAAGCTGCGATGTTAAAAATGCCTTTAAGCGCATGCATAGGCATGGGCACGTAAAGGAACGGCACAGCATGAAGACGGATGCCCCGCTTACTGCAGATACGCGGATCTGGCCGGGTTTTGCGGCCATGCCCGTGCGCCTATTTGGCGCCACCATGGGCCTGTGCGGCCTCGCGCTGGCCTGGCAGCGGGCGGATCTTGCGCGTCTTGTGCCGGCAGGCCCGGCAGGCCCGGCAGGCCCAGCAGGCGATGCGGGCACGGTGCTCCTCTATGCGGCTGTGGGCGTCAGCGTTCTGGTGTTTGCGGGCTACGCCACAAAGGCTGCGCGCGCCTGGGCAACCGTGCGTGGCGACGCCGATGACGCGGCGCGGGCGACCTATCTGGCCGGCATCCCTGTGACCTTGATGCTGCTGCCAGCCGGATTTACCGCTACATTGCCACAACATCATACGCTTCTAGCGGCAATGTGGGCGGCGGGGGCAACTTTGCACGTGGCCCTTGCCGTGTGGCTGTTTTGCCGCTGGGTGACGGAGCCCACCGCCATTGAAACGCTGACACCGGCGTGGTTCGTGCCCACGGCAGGCATGTTCGTGGCACCGGCAGGCGGCGTGCCGTTAGGGTATGGGGAGGCGGCCACCGTGCTGCTCGCCACCGGCGCGGCCATATGGATAACGCTGCTGCCGGTGATCATTGGCCGGCTGATATTCGCCCCGCCGCTGCCAGCGGCGCTTGTGCCCACATTGTTTGTGCTGATCGCGCCGCCCTCTTTGGTGGGGCTGGGCTTAGGTGCGTTCGACGCGCCGGCGGCCTTTACCACGCCGCTGTTTTTTGCAGCGCTGTTTTTTGCCCTGCTGGTGGCCGCGGCCATGGCCGCGTGGTGGCGCACCATATGGGCTACCGGGTTTATACTTGGCTGGTGGAGCGCAAGCTTTCCCCTCGCAGCGCTCGCCGGCGCTGGCATTCAGTATTACGAGATCACCCAGACGGCAGCATCACGGCTGTTGGCCCTGTCGCTGTTGCTAGCCGCCAGCGTGGTGATTGCGGCGCTCGCACTGCTAACCGTGCGGGCGATTATTCAGCGGCGTTAGCGGCTGGCGCCGGCGCCATGGCGCCCATGCGCTGGGCTACCTCAAAAAACTGGCTGATGGTTTGCTCGATGATCTCCGCCACCGGCGCAACGGCGTCGATCAACCCTGCGGTTTGCCCGGCCAAGCCGACGCTGGCCTCCATATCGCCGCCGAAATAAAGCTCTTGAATGCGCGCAAACGTATCGGGCGGCATCAGCCCTTGCTCAAACATCGCCTCGGTGCGCTGGGTCTTGAGCGCGCGGATGCACGGGCTGGCTTTCTTGTTGAGCACATAGGTGCCGGTCACCGGCGCATCGACGATGGCGTTTTTATAATTAGCGTGCACCGGGCTTTCGGCGGCGCTCACAAAGCGTGTGCCCATCTGCACCGCTTCCGCCCCCAGCGCAAAGGCCGCCGCCATGCCATAGCCGTTGCAGATACCGCCGGCGGCAACCAGCGGAATGTCGCAGGCCTGCCGCACCGCCTGTAACAGCACCAGCGTCGATACTTCTTCCGGGTTTTTAAACCCGCCGCCTTCAGCCCCTTCGACCACCAATCCATCGACACCGGCGTCGACGCATTTAAGCGCCGCCTCTAGGGTCGGCACCGCGTGATAGACGGTAATGCCCGCTTCTTTTAGAGGCGCGATAAACTTTTTGGGGCTGCCGGCGGATGTGGTGACGAATGTCACGCCGCTCTCGCAAATATAGCGCAGCATCGCATCATCTTTGAGAAACAGGATCGGCAGGTTGACGCCGAACGGCGCCTCGGTCAGCGATGCCATCGCCTCAATTTCCGCCTTGCAGGCCTCGGTCTCGCCGGACGAGGTTTCGATGATGCCAAGGCCGCCGGCGCGGCACACGGCGGAGGCAAGCTGGGCGCGGGCGATCCAGCCCATGGGCGCTTGGATGATGGGATATTTGGCGCCGGTATGGGCCAATACGCGATTGCCGTCGAAAGCTGCCATAGGGTCTGTGTCCTCTGCCAATAATCAGGGGCCTTAGTTCAACTGGTATTGGATAGGCGCGCGAAAGGCAAAATCCGGCCGGTTGCGGATCAGACCGGGCGGCACCGGCGGAAACGGCGCCACCCGGCGCACCAGCGCCAGCGCCGCTTGATCCAATACCGCATGGCCGGACGACATATCCAAACGCACCTGCCGCAATTCACCGCTGGCCGCGATCAGCACTTCCACGCGCACCACCCCCTCAAGCCCACGCCGCTGGGCGCCGCGCGGATAGATAATCGCCCGCTGCAACCGGCTCAGCAGCAGCCGCGCATAGCTTATTTCAGCAGCGCTGGCGGCGGCCGGCGCCGTGGCTGCCGACGGCGCCGCCGGGCCGGTGGGCGCTGCCCCCGGGGCAGGAGCGGGGGCGGCGGCGGTGGGCGGGCTGTCGGGCACCGATGTGGCCTCAAGCGGCGGCTCGGGTCGGCGTTGCGGGGCGGGTCTGGGGCGCGGGGCGGGGATCTCTGCCACGTCCGGCGCCGAGGTTTCGTCGGGCTGCGCTTGCGGCGGTGTCTCTTCTGCTGTCGACATCTCTTCTGCCGGTGTGTCTTGCACCTGTGTTTCTTGCACAGGTATCTCGGACACAGGTGTCTCGGGCACGAGTGGGGTTTCCTGCACAGGCACACTTTCTTGCACCGGCACCTGTTGCCCGGCCGCAGGCACGCCCGCATCCTCCGTCCCTGGCATCAACTCCGCCAGCGCCACCAGGTCAATGGCAACGATCACCTCGTCTTCCACGCCTTGGCTCTGCGTTGGCGGCTCCAGCACGATCATGAACACGCCTAGCACCGCCACATGCGCCACCAACGACCCTAGCAGCAGCCGTGCGCGCTGGCCGGGCGGGTCTGATGCCGGCGACATAATGTCAGCGTCAGGGCGCGTGTCGTCCGCCGCGGCGCGTGTCGTATCAGGGGCAGAGTGCAACAAGGTTCGGTCCGGTCGAGCCCATAGGGGTGTCAGCGCGTATTGATAGCGGATGCAGGGGCCAGTACACAGCACCTAGATGCTTATCCACGCCAAGAGCTACCAGCACGCCCACGAGACAAGGACGGCCCCCGTTGACCGGCCCCACCCCGCCACCGCTAAAGCCCGACGCGCTTGCCCGGTTCGATGCTATCGCCCAGGCGATGCAGGCCCGCAAGCCGGCGTTGTTTTTGGATTATGACGGCACGCTGGTGCCGTTGGCGCAACGGCCGGGCCTGGCGGTCGCATCGCCGCAGCTGCGCGCTGCCGTTGCACAGCTTGCCGAGCGCATGCCGGTGGCGGTGGTCAGCGGCCGCGGCCGCGCCGACGTGACGCAAATGTTAGATGTGGGCGGCATCACCTATGCCGGCAGCCACGGGTTTGATATCCGCGACGCCGAAGGCCGCGATTTGTCCGGCACGATTGGCGATCCATACCTTCCGGCCCTTGAACAGGCAGCACAGGCGCTGGCGGCGGCACTCACGCCCATAGAAGGGGCGTTCGTGGAGGATAAGCTCTACGCTATCGCCATCCACTACCGCGAAGCTGCACCCGACACCCACCGCGTCATCGGCGATATTGTCACAGCCGAAGCCGCACGCCACGCTGGCCTCAAGCAAACCGGCGGCAAGATGATCCACGAATTGCGCCCAGCCATCGCTTGGGACAAAGGCACCGCCGTCATGCGGGTGATGGAGGCTTTGGGGCTCACCACCGAGACCAGCATCCCTATCTTCATCGGTGACGACGAAACCGACGAGGACGCTTTCAAGGCCATAGCCGCCACCGGTATCGGCATCCGCGTGGGCGCCGATCACGCCGCCACCCACGCCCATTACCGTCTCAACACCCCCGAAGACGTGCACGGGTTTCTTGAGCGCTTAGCCTCGCTGCCCACACCCTAAGCGAGCGCCTATACCCCTTCGCCCAAGACGATGAGCTTGTCGTAAGACACACCCTGAGCATCGCATAGCCCGCGATAGACGTTGAGGATGGTAGCGGCATCGAGAATGCCCGTGACCTGGCCTGCCGCGTCGGTGTTGACGTTGGCCCCGTAAATGGCGAACCACACATCGGTTTCTTGCTGGTTGGTGTCAGGCACCATCAACGTGTGCACGGAGCCCGCCGGCTCAAACAAATACGAGCCTTTGGTGTTCACTACCTCCGGGTATTCCTTATAGAACCAGGTGCCGGCCAGCGTTACGGCGAAGACGGGGCCGGTGTGATAATGGGTTGCCACCTGATAGCCGGGGGCGAATTTGGTGCGCAGCACCCACAGCCCGCGCGCCAGATCCACCTGCAATAGCTGGATTTTGGTGCCGTCGCCCAAATCGACGAAGGGCAGATCGTTCTCACCCACGTGCAACGCTTCGCCGGAGGGCGGCGGCACAATGGGCATGGCTATGTCGGACATGTCGCTGTCAGGCAGGGCGCTTTCAGGTAAGGCGCTGTCGGTTACCTGGTCCATGGGGTCTCTCCTGTGCTGAAGGGCGTGCGGATATATCGCGTAAGGTGGCAGTTTAGCCTAGCCGGGCGGGCCGTGTCGCGGTTTTGACTTTTGCCGCGGACTGCCGCATGTCCCGCCGATGGCAGGCACGCAGCACACTCCCCCGGCGTTTCGCACCCCCCTGGCGTTTCGTACCAAAGCGGCGGCACGCACCCATGTGTGGGACCGGCTCTCGGCTGAAAAACTGGCCGCCTTCCCGTTTCCGCCGCATGGGCGCATTCCCAATTTCACAGGCGCCGCCGCAGCCGCACAGCGGCTTTTTGAGGTACCGGTCTTCGCTCAGGCGAAGCGGCTTAAGATCAACCCGGATTCGGCCCAACGCGCCGTGCGCGCTGAGGCGCTGCGCCGTGGCATCGATGTCTATGTACCGACGCCAAAATTGGCCGGCGGCTTTTGGCGGATTGAGGCCCGTGCCGTGCCGCCGGATGCGGTGCAAAAGGCCGCGGCCATGGCCACCATGCCGCGCTGGGCTCAGCACATTCCGCTTAGCGACCTACCGCAGATGGACGCGATTGTGTCGGGGTCGGTGGCGGTCACGCCGAGCGGCAAACGCTGCGGCAAGGGGGCCGGCTACGCCGACCGCGAATACGGCATTTTGCTGGAGCTTGGCCACCATCCGGTGCCAGTGGCAACGACCGTGCACGACGTGCAGATCGTTGAGGATTTTCCGCAGACGGCAACGGATGAGCCGCTGCACTTTATCGCAACACCGACGCGCATTCTTGAATGCCCGCCGCCGGTGGAAGGCGCGCAGGCTGCCGCCATGGGCATCGATTGGGACGCGCTAACGCCACAAGACCTCGCCGCCATGCCGGTGCTCGCCGAACTTAAGCACATTTTGCGTGCCGCAAAACCATAACCGGGTGCGTGCCGCAAACCCATAACCGGCGCGGTAGCTGGTACCGCCTCTTGGTCTCGAACCAAGGACCTCCGGTTCCACAAACCGGCGCTCTAACCAACTGAGCTAAGGCGGCGTATCCACGCCCACACCACGGCACCGCGCAGGGCCGCACAGGGCGTTGCCTGGCTAAGGCGCGGAAACTAGCGCCCGGCCATGGCGAATGCAAGATCGCCCGGCGGCGCACCAAAACACGCCTTCCCGGGAGCGCTGCCGGCCGGATTTGCGGCATTTTATGTATTTTCAATTCAAATGCGACGGGCACGGTTACCGGCGCGTTTAAGCCTCTTGCGCCATGCTTTGCACACCAGCCGCCAGCGCCCGCCAGGCACCGGCAGCACCCCATATGACTTCGGCAGGAGGCCCCCGTCATGCAACAGACATTCAAGCATCTACATTCCATCGCGGCCGCGGCCACCTTGGTGGCGCTACTGGCCGTCGCTCCCCTACACAGCGCACGCGCGTTCGAGCTTAAACCGGATCTGCCGCACGTGGCGGTCAGCTATGACGGTATCGCGGCGGCCGGATATGATGTGGTGGCGTTTTTCATGCAAGGGGCGCCCATACGCGGCAAAGCCCATATATATGCCCTATATGACGGGGCGACTTACCGGTTCAGCTCTGAGGCCAACCGCGACATGTTCTTGACGCATCCAGCGCAGTTCACGCCGCTGTTCGGCGGTTACGGCGCCTATGGCATTCGGGTGGGCGTCAAGCTGAAACCGCGCGCGGCGCTGTCGTGGCAGATAAGCAGCGACGGGTTACTGCTGTTCCGCGACGAAGACGCCAAAGCCATGTGGAACGACAACGCCAACGGCAATTTGCGCATCGCCAATATCGTATGGTCGAAAGTGCACGACTTGCCGGGCTTGATGCTGGCGGCGCCCGCCTCTTTCTAAGGGCGGCGCTTTCTAAGGGTGGCATATGAGCCCCGCTTTTTCCATGCGGTCTTAACCCTGCTATTCTGGCTTTTTGTGCTCGCCATCGCCGCCCTCGCGGTGGTGGCCGGCGCAAGCCACCGATGGCAGGACCAAAAGCACCATGGTCGCGGAACCGCAAACACGCATCATTGATGCTAACGGCATCCGTTTTGAGGTTTTGGCTGCCGCACCCTCCTCACAGCCGGACCGGCCGGCTACGGCGCGTAAACTGGCTTTGCTGCTGCACGGGTTTCCCGAACTCAATTATTCTTGGCGGTTCCAAATCCCGCTATTCGCCGCCGCCGGCTATACGGTATGGGCGCCCAATTTGCGCGGCTATGGCCACACCACCCGGCCGCACGGCACCGCCGCCTACCGCTTAGATCATTTGGTTGCGGATATCGCCGGGCTCATCGACGCGGCAAAAGCCGAAGGCATAGCCGATGAAATATGCCTTGTTGCCCATGACTGGGGGGCGGTGATCGCGTGGAGCCTTCTGCTCGGCAAGGTGCGGCCGGTGGACCGTTTCATCGTCACGAACCTGCCGCACCCAACGCGGTTTTTGCAAGAATTGCGCACTTGGAAGCAATTCAAACGCTCTTGGTACGTCTTGTTTTTTCAAATCCCCTGGCTGCCGGAAAAACTACTAGGCGCCCGGCGCGCCGACGCCATCGGCAAGGCATTCTCCAATATGGCGGTGGACAAAAGCCGGTTTCCCGATCAAGTGCTGGACGTCTACCGCACCGCCGCCTGCCAGCCCGGCGCCCTCACCGCCATGCTGAACTATTATCGCGCAGGCTTACGCCAGCGCACCCGCTTCCACGATCTATGGCGCGCACCGCCGCTGATCGACACCCCGACGTTGATGATATGGGGTGAGGAAGACACCGCTCTAAGCGGTGCAACAACCGATGGCACGCACGCGCTGGTTGCGGATTTCACTTTGCGGCGGCTGCCCGGCGTCTCGCATTGGGTGCAACAAGAAGCCCCAGAAGCGGTCAACACCATGATCCGCGCCTGGCTCGCCGGCGATGACGTGCCTCAGATGACGTCGGCCGCCAACCGCGCTGTGCTGCCTGACCCAAAGCCCAATAGCGATGGCAGCGCTGCTACATCATCTGCCGCCCGATAGCACCGGCTACCAGCCGGGTGAGCCAGCGCGGCGAGGCGCGGCCGAGGCTGGTGGTCATGGCGTAGGCCAAGCCGGGCACGCGCACCACCTCGCCGGCCAGGCACGCGTCATAGCCTTCTTGCGCCACGTCTTGCACATCCGCCACCAGAAACGCCGGCAAATATTCGGTGCGGCTGTTGGATTTCTTGATGGTGCTGAACATGTTGGTTTGGGTGATACCCGGGCATAGCGCGGTGACGGTCACACCGTCGCCTTTAAGCTCTTCGGCCAGCGATTCCGTTAGCGACAGCACGAAGGCTTTCGTCGCCGCGTATACCGCAAGCGAAGGAACCGGCTGAAACGCGGCAACGGAGGCGACGTTGAGAATGCGGCCTGATTTGCGCTTGGCCATCGGCGGCGCGAACAATGCGGTAAGCTCCGTTAAGACCAAAGCGTTGAGGTGGATCATCGGGCTTAGAATGTCCGGCGCCTGGCCCTTAAACGGGCCCATCTCCAAGACGCCGGCATTGTTGACCAGCACATCGATATCGAGGCCAAGGCGCACCATTTCGTCAAACAAATGGCGCGGCGCGCCCGGCTTTGCCAGATCGATTTCCACCACATCGGTGGCAACGCCGTAGCTATGCGTGAGCTTTTTGGCCAGCTTGGTCAGTTTGGCCTTACGCCGGGCGGCGAGCACTACGTCAAACCCGCCGGCGGCGAATTTATCGGCCAGCGCTTCGCCGATACCGGCCGATGCACCGGTGATCAAAACCGTTTCGCCCCGCGCGCCGTGGCGGCCTGTCCTCGCCGACCGGGCGCGCTTGGGCGCCGGTTTACGCCTAACGACCGATTTGCGCTTGGCGGCCGGTGCGCGCTTTTGCACAGTTTTCCGTGTAGACGCGCGCCGTTTTGGACCTGTGGCCATTTCAAGGAACTCCCGCTTTACCGTCTGATCCACGCAAGACTAGGCGCGATATTTACAATAATCCACTTTTGCACTCCCGTTATTGAACAAAATAGGGTAGTCATACGCTCAGGGGATACGGGTGCCGGTGCGCGTAGAGGCCCGCTGGGGGGCTATACGCCGCTTCGCGGTGCCGCGACTGTCGGAAGACACATAGACGCGCGCACCTTGCCTAGGCAGCACATTTTCTTGAGCTAGACGTCTTGAGCTAGACGATGTCTGCGTGAGCCTGCACGCCCGAGAGCCTTGTTGAGTGCACACGCGTAGGCGGCGTTGATAATGTCTAAGACGGGCCAAACGAAGACAAGTCAAGCGGCGCAGTTTGTCTGGGATCCGCAACGCGTGCGCGTCGCCGATGCCAACGCGCAAGCCGTTGCCCTGTTTGACGAACCCAGCCTGCTCGACTTGGTGGAACGGCCCTTTGCACCCAGCGGCGCGGTGGCGCGGTCATTGGCCCGGCTTGCCGCCCTCGCCGCCAACCTCAACGGCGATACGGCGGCCGTCGCCGGCACCATACCGCACGCCGGCAAGCACCGGTTTTTGCGCGTCACCGCCACACTGCAGCCGCTGCCAGACGGGCGGGACGGGCTGAGCGTCACCGTGCTAGGGCCCGCCGCGCATGACGATACCGCCGATCGTCTAGCGGCTTTGGGCGAGGCGATAGCAGCGCCCGGTGCGCTGTTTGCCGCCGACGGCCGTTGGCTTGCCGGCAATGACGCCGCGGTGGCCATGCTGGGCGAAGCACCACGCACTCTGAGCCACTTGGTCGCCGACCCAAAGGCCGCCGCCCGGCTGATCGGGCAGGCGCTGGCGGACGGGCTGGCCTCGGCCCCGTTCAAAATAGCAACGCGGTTTGGCCCGCGCCTGGCGCGCGTGACGGTGACGCGGGCGCGCGATCCCAAGACCGGCGCACCGGCGGCCGCCGCCTATTTCAACGACATCGCCGACCGTGCACGCATCATGGCGGCACCCGCAGCCCAGCCCCATAGCACCGCGGCGGTGGCCGACAGTGCCGGCGGCAAGAGCGGCCGCGATCAAGTCCGCGCCATGCTGGCGCATGTCGGCCACGAGTTGCGCACGCCGCTCAACGCCATATTGGGCTTCTCGCAGATTATCGCTGGCGAGCATCTTGGCCGCATCGGCCATCCCAAATACGCCGAATACGCGCGCGATATCCAGGCCGGCGGAGAGCATCTTTTGGCCTTGGTCGATGACATTGTGGAAATGGCGCGCTCGGGCAGCGAACGCCAGCCGCTGCAGTTCGAGACGGTGGATATTGCGCGGCTGATGAAACAAATGAGCGACCTTCTAGGCGCTGAAGCCGCCAGCCGCGGCTTAGCACTGAACGAAACGGTGGCCGAAGATCTGCCGCCGGTCAGCGCCGATGTGCGCGCCCTGCGCCAGATTTTGATCAATCTGATTGCCAACGCCATCAAATTCACCCGTAGCGGCGGCTGCGTGACGCTGGCGGCGCGCGCCAGCGGCAGCGGCGGCGTCACCGTGGAAGTCGCCGATACGGGTATCGGCATGACCGCCGAGCAGCTTGCAGCCGCGCTCGAACCATTTGGCCAAATCGAAGCCGCCCAGGAAGGCCTGCCGCGGGCCACCAGCGAACAAGGCGTAAAGCGCGGCTTGGCGCGCGGCCTTGGCCTGGGGTTGCCGTTGGCGCGTGCGTTGGCGGAGGCAAATAAGGCTGAGTTCGAGATCGAAAGCGCGCCTGGCAAAGGCACCTGCGTGCGTCTTGTGTTTCCCCCGGCCCGCACACCCCCCGCTTGATTGGCCGCCGCCTGATTGGCCGCCGCCTGGTAGGCCGCTGCGGCCGGCCACTTTTTATTATTGACACTCATTCGCAACAAGTCTAGATCGCTGACGGTGATCCTGGAATTATCCCTGCCGATGGGCGCTGTGTCCGTGCGCGCCAAGCCATCCCCATGACGCACGCCGTCTCATCGCCGCCACCGCCGCCGCTATGGCCTGGGCACATCCGGCGGCTATTTTCTTCAGGCACCGCCGGGCGGCCGTTAACGCTTGCGGCTATGGCCGTAGCGCTGACCATATCGCTGCCGGCGCTGGCGGTGATCGCAACCCTGTTTGATACACCGAGCAGCAGCCTTACAGCGCTTGGCCAATCGGTCATGTCGCAACTGCTGGGCACCTCCGCCCTATTGGCGTTAGGCACCCTCATCGGCGTATTGGCGCTGGGTATATCGACGGCATGGCTTGTGACCATGTGCCGGTTTCCCGGCCGCACTGTGTTCCATTGGG